>Ga0210003_1002696_pt1 | contig 14784 bp, 33 predicted proteins | sample LantaG_FD_182804 | JGI IMG/M metagenome (GOLD analysis project Ga0210003, IMG submission 182804) | Deep subsurface microbial communities from Baltic Sea to uncover new lineages of life (NeLLi) - Landsort_02402 metaG (SPAdes) (version 2) | ecosystem: Environmental > Aquatic > Marine > Oceanic >... | reverse complement strand
CTTCACTATCCATGTCCTTAGACACCTTTGTTCTTAGTCTTTTGATGTCACTACCCAATTTAAGAATAGCTTTCCTTTTCTTATCCCAACGATTCTTTAATTGTTTATCAGTTGTTTTTTGAACTTCCTGACCTTCGAATAATTTATATGATAATAGGTATTTCATATTAGTATATATTAAAAAAACCTCTAACAAATTAATGTTAGAGGTTCCCCCTGTTAACCAAAACATACATATGAAAATTCTTATAGTCCTAATCTTCCAAGATTGGTATTTAAAATCTCACCACCGTCAGCGATAATATCATCAATCCTTTTCTTAATCAGATTGAGTTTACCTGCATCCTTAATTTTTTGTAGTGTGTAACGATATGTTACCTGCATAATCTTATCATCTTTGTCAAGGAAGATAATGCTCCTTGATTGTTTCTTCATCAGATTTTGTAGATAAATTTTTACTTCAATCAAATCTGAAATAATATATTCAGTATTTATTCTAAATGTGATTTCTTCTTTGTTGTGATATTGTGCAACATCCAACGACTTAATGAAGTCTTTTCCACCATCTACATAATCAATCATTGTCATTCCACCCCTACCTTCATTCTCTACGTGAGCAATTTTTTGATTATCAAAATACAAATTACAGGAATAAGATACTCCATTGCGAGCTTCCCTTGATTGGAGATTTCTAAATTTAAACCTATTAAAAAACGGTAATGATTCTCTTGTAATCCAAAACATAATTTATAATCTTTTTTTGTTAATATCTTAAACAAAGATACAAAAATTTTATTAATATTCCAAATCTTCTTGGTATTGTTTTCTGATTTTTTTATTTTCTTTTCTAATTTGTCTATCTTCCCATTTTGTACTAATTTCAAGAACCGAATCTTGAACAGGGATATAATAACCATCTACCAACTCTATCCTATCATAATAAATAATTTCTGTGGTAACTTCGGGTGGAAACAATTCAAAATTATCCCAATTCGAATTCTTCACAGTAACATCAGCTGCGAACAAAAACCCGAAGGACAATACTATCATTATTGTTTGTGGCCAAGGTATCATATCTAATCGTAATTTTCTTCAGCAAAACAATGATGTGCAAATGAATCTATATGTTCATCATCTTCATCATATATATCACCGACTAATGAATTCTCCTTTTCTTCAAATTTAAAAGAATAGTAGTTACCATTTTTTAGATATACATCAACATACATATCTTCTTGCTCTATTTTAATGATTGGTTCGGGAAGTTCATATGTTCGTGTTTCATTGTCTTTAAAAACATCAATAGATGATGGGTTTAAACTAACCCACAATTCCCAACCTTTATATTCGTATTTTGCTTTCATAATTTATTTTACATCAAATGTTAATACATCTATTAATTCCAAATCCCATTTATAATTTTCTTCTTGACATTGTTTATAGAACACATCGGTTGAAAAGACTTTAGACATCTTAGCATTCCATCTCCAACTATCTGTATCTCCCCAAAATATTACGTGGTAACTAGTCCCTCTTTGAGTAATAGTTATGTCTTTATAATACATGAGATCAGGTGTTTGTAATCTATAACCAGTATTTTCAAAATTAAAATCACCTGATCGAACAATATCATCTTTATGTTCAACAATATATTTAATACATTGTTTCTCGGTCATTAATGGAGTAGTAATAACCCAAATTGCAATAATACAAGCAACAATTATCGAATATAATACAACATTTCCAATTTTTTCTCTTTTATCCATAATAGTATATTTTATAGTTAATATACAAAGATAATCGAAAAAAGTTTAATATCAAAATTATTCGTAAATGTATCTGTTTTCTAATCCATATTTCCTAACGATAATTGCAGCCTTGGAGTTTGCTTCATCTTCATTGAATTCTTCTTTAGATAATAATTGTTTAGTGTGTACTAATTCGTGGGCTACTGTTCTTAATATATCAGCTAAGTTCCTATTTACACCAACCACAACAATATTTCCATTGTCGGGATCAAGGTATCCGAATGATCCTATTTCGGCTGATAATTTTGGATCATATGATATTTCTACATTTGGTTTCTCAATAGAAAGATATTCACATGCATTATCTACAAATGCATCAATAACTTCCTCTTTCCTATTTTGTTCTAAAACGGATTCAGCTAAATATCTATTAAATGAACTTAATTTTTTCATACACGTATATATAAATATTTGGTATTGTCAAAACTTTTCCCTACATTTGTCTATAAATATAATTATATAGTTATGACAAACGCAAATAACAAATCGTCAAAAGAATTAAAAAACATGACAACAAAAAGGTTGTTATCTTACTATAAGGCTGAACGTAAAAGAATGATTAGATTCAAAAATAGTCATACTTGTGAATGTTGCGGTCAAACTGATTGGGAACTTACTTGTCTTGATAAGAATTGGAAAGATACTGTAAATAAAGATTATGTGAGAATGTTAAGTAAACAATATTACGAAAAACTTTCTTACTTAGATGCCATTAAAACTATTTTAGATACAAGAGAACACGTAAAATATAAATAATATGTACGATTTTATATTATCAGCTTTAATAATTATAGTTGGATTCATATTAATATGTATGTTAGTTGTTTTATATTATCAACATATAAAGAAAGAATTTAATATAGATTTACCATTAACACCCAATAAGGGAATAATAATAAACTTTGACGGAGAAAAGACAATACATATAGGAATGTATGGTATAAAATAATAAATTAAATTATGAAAGATTTCAGAGATGAATGGTTCTTTAACGAATGGTACACCAAAGATGAATTAAATCAACTTTGGGAATGGTGTGAAAAATCTGGAGGTATTGTTGATATTAAATTAAACAATGAGAAGTGGTCAGGTTTTCATATCGAAGATAAAGATTTCACAATTGATATTGCTGGACAATCAACAGAAAACGATTGTAGGAATTGGATGACAAGACTTGGATTTGAAGTAAGAAACAAAATAGATTAATTATGGAAAATTTATGTAAATGTATGTGTCACAAAAAAGGTTTTAGTGTTATGCACATAAGAGCATGTTGTCAATATTCGGGATTACAATATATTAATTCAGATGGAACAATAGATCAAAATGTAATAGATAATTATGGAAAAGAAAAAACTTGAATTAGAAATATTTGATGAAAAAGGAAATGGTACTTATAGACACCACTTCTTTTTCGAAGTAGATGAAGATTACTCATTAAGATTAACCATAGGTAAAAATGTTTATTTAATGGACAAAAATGGAAGAATAACAAATGACTAAAGCAAAAATGAATCATAAGATTGGTTTGATCAATCTTTATATTGAACAGGTAAAAGAAGAAGAATCACCATTTATGGTAATTGTACTCAGAGAAGCAATTCGTAAATTAGGTGATGGTGTAGACCCACACAAGGTAGAAAATTGGGTTGTTAAATTAGAGAAAACTTGGAGGTCATTTCCTTAAAATATGAAAAAAGAAAAATATCCATATAGATTCAAAACCAAAAAAGAATTCACCGAAGAATATGGTGATGAATGGTGGACTGAGATTGATTGGAATAATCCTTTTATGAATCCACTTATGGGAACTGTTCTCAAAAAAACTGGTACCGTTCAAAATATGGGTAATAGTTCGGCTACTGTTTGTAGACTTTATAGTGGTGGTAGAGAATGGAACATTTATGAATGTATGTTAACTGAAAATAAACCAAAAGTACCAACTTACGAACCCAAAAAATTTGTATATTAATGAAGAAAAAACATTATCCATATCGTTTTAAAACTAAAGCCGAATTCATTAAAGAATATGGTAGTAGTTGGCGTGATAGTAATCCAATATATTGGCCCGAAGATATGGATTACCTTTTCGGGCAACCTTATACTTATGGTAAATTTGTTAAAGGTACAAAGGATATACCAAGAAGAAGCGAAAATAGACGATATGGTAATTATTGGACTATATCATTCATGGGACACCTTAAAGAAAATGAACCACAAAAACCTTCTTATGAACCTAAAAAATTTGTATATTAATAAATAAAACTTAAAATTATGAAAATTTATCAAGTATCGTTTGACACAGTATTTATGACTGTATTGGCGGAAAGTAAAAAAGAATTATTCAATATTCTCATGCTTGAAGATGATGGTTTCGATCTAAAGGATGGTGAACTGTTTTATGATTTCGGTGGTCCTATCGTAGAATGTTTCATATCAGAAGTCGAAATGCAACAAGGTATTATTCATTCAGAATCACACTAATATGGATGACTATCAAATATCAATTAAAGACCGATACAGAATGTCACTTTATTTTTCGTTAATAATTATACCTGCGTTTTTAGGTTTACTTATTAATAATATAGATAAAATAACACCGAAGTTAGATCATGTAGATGGAACATTTAGTGGATATACACAAGATTCAATATTTGTTGATGTTAAATGGGAATTATCATATAATTATGATGAACGACATACTGATCAAAGTCAAGAAGATTTAGAAAATTCCATTACATATATGATGGAAGAAAGAATAGAAATGTTATTAATGGATATGCGATATAATGAATATCTTGTTGTGAATGGTAAACCATTAATAACAAACGATAATGGAATTAAAATAAAAATGTTTAAATAACTAAAAATTAGAAATTATGGAAGTATTATGGATGGTAGCAATCTTTTTATCAATCATCGTGGCCGGTGTCAGTATTCTTGTTACAGTTGTTAATAAGAACGAAAAGAAAAGGAAGAAATGGTTCACAGATGCCAAAATTGGTGATATGTGTAGAGCATCAACACTCGATAACGCAGACACACTAAACGATGTAGAAATCATTGATATGGACGATGATACGGTTACAGTTAAAGTAGTAATTAAAAAACGGTGGATATATCCACCAAAAAACTAAAAAATTATGAATATATGGTGGATGTTATTAGCATTTGTACTAGGTGTAGGTGCTGGTTTTTTAGACAGACATATTAAGAAAAAAAGAATGAAAGCTCACGAAGAAATTTGTGAAGGTGTCATTACTGAAGTTAACAAAACAATCGAAATACTTAATAAACTTGATAAAGAAAAAAAAGATGGATGATTTAGGAAAACAATTATTAGAATGGTATGTCAAGGGATTCAATGATGAAACTCGTGGTTCTACTTCTGTTGATCCCGAAGATAGATTACTCTTGAAATCTTATATGTTAGGTGCTAATGATGTAATTGGTGATGATATACCGAATCTTGGTATGGTCGCACCTAATCTTAGTGGTGTGTGGGATGAAGCTCATAAAATGCACCAAGAAGGTGAAATATCTGAAATGCAACTCCGCAAAATATTTAGAGTTCTATCAGGACTTAGAAATCAAGGTGAAATTAAATTATAGACTATTGTAATTTATTTGTATATAAGTGAATGTTAAATAAATGTTAAATTAAAAAAGAAAAAATTATGAAAAATTTATTAATTACATTATTGTTATTTATCCCATTTCTAGTATTTGGGCAATTATCGAGATCAGAAAAAGTTGAAGTAGAAAAATATACGTTACATGTATGTGAATGCACTGATTCTATATTCGCTACTACCGATCCACTAGTAGTAGATTTTATGATTAGGTTGGGTGACAATCAAGAAGAAGGCTTAATTTGGCTGGAAGATTTGATGTTAAATATGACTGACCAAGAAACAGAAACCTTCATGGCTAATATGAACTCACTTCAAGAACCTGAATTTATAGAGTCTATGGATAACTGTATTTCAAATTATAATATATCAGATAAAGTAAAAAACGGATTAGAAATAGGAGAGGGAGAATACTATTCTTTCTTTAAAGAGGCAGCAAAAGTATATGAGTGTAAGTTAATTTTGTCATTATTAAATATTGCAGAATCAACAAAATAAATTAATATAAACTTAAAAAAGAGAAATTATGAAAAAAATTCTTTTAGTATTAGGTGTGATGATTATGTCATTAGGAATATCATCATGTGAATTAATTGACGACATGACATGTGCAGATAACAGGGACCCAATTTCTGTAACAATTGTCCCTCATGTCATTATTTTCGATGCTGATGGGAATCGAGTTAGAAATTACCCATTCCATTACAAAATCTATAAAGAGTATTGTGACGGTAGAACTAACGGGGAATTCATTGGTGATTATTTCACAGATGGTGCAGGTACAAAAGTTATTCCTTATCAGTCAACCTATAATATGAAAAATTCAGAAGATAGAGTGGTGATCCATTTTCTCGGTGGATATAATGCCGTTTATGATGAATGGCAATTAGATGAATTACATAGTCTTTATTATGCGGATTTAGCACAATACGATAAACAAACACTTCAACTAAATAGTTATCTCACTTTAAAAGAATGGTAAAAAATAAACAACAAAATTATGAAAAGAGTATTTATCATTTGCACTGTAAGAGGTGCATCAGCAGAGTATCAGAAAGAACTTGAAGATTATGTTGATAGTTTGGAAGCAGAAGGAGTACAAGTCCACCTTCCTCACCGCGATACAAATCAAAAAGGAAAAGGAATTGAAATATGTAATCAAAACGCAGGTGCTATTAAAGCGTCTGATGAAATTCACATATTCTATAATCCCGATTCACAAGGAACTCACTTTGATATGGGTGTAGCATTTTCACTTGGAAAGAAAATTGTTATTGTTAAATCACCAGTACCAGGTGAAGGAAAAAGTTTCGCTAGGATGTTAGCTGAATGGGAAGAAGCATCTAGATAATATAAACATTAAACATTAAACATTATGAAAAAAATAGGATTAATATTACTTACAATATTCATATCATTGAATATATCAGCACAGAAGTATAACGAAACAGCAGAATATTTAATGGAAACATTTCCAGATGAATTTTGTGAAAATATCTATGAACCCGCTGTTGAAGAAACTGGTAAAGATAAGGGAAAGAAGTTGAGGAATGAAATCAATGTGCAATGTTTAGGGATGGAAGCCTTCAAGGTTTTCCTAACAGACCTGTTGTTGGAGGAAGAAATAGATGAAGATTTATTGAGATACGTGATGATTAGATTATCGGTAGATGGAACGTGTAAATATTGGTGGGCGAATGGCGAACCTTGGTACACACCTGAACAGGTTGTCGAAAGGAATGAGGGGGTGAGGGACCTTGACATTGAGGGGCATCAAGATGTTATGTTGATGGAAAATTTGATGGGATTTTCTGCTATCTTAGATATGACCGATGAATTTGATGAATCTTTTATAAAAGAACATCTATATAAATCTCTTATCAATATAGAATGTGATTGGTTGGTGTTGTTTGAAGATGTAACTCAATTTAATTGAGTTCCTGCATTTTATTAAAATAACTAACCTATTATATAAAAACCCCGTTAAATCAATTTTAACGGGGTTTTCTGTTATATGATGTCTATATACACTTTATATTAATAGTGTCATCTATGAGGATATAATCACCCTTAGTTGTAATCTTTTGAATCTTCATCAGCACCCATATGGACACATATATCTAAAAACTCTTCACCATTAATATTAGCTAGACCTGACCCATGTACATTAATCCATTCCATGAGTCTAATCCTAATTTTTTTTAATTCTTCTAATGGAACATCATTCCACCAAATACCAAAAGACGAATCATCAATAGAAAATATCTGTGCTTTCATTTCATATAAATCTTCACCTTCTTCATTTTGCCTAAACCTAAGACCTGTTGGTGGCATTATCCATATACAAATCGGGTTTATATTTCTACGATATAACATATCAGCGGTTTCTTTGTCTACTTTTTTAACAGTCCACATTTCATCCCTTAATAGTATATCCTTTTTGTATATGACTTTACCAACAAACCAAGTATTTAAAAATTTACCTAATTCATTTTTACTCATATCATAGATATCATACATCCTTTCAGGGAATTTTCTAACCTTAGAAAGATTAAGAATTTTATCCAATCCCTGTAAACCTTCTCCTAAAAATTCGTTATACGTTTTCATAATTTTAACTTTATTTTATCTAAATGTTACTTCAACAGAAAACCCTGATCCCGTTCCACTCTTTCTTTCAGTTCGTTCTTCCAGACCTAAACGGTTTAATAATTTTTCATATGTATGAGTTCCATCATCATTTTTATCAACATGAACTTGTAATGTAATCACACCGTTTTCATCTAAACTATTTGGGATTACTTTTACACAGTTATCATAATTAGTTGAATTGACACGAACAGTAGATTGCCCCTTTTTATTTATTATTGGTTCAATACTTTCGTTATATGATTTTAAATGTTTCATTTTATCTTTTCGTTCTTTTTCCATTCCTTAATATACTTTTAACCGTATATCTTGGATTAGTCTTTGTTCTCTTTAAACTAACTTCTTTTACTTCGTGGTGACTTCTTGCAAATTCATATCCCATCGCCCACCATTGTAACATTTCATTTTTATCAAAGATAATAGAATTTTTCGTTAATGCAACAGGAGTTCGATAAATATTTAATTTTACTTCTGTTTCTTTCCCTGCTAATTCACCAAGTATAATATCATCTTTATTGATTTCTTTATTCATAAAATCAATTGTTCTCATAACTACATCGAACATATTATCCATTGGTGGATAATCTTTTGTGACTGGAGCCGAAAGAATAATAACATCAATTTCAGTTGCCCCTAAATCAATAGCATGTTGAATTGGAATAGAATTTAAAACTCCACCATCTAAATATTCACAACCATCATTATTTTGTACTTCAAATAAAAGTGGTACAGATGATGAACATAACATCCACTCACAAAAACTATCATATGTTTCTGTTTTGGTTGATTTATATTCAGATTGGAATTTAGTCATATTACTAACAACTGCTACAACTTCTTTTCCTTCTTTTTGAATCTTTTTATAATCTTCTTCGGTAATGATTTCTTTGATCTTCTTTTTAAGGTTGTTAGCTTGTCCCAAAGCTGTTTTTTTATTCATCACTCTCCATAAAGCATTAAATAGTCTTACCTTACCTTTCTTATTAAAAGGTTCAATATTAAATATTGATTTATTGGTTACGGTTGTGTAGGCTTCTTTTAATCTTTCGATTTCTCCGATTGATGATAATGGTGATAATAAACTACCTGTTGATGTTCCAACTACTATATCCCATTCTAATTTGAGTTCTTTATTAAGATATTCGATAACGCCTCCGCTCCAGGAACCCTTCGCCCCACCACCAGATAAAACTAATGCTCTTTTCATATATACTGTGATTTATTTACAAGTATATATTCATTTTTATTTTTTGGATTTTACAAAGACATCATAAGGTGTTGTACCTTTTTTATTATTACATTTTGAACATGATTCAACCATGTTAGATGTATCTAAAGGATCACAATCAGGATCAGATTTAGGAATCACATGGTCAACTGTTATACACCAAGGTTGTTGCCATTTGGTGTTCCTTTTTTGCATCTTTTTAATTACCTTCCCACAATAATGACACACCCAAACTCCACCGTTTTCCTTTTTCTTCTTTCTAAGAAAATGTCGTCTTACAATAAAATAATAACGCCAATCATTCTCTTCTTGATATGTTATATCATGATCTTGATAATAACTTACCAATAACCGATAAGAAGATAACGTCTTAGGGTGTTCAGGTTTATCATTGAATATTATATGATTTATCCTTTGATTAGTTGATATTTTTTCCTTTACTATCATCCAATAAGTTGTTTAATCTTTTTACTTCTTAACCAAACTTTATGTCTTTCTACAAATTCGGGATATGTTTTCGCATACATGTCATACATATTAACTTCTTTATCATCATATAATGTATGTGTAAACTGAGAAAAATAAAACATTTCTTGATACATCACATCTTCGATATTAATGTGTTTTATAGAATTGAGTAAATCTGTAATATAATCACGATTTTTATCAAAATTATATTTATCATCTTCTTTAACTTCAATATCATAATTAACAAACCCTTGTCTTTCTGATGAAGTTATATCTAAATATGTACCACTTTTTGTAACATCCCAAAATTTAATAAATTCTTTAACATCAGGGTTGTGTTTTATTTCTCGCATTACTGTATCACCATAAACAAACACTTTTATTTCATCATTAATTAAAGCATAAGATAAATGTCTATTAATCCAATTCATTCCACCAAAACCAGCTCTGAAACTCATATGCAAGCGGTTTCCCTTTAGATCATTTATATTCGGTAAGAACCTAACTTCATAATGACCAGGGTTCTCTAATGTTAGTTTAAATATCTTATCTACCATTTTATAGATTTTGAAGTTCATTATTAAGTCTTGCAATTTCGTTCACAAGATTATCAGCCTTACGGTTCTTCATCCGTTCTTTCTTTTCAGAATCAGGAAGATCAGTAATATGTCTTATAATCTCTTGACTATCAAGATTATACACATAAGCTCTTTCAATACCATAACATTGAACAACCGAAGATTCATAAAATCTTTTAATCACTTGATCAATACTTAAACTTTCGATGATCACCTTGTTATCATTTCTGATAATAATACAATCATGTACATCTAATCTGATCGCAGTACTCACATAAGCACTTTCAATTCGTAAAATGTTTCTTGATTCTTCGGTTTCTTTTAAATCTTTTATCATAATCGTGTTTTTTATTATAATATACAAAGATATAAAAAGTTTTTACAATACCAAAATTAAATATATAAAACCATGAAACATTTAACACCCTTTTCTGAATTTGAAATGGTTACTGAAAGTTATAAGTATGCTCATATAAATTTCATTCCACCTAAAACGGTGTCAAATCAATCAAAGAAAGGGTTAAAATATAGAAGTAAGTATAAACCTACTAAGGGTGAGTTATCTGTTAAAATGGCTAAGAAATTATTTAAAAGGGATAAAATGACACCAGCTAAAGTCAAACAGATGGCAGCTTTCTTTTCAAGACATAAAAGTAGAGAAATATTAGATAAATATAAATCAGAACCTTGGAGAGATAAAAAGTATGTAACCTATTTACTTTGGGGTGGGGATTCTGGTAGAGCATGGGCAGAAAAAGTGAAAACCCAAATAGCAAGAGCAGATAAAAAATAAACAATATATCAATGATAATTAAAAAATTAAAAGAATTCATAAACGAAGGAACATTAAAATTTAGTGATGGTGAAGAATTTGACACATCAGGAGAACTCCGCACAGAAAAAAGACGAGATGGGTGGTATGTTATTGGAAACGGGCATCTTATTCCTGTTGATTCTGAAGAAGAAGGTAAAGAAGTCATTGATGATATGTTACCAGATAATGATATATCACCTGCTGTTGTAAACGAAGCATTTGTACGTGGTGGTTCACCAGACGAAAGATCAATTGATCTAAGAGGACCAGGTGGAAACGCTTATGCTATTTTAGGAACAGCAAGTAACCTATGTAATCAATTAAAAGATGCTGATCCACAAAGATATAATTGGGAAAGAATAAATACAGAAATGACATCAGGTGATTATAAAAACTTGGTTAATAAGTTTGAAGAATACTTTGGTGATTATGTAACTATTTATAATGCTGATGTTTTAGATGAATCTTTAAATGAAGAATTTAAAAACCCATTTAAAAGAAAAGAAGTTCAAATTGAACCTAATTTTCCTATTGAAGAATTTACTAGTCCAGAAATGAAAATTAAACCAAAAGAAGGTCATGATTTAGATAGATTTTATAGTGCTATTGAAAAATTAAGAGAAAAAGGACAAGAATCAAGAAAGCATAAATTATCTAATTTATTCTTTAGAGATTTTATTGGCCAAGATTTATTAAAAAGTAAAATAAAAACTATTTTAGTTGATTGTGATGATGCATCAAATTTTTTCGGAATGAGTATTCATTTAGAAGATGAATCAAAAGTAACATATACATTTTCAAAAAAACCCGAAAATGCAAGAGATTATGTTAATATCAATCCACATATTAATTTCGAAGAATTAAAAAATGAAGTAACTAATGATAAAGATATACCATACGAAAAAAGAGAATTTGTATATAGAGAACGTAAAAAGAAATTAGAAGAAGAAAATAAAAAAGTATCAAGAAAAGATGCAAGAATGATTGGTAAAATAACTAAAAAATTTAACCCTAATTCAAAATATGATATTGGTACTGGTGATTTAATTATTAAAGAATATGAATCAAAAGTTCAAAAATTTGGTGATTACTTAAACGAAAAAAAAAACAAATAATAAAATAAAATGGCTTTAGAATTACAAGATACAACAACAGAAAACACATTCCTAAACACAGGAGAAATGTTAGGATGTCAATTTATTAATGATAAGTTTAATTATTATAGTGAAGATGAAACAATTCAATTTCACTTAATAAATTATTCAGAAACTACATATGTCAATTTAGGAGATTTAGTTACGGCTGATCAAGTAAATGATATAATAAATAATCAACCGTAAAAGAAATGGCAAATTTAACATTCAATGGACAAAGAATACTATTCCCTGGTTCGGGAATACTTGATTTTATACCACCACCACAACCACCAGAACCATTTCAAATAGAAATAACTACAACAGGATCGACCCAAGAAATAACTATTCCTCATTTGGATTCTTATACATATGATTATACTGTTGATTACGGTGATGAAACCCCCGAAGGTACAGTAACAACATATAACAGTGCAGATACAATACACGAATATGCTGTAGCTGGAACATACACATTATCTATTCAGGGTACTTGTGAAACATTCTATGTAAACAACGGAGGTACTATAAAAGATACAATAACTAAAGTTCTTAATTGGGGTGATAACTCTGGTGTAAAAGTTCTTAATTTTCATGGGTGTGTTAATCTAACAAATATTGTTACGGATACTCACGAAGGATTATCATCAGCAACTAACATTACATATATGTTTACAGATTGTGCATCATTAACAGCTATTCCTAGTGGATTATTCGATTATGCTACATCAGTAAATTCCGGATTCCATTTATTTGAAAATTGTTCAACAATAACAACTATCCCAAGTGATTTATTTGATAATAATACATCAATTAATAACTTTTCTTATACATTTGATGGTTGTACATCATTAACAGCTATTCCTAGTGGATTATTTGATTTTAATACATTAGTTACAACATATTATCATTGTTTTGATTCTTGTACAACATTAACAACTATTCCTATTGGATTATTTGATACTAATACATCAGTTACAACATTTCATTCTACATTTTATGGTTGTTCATCATTAACAACTATTCCAAGTGGATTATTTGATGAAAATACTATTGTAAATACATTTCATTCTACATTTTCTTATTGTACACAAATAGAATCATTACCAACAGGATTATTTGATAAAAATGTAGCGAATTTAACATTCCAACAAACATTTATTGGTTGTACATCTTTATCAGGTATAACAAGTGGATTATTTGATTTTAATACATTAGTTACTAACTTTACTTCAACATTCCAAAGTTGCACAACATTAACATCTATTCCAAGTGGGTTATTTGATAACAACACAGCGGTCACTAATTTTACAGGAACATTCCAAAGTTGTTCAACATTAACAGATATAATTAGTGGATTATTTGATGAAAACATATTAGCTACTAATTTTTCATCCACATTTTCTGCTTGTTCAACATTAACAGGTATAACAAGTGGATTATTTGATAATAACACAGCAGTTACTACTTTCGTGTCAACGTTTGCTGGTTGTTCATTATTAACTCTTATCCCATCAGATTTATTTGATAATAATACTGGTGTTTTAACATTCCAAAGTTTATTTAATGGAGATAGTAGTTTATCATCAATACCAAGTGGGTTATTTGATTTTAATACAAGTGTTACCAACATGAGTTATTCATTTTATAATACAAATATTTCATCTATCCCATCAGGTTTATTTGATTATAACACTGCAATAACTACGTTTCAAAGCGCATTCCAAAGTTGTAATTCACTATTAACAATTCCAAGTGGATTTTTTGATAATAATACATCAGTTACAACATTTATGAGAACATTTCTTACCTGTACATCATTAACTGGTATACCAGCAAATCTATTTGATAATAATGATTTAGTAGTTTCCTTTCGAGAAACTTTTAATGGGTGTAGTTCATTATCAGGGGCTTCTGGCGATTTATGGTTAAATCCAAGTGGGGCAGCTAATTACACATTAACTGGACCTGGTTATGACTCTGGTATACCACTTGGTAGTGATTGTTATCAAAATTGTGCTGGTTTAACAGATTATGCAACCATTCCTACATATTGGAAATAAAAATAAAATATTAATATGACAGATAAAGAAAGAGAAATAATTAGAAATTATGATCCACCAAAATACTACAAATGGTTTTATAAGTGGTACACAAGATGGATTGGAAGTTCAATATTTAGTTTGATTGTAATTGCTGCTATATTAATGATTATATTTAATGATGCAATCTTTGATGTTGTAAGGGGTATATTCTTCGGATTAGGAGGATTAATTATGTGGTCGTTCTCTTCTTATTTAGTAAAGAAAATACATCTAAATTCATACCTAAAAAAGAACGGGATGTCTTTATCAACTTGGAATACTTATACAAAAGGATTAACAATAGATGATCTTAAAAAATTTTAAACAATATCATGATACAAAAATTTGAAGAATATACACAGAACCAAACTAACGAAGGTACACTAAAAT
>Ga0210003_1002694_pt1 | contig 14801 bp, 14 predicted proteins | sample LantaG_FD_182804 | JGI IMG/M metagenome (GOLD analysis project Ga0210003, IMG submission 182804) | Deep subsurface microbial communities from Baltic Sea to uncover new lineages of life (NeLLi) - Landsort_02402 metaG (SPAdes) (version 2) | ecosystem: Environmental > Aquatic > Marine > Oceanic >... | reverse complement strand
TGGACAACGCTTTTAACAGCTACCGATGATACAAAGGCAGTTGTAACTCCTTTCCTTTCCGGTAAGATAACACCGGGAGAGCCACGCGAAACAGGTGGAGGCAATGAGAGTGTTGACGGTATTCCTGATCTTGTAAATGGCAGCGCACCTTCTGTTGCTGAATTTACTGTTAGGCAATGGGATCAAGATGTGATAACACTCATAAAGGGATGGGGATGTGAAGCTCTTGATGTTATATTTATTAATGAAAACGGACAATTCGGTTATTCTGATGCGGGTGCTACTGCATTCGAAGGTTTCCCGATGGATGGATTCTCTATCGGTGATCTGGAAATGGGAGATTTTGATGGTGCCGACACGAATAAACTGAAATTTTACTTGCGGTCTAACTGGTCAGATACTTTTGAGATTTCTGCTGCCACGGCTTTCGCATTGACACTTGTGAATACAGCATGATGATAACGCTTGTTTTTAAAGAAGAAAAACTGACTGTTCCTATTCTACAGGCAGAGAGGATATTTAAACTCCAGAAGGAGATACATCTAACAAGCTGGCAGTTATCTGAAGATTCACCTTATCATTTAGTCGATGGCAAACTTATCAAACACGGAAATACAAGCGCTGTTCCAGGAAAGGCCAAGAAAAAAAGAGATTGATATAGGTATAAAGCACAATGACAGGCTAAGGTTTCATACGGAAACGGTTATTAATAAGAGTCAGCTTTCACCGTATTATCAAACTTATATAGATTGGATCTCTTCCCGGCAACCAGAACTTTTGCCAACGGATAAGATAGAACGTTTTAAACAATTATTTACAGTGCCAGTACCTACGGTTGAATTAACAGAGAGTATTTTCTCGCATCTTGGAAACGTCTTCAAAGGGCAAGATGCTTTTAATCGTTACCAGTTTTCGGATGATGAAATACTTGGTGACTGGCAAGGATTTACTACAGATACTTTTTGGAATACCCAGGGATTTTCAGCTATGCAGAATGCTATTGATAGTGTGTGGATCGTTAATTTGCCGGAAGTACAAAATAGCCGCTATCCAGAACCTGAAGATCGGCTGATAGATATAAAGAATATAATTGATATTTCAGTTGATATAAACAACAACTGTGAATACCTGATCTTTCAATCTGGTAACAAAATATATGTTTACGATGATTATAAATTTTCCAGGTATGACTTTACCGATGGCAGTATGGCTTTATTACCGGAGGTTGAAATACCACATTCACTTGGTTATTGTCCTGCCCGTATGTTCTGGTCTGATCCACTGATGTCAGGCAATTATATAAACAAAAAAGCACCCCTTACGAATGTTCTCGGTGATCTGGATTGGCTGCTTACATGCCAGGTATTTAAAAAATATATGGAGATAGCAAATAGTTATCCTATTACGGCTGCATATCGCAAACAACAGAACTTTATCGATTCACAGTTTGAATCTGACCGGGGGAGATCAAAAGAACAACAGAAAACAGCAGGAGGTGCATTGGCAGGTCCGGGCAGTTATCTGGAAATAGACCCTCCGCTTCAGGGAGAATCAGACTTGATGGCAGATCCTGTTAAATTAATATCTCCTGATGTTGAGACTTTGGAATTTCATGAAGATAGTCTTCAGTTAAAGGAACAGAATATCTTTTATAAGACTGTTGGTATTGATGGGGAACAGAAAAACGACATGGCAAAGAATGAAAAACAAGTCATGGCATCATTTGAGAGTCAATCATCAATATTAGAAAAAATAGCGAAGAACTTCGAGATAATACAGGAATTTGCTGATAAGACAAAAATAAACCTTCGTTATGGTCCTGCTGTTCTTCAGGATATATCTGTTGATTATGGATCGAAGTTCTTCCTGAAAACGGAAGATGATTATATAGAACAGCTTAAAGAGGTAAAGGACAAGGGAGGTCATACTGCTGTTGTTTCCGCAATAATGGATGAGACCCTGGAGGCTAAATATCGCAATGATAAAAACGGGCTAACACGGGCAAAGATAATTCAGGAATTGGATCCACTACCTGATAAAACCCAGGAAGAAGCAGAGGCAATACTTGACAAAAGAGGCATAACGATAGAACAGTTTATCATAAAAAGTCAGCTCTTGAATTTTGTAAAACGCTTTGAGCGTGAACAGGCTTCGCTTGTCGTCTTTGCTTCGGCACGTGATTATAAAGATAAGATTGATTTGATTTATGATGAGTTTATAAAATATGCAAAAGAGATCACTGAAAATTCCAGTGAACCAAAAAATATAATTCCATTCGTGGAAGAACCTTCTGTCAATGAGATAAGTCAGAAGGAAGTATTAATTAAATAATTTTGTTATGGAAAAGATGATCCAGGCAAATAAAGACCCTAATATCCTGATCAAAGAGACAGATCAGGAATTTGTCCATGTGAAATTGACGAAAAAAACTGTAGTTCCGGGGCAAGAGCAATATCCAAGAACAGACTTTGAAGTAAAGTGCTTCAAACCAGAGGTCTACAAAAAAATGATATCTTTTAAAGCTACCTTTGGGATAGATTGGGTACGTGCTTCTGGATTTGTGGAAGCAATAATTATTCATGACCCTGAATTATGGGCAAAACAAAAAGCCGAAACTGAAAGTGAGGCTGAGAAAAAAGAAACACAACGTATTGTGGCTGAATTAAAGGAGAAAAAGGAAGCCGATTATGAAGCTAAAAAAGCAGCAAGAGCAAAGAGAGATGAAAAGAGACGTGAAGAACGAAGGCTTGATAAAAAAGCCAATGCAAAAGCTAATGCTATTTTAGCAAAAAAAGGCCAGGGGACGGCTTGATTGTTTAATTTAAAATTTTAAAAGAATGAAAAAGATTATTTTGCTTTTTACCTTTATCCTTTTCGCAGTAATGGCTGTAGGACAAAACTCTATTTATAAGCAGAAAGATACAAAACTTATAACATCTGAGCCGTCAGCCGCAGGAAAGGATTCTGTAACCTATACCCTACAAGCTGAATGGGACTGGTCAGTCCAGATCCTTCCGGCCCTGGGTGCAGGTTGTGACTCTATATATACATCTGTAAAGATATATGTATCCAACTCTGATGCTGATGATAGCTGGACTGCTATAAACATGAATGATACTTATACTTCTGCAATAGATACTCTCACAGAGGCGAACATTGCAATAGGTGCTGCATGGTTACATAGCACGACATCGTTTCAGCATTCGAGGATAAAAGTGCTTCTTGAGTGTCTCGATGATACACCTGAAGATAACACTTATTATATCTACTTCCTGGCAAAACCTAATTATACCTGGAATAATAGATAAACGTATTTTAAACCAATGAGATAGGTAATGAAAAAAGAAGAAATAACAAAAAAGTTAGAGTCGGACGAAAGCGATACCGACTATATCTTCAGGACTAAAGCTGAAGATGATGAGTTCCTTGAAAACCACAAACGTTCAGTTATAGAAGAAGAACTACCGAAGAAAGTAAACGAGATTCATACACAATACGATGATGATATGTTTGAGCTTTTCGGCATTCGAAAGAAATCGGATCAGAAGACCTATAATTTTCTTAAAGAACAATTCGGCAAACTCAAAAAGAATGCTGAGCGGGTTGCTGATCTTGAAACACAATTAGCTGAACTGAAGAAGAATAAACCTGATGATGCTAAATTGCAAGAAATTGCTGATTTGCAGAAGAAGATAAATTTGCTTACATCAACTCACGAAGAAGAATTACAGGCAGTTGCACGCAAAAATGTCGATGCATCTACGATGGCAGATTTAAAGGTTGCACGTGCGGGATTGAAATTCAAACCCGGCATACCTGAAGATGTCATAGATTCTTATATGAATAATATCATGAATGAGTTGATTAAAGATTCTGAGCAGCGTGATGGGAAAACCGTGTTTCTTGATGCCGATAAAAAGGCTTTGAGAAATCAGGCAACAATGGCCCCTTATACTGCAAAAGAACTTCTTCTGGAAAAGGCAAAGAATATTATTGATACCGGACATCAGCAAACCGGAGCAGGAGTACGATCGGGAAATGGAAGTTCATCTGAGCGTCCACCTGTATCAAAAGATAAAGAAGGTAAATTTGTATTCAGTTTTACTTTACCTGAAGGCATCACTTCACAACAGAAACTTGGTAAGTGGTTGACAGAGGAAATGGGGATAAAATCTACTACCCCGGAATATCGTGCGGCATATAAAGAATACGGTTCTAATCTGCCAATCGTTGAACCTAAGAAGTAGATAAGGCAAAGGGATAGCCATTTTAGTAACTTTAATAATTTAAAAAATGGCATTAGCAAATACACATCTTGATCCTTATCGTTTATCGTATGACGAATCGAATCTTGATAAATATGAAAACAGGCTTTCCACCTATGGTGCGTTTAAAGCCTATCAGGATGATACCCTGATAACTGTTCCGGGCGCCGACGAATTGGTCGCTCAGTATGACGGGAGTCGTGTTGTGTCTCTCATCGTACTTAATCGTCAGACATTAACAACATCAGAAATTCGTGTCTGTACTATGACGACAAACCAGCCGACATCAACATATGTCACTCCTTCGTGGACGACTATTGTTGCTTCGTTTAAGATGGTTCCGTCAGAACACAAAGGCAATTATCTGAAATATCAGCGAATATTTGATTTTCAGATGACAACCGTTGAACGTACTTTTCTTGCTGCTATGGACACTGCGGCTTATACTTCACTGGAAGCTAACCACTCCACGGTGAATGCTGCTGCAAACAATCCTTATGCTGTAGCTGCCGATTCAATGATTGTCCCGGCTGCTGATAATGATCTTTTCTTCAATGAGATGATCCAGGTGATGCTTACCAATGATCTTCCGGTTGATGACCTGAATGTTATTGCATCACCACGGCTTTCGGCTCTTGTCCGTGAATATGGAAACCAGGGAACGGGTAATGACGAAAATCGTCAATTCCAATTCCCTCCTTATAATTTCTATTATTCACCAAGGGTTACAGTAGCTGCAGGAGACAGGGATACTGTATTCGTTGCACCAAAAGGATCGTTGTTCTACCTGTCCTATGTGGATGAAGATTCAAAGCTGGGGAGTATAGCCGGGGAACATGAATGGAGCGAACAGTTTCTTCCGAGACTGGGGCATAACGTTGGTCTTCTGCATAATTCAGATTGTGGTGATATGTCTTCGCTGGGAGGAGGAACGACTACGGCATCGAAGTATGAAAGTTACCAGTTTAGCTATGATTATAGTTTTAACGTGGCTTATGCTTCTGCAGCTGGAGCTGTTGGGACACCGATATTCAAGTCTAATTTTACAATCGCATAACAGAAAGGGCGGGTACGCTCGCCCTTTATTTTATGAATATCAAAAATGTAATTGTAGGATGGCGGAACGTTATTTTCCGCAGAGACGATATAGAAATAATTGCAAAAAGACGGTTTGCAATGTGTGCCAGGTGTATGGATGTTCCTGAGTTATTAATAGAGGATTTGAAATGCAAGGAATGTAATTGTCCTCTTATTGCAAAAGCACGATCACCGGATGATAATTGTCCTTTAAAACTATGGTAAATGTATTCAATAAGTTCATTACAATCAGGTCTTACGGGGCTTGTCGGTTGTCGTGATACAAAAACGACAGATATTCCAGCTATTGATAGTTCACAAACAGCAAGTTCGTCTGGTCAATACTGGGATGATTTTCATCCTCTCCTGGATACAGAAAACCTGTTTTATTGTGCTCCTAATTTTGAGGCCGAGGCTTATGCTGCATGGTCGAATGTTATAACTTATTCCTCTGGACATCGTGTTATTTATAGTGGTGTAGCATGGCAGTCAAAGGCAGATGCTAATCTTAACCATACACCTGCTGTCGGGACATGGTGGAAAACAGTATTTTCTACATGGGTTGGAGAGCGGATTAATTCATCTATTGCAAATTTATTTAATCGTTTGGCAGTAGAGAAGAAACTTAATTTCTCGACAAAATCTATCTTTGATAACCTTCAGCTTTTTACCGGGCCGGGACGGCTGCAGGATACAATAACTAATTCAGGACGAATGGTCGGGTTGAGGATCCATCCTAAGATGATAAACAATATCCGTGTGATCCTGGATAAGATAGGAGTTCAATTTTCGGATGTCCAGGCAGGGTTTAATATTTATCTTTATCATTCATCCCGAAAAGAAGCAGTAGCCTCTATGGAGATAACAACAACGGTAGCTTATCGGTTCGAATGGAAGACCCTGACAGTGGGGGAATTTGACTTGGATTTTGTTAATTTTGCTGATGACATAGATTCTGGAGGATATTGGTATATTGCTTATTTTGAAGATGATATAAAAGGCAGTTCTATTAATAAAAAATATGATTTTGAATATGGGCCTTGTAGTTCATGTGCTAATACTCAGGATGAATACCGAATTTATAATCTCTGGAATCGTTACGTGGATATAGAACCTTTTTATGTCAGCGCCAGCGATCTGGATGGAGCGAATCTTCCCGATATTGACAATATGGCATTTACACCCACTACAAATTATGGATTGAATCTTTCAATGACCGTTAAGCCTGATGTTACAGAGTTAGTATTGCTACAAAAGGATCAAATCACTTATCCGCTGGGGATACAATTTGCTTATGATATGATCTCATGGATGTTATTTAATCCTCCGGTACGAGTGAATCCTAATGCTGTAAATACACGGATGACAACTCAACAGTTGTATTATGAAAGAGATGGTGATGCAAATACCGATGGTTTTAAACAGAAACTTTCAAGAGCTATATCAGCTTTAGCTGAAGATCTTAGTAAACTATCGACAGCATTACCTGATAATAAACCTTCACGAGTAAGTTACGGAGCAATATGATAGCAACAAAAGCAATACCGGAGATAGCTGCAAAGATGGTTATAAATCGTTTTCAGGAAGTAAAATGTCCTTTATGTGGGAATGTTTATCAACTTGGTGATTTGAAGCCAGCGCTTTTCTTAAAACCGGTAGGGTCTGGTTTTCGTCCCCCGGATTATGGTGGTAATGGCTATAATTATTATTGTCCACAAGATAAAACATTGATATATGCGCCGAGATGGTAATAACCGACAAGTTAAAACGAATTGAGACACTGAATATAAACAGGATAATTGACGAGGCACTTAAAGAAGTTGAAAATTTTATTCTTGATCTTAACCGGGAGCAGCTTTACGAAAAAGGAGAGATAGATGTAACCAGACCGGGATTAAAAGAACATTATGCTGAAGGGACAATACGACAAAAAAGGAAAAAGGCAAAGTTCAAGAAAACGGAATTTGTGACACTGAGATGGGAAGGGGATTTTTATGATAGTTTCCAGTTAATAATTTTTAAAGAGAAGTTTATAATACAGGCGAAAGATTTAAAATGGTCAAATTGGCTGGAGCCTAATCCGAGATTCGGTAAGGCACTGGGATTAACAGAAGAGAGTAAAGAATTATTAATAAATAAGATAAGGCCGATAATAATACAAAGGATAAGAAATGTCATATAGAACTCCGACAGTAGCAAGTTTAACACTTCTTGGCATCGATAAGAAATGCCAGGATATATCAGGACAGATGACCGACCTGACATGGCTGACTTATGCTTTTGGGCTTGCTGATCGTATGGTTGAACTCAGGGATGAAAAGGATTATATCTATCCAGCGTGTTATATTTCAAATACTAAAGACCCTATAAATACTATGCCCTCTGATCTTTATGATGCATTATGTTTTTGGATAAAAGACCCGGAAGCATTGTTCGACTATGAAAATAACCCGGACAGGATGTATTATAAGTTATCATGTATTTTCTTTATGTGTCTTGAAAAAATATCTCCATATGTAAATTATAAAGAGACAAAAACGAAGTTACGTCAGGATATTATCAAGTTTTTTGATGAACATAAAGACGGAGGTGCTTTCGGAGTATTAGAGCTTGTCAGGATTATTGATGATGATATTACAGAAGTCTATAAAGAATTTTCTATTGAACAAGTCGATAACCGCTTTAAGATGCTACCTAAATATGCCCTGAGAATAGATTTTAACTTTGCATTTCTTCTTGAATGTCCTCCTGTATTATATAATAATTTTGTTACCGATTATGATGGTAATGTTTATAGTTCTGTTGTTATTGGTACTCAGGCGTGGATGGTTGAAAACCTCCGGACAACACATTATGCAGATGGTACTCTGATACCGAATATAACTGCTGTTGCTGCATGGATGGCAGAAGATGGTACTGTAGGGCATGATGGAGCATATTCTTGGTACGACAACGATGAAGCAACATATAAAGGAGATTACGGGGCTTTATATAATGGTTATGCCGTTATAAACCCACACGGATTAGCTCCTTCAGGATGGCGAATACCTACTCAGGCGGACAGAGATACATTGACTACATTTGTTGGTGGTGCCGGGGTTGCCGGAGGGAAACTTAAAGAAACAGGTTTAACACACTGGACAACTCCTAATTCCGGGGCAGTAGATACATATGGTTGGAAAGGGGTGGGGCATGGATACCGGGCAGCAACGGGGACATTTAATTCGTTAAAAGATTATGCTTATTTCTGGACTGCTACCCAGGTATTGACACATATTTATTGCTGGCATATAGCTTATGATAATGATAATTTGACAGCAACTGATTTAGAGAAAAGAAATGGTTATGCAATTAGATGCGTACGTGACATATGAAAGAGATTAAAATTAAACGGCAAACGATTTTATTATATGATGACATTGATCAGCTTCCGATAGAGGTATTTAATAAAGTAAATAAATATTGGATGCTACATGATAATATAGGCAGTTCGTTTGAGGATATTGATGGGGTACATCTTGCTAAGTTATTTTTGTTGATTAACACCCCGGAAAAGCTGAAAAAAGAACTTGAGAATTTAAGAATATTGGTTTTTAATATAATAAATGAAGTTAATCCCCGGCACATGGCCTTTGCATCGTTAATTTATTCTATTGACGGGAAGGAAATAACCGACAGGTCTGAAGAGGGATTAAAGCGTACTTTGAAACGGTTGGATATTACGGAAGGTGATTTGAAAAAAAAAACAAAGAAATAAGGGAAAGAATATATGCTGATCTTGAAATATATTTTCCCTCGTTGTTTGATAATATTCTTTCAGTAGCTTTCTGGACAAAGATGAAGGAACGCATCCTGAAACAATGTGATGCCATCCTTGAGGGACGATCTTCGGAAAAAGAGATAAATGCAGCAGATGTATATTTTGCTTCGTTGATCAATCCGAAGAGTTTTACAGGAGCAGAAAATGCAGAATTGGCTTATGATAAAGGATTTGAGAAAAACTGTATTTTACTTTCATCGCTGACAAATCAGCCGGTAAAGAATTTAACAACGAAGGAATATTTTACTTTGATAAAACATTATAACGATAGTATAAGACATGGCAGAAAACCCGATCCGAAAGGAAGACATAATTGATGCAGAGGGTATTATCAAATCAATGCTTGATATAGTTGGTGTTATTAAATCTCAGCTTCTTCCTGCCATTGGGTCTATTAATAAAACTATCACAGAAGAAAAAGAAGCTGTCGAGAAACTTAATCCTGTCCTTAAAGAACATCAGACCATACTGGCACAGAAAGGCACTACAATAAATTCTTTGGAACAAGTACAGAAAAAGAATAAACAAACCCTTACCGAAACAGAACGTCTTGAGAAACGTCTTAATGAACTGAGGAAAGATTCTGCTATTCAGAACGAAAAATTGCGCCAATCTATTCAAAAGCAGACTAAAGAGAATAAAAATCTTGTTGCTACCGAAGGAATGCATGAGAAATCACTTGCAAAACTTCGTATTGAACTATCGAGGTTAAAGGCTCAATATACAAAAGTATCACCTGAGATAGCTAAGAAGATGGCACCGGCTATTAACAAACTCAACAAATCTATCTTAGAGTCAGAAAAAGCTATCGGTGTACATCAGCGAAACGTAGGTAATTATGGTACTTCATTTAAAAAACTGGGTGCTACTATCCTCGGTGCAGCGGGTATCTATGCCGGGGCAACGACAATACTACGTGGATTTTTTAATGTAATAAAACATGGATTTAAGACTTCATGGGATTTTGAATATGCTATGTCTCAGGTTAAGGCTATTGCCCGTGCCACCAATGAAGAATTTGAATCACTACGTCAAAATGCTATTGCATTGGGTGGAGCGACAAAATTCACAGCTTCGGAAGTTGCGGGATTACAGAAAGAATATGCAAAACTTGGTTTTACGATTACCGAAATACTTGAAATAACAGAAGCTACGCTTAACCTTGCTGCTGCTACAGGGTCTGATCTTGCCTATGCTGCTACTATTGCAGGTTCAACACTTCGTCAATTTCAACTGGATGCCACGCAGATGCAGAGAGTTGTTGATGTTATGGCTCTTTCGTTTAGTACATCGGCCCTTGATATGGAAAAGTTTGCTACTGCTATGTCAAACGCCGGGCCGGTAGCAAAAGCTGTTGGGGAAACAGTTGAAAGTACGACAGGCAAATTAGCTGTTCTTGCAAATGCCGGACTCGATGCTTCAAAGTCAGGGACGTCATTAAGGAATATATTCCTTGAACTTGAAATGCGTGGGCTCACATGGGATGAAGCAATGACCCGTATTAACGGATCACAAAATAAAGCATCTGTATCGCTTGAATTATTTGGCAAACGTGGTGCAGTAGCAGGTCTTGTGCTTGCTGATAATGATGAAAAGATAAAAGAATATAACAAAAGTCTCCTGAATGCCGATGGGGCCTCAAAAGAAATGGCAGATACCATGCTTGATAATGTTCAGGGATCAGCTACTATACTTAAAAGTGCATGGGAAGGATTGATACTTCGTACTAATCAATCTAATGGAGCAATGAAGGGTTTTTTGGATACCTTGACGCTTGTTGTTAGTGCTATAAATACAAAAGGCAAGCCTGCTATTGATAGTCTCTTTGATCATCGTCAAATTGAAACCTATGGAGATAAATTTAAGTTTTACAAAGATCAGGGAGTTGGTTTTTTGAATGCAATTGGCATGGCGGCTATACGATCAAAAGATACTACGCAGGAATTTGTTGATGAACTTGCAAAAAGTGGAGATGAATTAAAAAAACAACAAGATGAAAAAACAGCTGCCAGATTAAAAAAAGAACAAGAAGAAAGAGAAGCCCGTGAGGCAGAATTAAAAAGAATACAAGCCCAAGTTGAGGCAGAAGAAAAATTACAGGAGGCACAGGAGGATAGGATGAAAGCAGCCTCAAAAGCTATAGAGAAGACTATTACAGAAGACCGAAAAGGTATGGCGTCATGGATAGAATCTGAAGGTGATAAGGTAAAATTTGCCAAAGAGATATCCAATGAGCTTGTAGAGATAAAACATGAAGAGATTCAATTGACACAAGCAGCTATTGACGCAAATGCAGAATATGACAGACAGGTTAATAAAGAAATAGCAGCAGATAAGGCAGAGGCGTTTATTGAGGATGCGAATAAATATCTTGAAATAGCTTCCTCACTTAATAATCAACTTGCAGATATATTTCGTCAACGTAAAGAAAAAGAACTATCAGCAGTCGGGGACAATGCAGAGGCACGAGAGAAAATAGAAAGAGAATATGCTAATAAAGAAAAGATTTTTGCCATTACAACTGCTTTGATTCAGAATGCACTTAACGTTATGAAAGCATTAGGGACACCTCCTGTTCCAAATATACCACTTGCTGCTATAACTGGAGCTCTTGGATTGGTTCAAATAGGATTGATCGCTTCGCAGAAATTTGCCGAAGGCGGTGAAATAGAGGGCAGGCCACATTCACGAGGGGGAGAATTAATAGAAGCCGAAGGAGGAGAATTTATGATAAATAAACTTTCTACCTCGAAATACAAAGGATTGATAAAAGCTATTAATGAAGATGATAAGATGGCTATTGCCGAGGAGCTTCGTAATCGTAACTTTCATCTTGTCTGGGGTGGAGCAAATGAACAGTTGAAATCTTCAGCACGACAGGATCCTTATACAAGGATGATGTATGAATTGATGCGACAGAATATAACAACTTACATAGATAGCAATGGAGATACTAATTTGGTTTATCCTAACGGGTATCGCAGGATAATAAAAACTTTCAGAGCATGAGGGATCGTTATTATATATCATTTAATGCAGGAGTAGCTTATACGGAGTTTTTCCCGACTAATACACCAAAGATTCAATATCGTAAGCAGTCTGGTGAGATATTTAAACGTCCCTTTGTAGATAAATTCAAAATAGGCCGGTTAAAGAATGCAACCGTTTTTGATATTATTGCAGCAGATTTCTATGATAAGACGAAATTTACCACTGAATATTGGTATAAGATAGAAGTTCTTGGGGTGGATAAGTTTTATTTTATAGGACCAGTTACAGATGGTAAGCTGGAAGATGAGATGGATGTTTATGAAGTCACTCCTGAACCGAGAGATACTTACCGGGATATTCTTCAACAATATGATAAGAAATGGCAGGATAGAACAGAAAATAATATATTTGGTTTAAATTCAAAAATAAAATATCCTATCTTAATTACAACAAATTTTGCAAATGTTAATTTCAGTACATTTTCAGATGTAGCACATTTAGTAACATGGACTAATACTGCTTTCGCTGTTAAGCAAAGAGCAACTCATGTCCATACTGTTGTCAGTCAGATAGGAGATATTTATATATTACAGATTTTAAATTATGTAGTTGTAGGCAATGATGTTAAAACACAATTAGTAAATGCAGCAGGAACCTCATTAAGTAATGAAGAAACAATAACAAGTGATGGATTTTATTATCTCACACAAACGGTTAATGATGCCAGTGTTTTTCTGGAAATATCTGAAGTAAATACATTACCTGATAGTGATCCTGCTTCTGGTTCTTTTGATTATGTATTATGGGAACATGATCATGTTCAATCAGGCAATACAATTGAAAATATACTTAATGCTGTTATCAATGATGCATCTTACATGAATCTTGGTCTTACTATTAATTCAACATATCTCTGGAATGATATACTTCCTACGGGTCATGCCGTGGATACACCGAATATTTCAACTTATATTACAGCTAATCCTACAAATGATTATATTATTGAAGGATCGGCCAACTGGAATTATCTCTGGCTCGCACGTAATGATGATTTTACTACTGCAAAAGAAGATATAACAGAATTATCGCTGAAAGACATTATGGATTTTCTTAAAATAAAACTTCGTGCCTGGTGGTTTATTGATCCTGATGGTCATTTCAGGATAGAACACGAATATTATTTCAGGGATTTTTCTGTTCAGGCTAATCTTACTTCTGCTACTTATGCCGGAGATAAACCTGAAGTCGATGCAAGGCTTTATAGTTATGAAAAAGGTGATATATTCTCACAGATTAATTATAAAGAATTAAATCAGTCGCATGAGGATTGGATCCCATATTCTATAGAATATTCTATGACATTGACAAGTAACAAATCTAAAGATATATCACTGGCATACTTCGGTAGTGATCTTGAATGTCTTATAGATTCTCCCGATGATGCTTCTTCTTCTGGATGGATTCTTTTAAGATGTTTTTATAATGGGACAAATTATTTTGTTAATATAGATGCCAGTACATTAACTCCTGCTAACTATTATGCAAATGCACGATTAGGATGGGCTTATCTATTTGCTAATTACTGGGATTATTTTGCTGAGGCGGAAGATGGTACTGTTAATGGCGGGGCTCATACCTTTACTCATGTCAAAGAGTTTCTAAAACAAGATAATGTCCGATTTCACATGACCAGCGATCTGGACTGGAAGAAACCTTTTACATTGCTTAATGGAACAGGCTGGATCGAGGAGGCGGAATATATCCCGGAGACAGGTGTTTATAATATTAACTTTGGTTTTAATCCTTATGCATGAAAACTATACAGACTACATTACCCGTTTATGATTCTCTTTCGAAACAAGACTACCGGAGGACGAGGAATCAATTGCCTGTTCATTGTCCCCATTGGAGGCTTCCTGCTATGCAGTGGAATGTAGAATCGGATGATCCGGGATGTCTGTGTTCAATTCGTCTTATTAATATGAAGGGAACGGAAACAGAGATTTTGTTATACTGGTTTGTAGATGGTATTTATCAAATGAATATCGGGTGGGCTGCTGTTACTAATGCCGGTTATGATACTTTTAATTCGGGTGATGGTTATTCATTTCAAGTTACAAAGACGACTGCTATTGATGAAGATTATGCTTTTAGTGATGACTTTTCAGTGGTCGAAGGAGAATCTTATTTATTGTATGCAGATACATCAATGTATGTTTCTGGAACTTTGCCACAAGTATATATTGTTGATAATGGAGGGGCTATTATAAGCAATATTGTAAGAATAGGAAGCGGGATCCCATTTCCTGGATTAACAGATGCTTTTTCTTATGTGCTTAGTGTTACTGCTACAGATGCCAATGCAAGAATAAGATTTCGTAACCTGACAACAGAATTAGCAAATTGGTTACTTACTTTTTTTATCCATAAAACGACAGCACCGTCACTTTTTAATGATTTGACAGATAAATATTTTCAATATAAAGGCAATATTGTGGTGGGTCCTTATACTGTATCTTCAAGAAAATTTCTTCCCTATGGAGTTTATTATCTGAAGATGACAACAGTAAACAATTATGTTTATTATTCAGAGATATTTGCTGTTACAGATATTTATCCTAATCTTATAACAAAGTGGGAAAATTATA
>Ga0210003_1002691_pt1 | contig 14813 bp, 9 predicted proteins | sample LantaG_FD_182804 | JGI IMG/M metagenome (GOLD analysis project Ga0210003, IMG submission 182804) | Deep subsurface microbial communities from Baltic Sea to uncover new lineages of life (NeLLi) - Landsort_02402 metaG (SPAdes) (version 2) | ecosystem: Environmental > Aquatic > Marine > Oceanic >... | reverse complement strand
TGCCGCAGCCGCCAAACAATGTCCTGGGGAGCGCCACCGCGTCCGCGACCGCCCTTCCGACCCCTGAAGGGCCCTCGTACTCCACCAGCGGCCCCCAGCCGTGCCTCGCGAGACTCTCCGCCGCGGGGGAGGAGGCGTCGGCTGCCTCCGCGGCAGAGAAGGAGGCCAAGGTCCCCCCCCCCCCGCCGACGACCGCGCGGGCGGCGCAGGGAGCGGGGGCGGGCTGCTGCTGCTGCTGCCGCAGCTGCCACGCGGGGGGGGCGAAGGAGGCCGCGACGGGGCCGGTGGGGTCCGAGACGAGGCGGTAGAGCAGGTGGTCGAGCCACGGAGGCGGCGGGGGGGGGGAGGAGGAGGAGGAGGAGGAACCGCCGCCGTTTTCTTCCCCTCCCCCCCATTGACTTTCGTTAACTCCGTCGGCGTGGCGAAATTCCTGAGCGTGGGAAAGGGAGGAGAGCGCCGCCGCGACGCGCGAGGAGCGCGAGCGGGGAGAGATTCTTGTCCACACCCCGCCGCTTCCGTCGTCGTCGTCGTCGCGGCAGTCGCTCCGGACCTCGACTGCGACGGGGGGAGCGGCCGAGCTCCCGACCCTCCCCTCCTCCTCGCGCATCAGGCTCCCGAAGGAGGGCCCCGTCGCCCTCCACGGCCGCGCCAGCCACGACAGCCTCCTCGCCACGACCAGCGCCGCGGGGCCCCCGCCGCACCCGGGCCCGCCCGAGCAGCCCCGGTCCGCAGCCGCGGCCGCGGGGGACGCCGCCGACGTGAAGACTTCGAGGCAGCCCGCGCAGAAGAGCAGCAGCGAGATCGCCCCCACGAGCGCCGGCTCGTGCGCGCCGCGGACGTACTCGACCTTTTGGGGATCTCTGGTGCGTCCTCCTCTCTTCCCGAGCTTCCTTTCGTCCTTCTCTTCTTGCTTTTGCTCTTGAGCTTGCCTGCGACGCATCGAGAGCGTCATCGGAGGAGGAGCTGAAAGCTTCTTGGTCTTCTCTTGTCCGGTTTCTTCCTCTTCCTCGAGGAGCCCGACGATGCTCGCCGAGGCCATCGACCGGAGCACGTCGGCCGACAGCGACGCCAGCATCGTCAGCCCCGCCGCCGCGAGGCAGTAAGGAGCGTAACTCGACAGAGAGGTCTCGAAAGAGCTCGAGGAGGGGAAGGAACGCGGGGAGAGCACGCCGAGCGCGGAGAAGAGGGCCGGGACGAAAGCTCCGGCGGAGACGAAAAAGCGCGCGGCGAGCTTGATTTTACCCCCTCCGGTCTTTTCCGGGCTGCTGCTGCTCCTCTTGTCGCTGCCGCTCGTGTCGAGGAGCCCCGCGTGGAGTAAAGGGAGCACCAGCACGGGCCTCAGGATCAGAGTCCAGAGAGGCGGGGCCGCCGCCGCCTGAGAAGCAGAAGACGGAGACGAAAACTGGAAAGCGAGAACGCCGTCGATCGCCGACGAGACCAAGAGCGCCGTCGCCGCCACGAGCCTGGGGAGCCTCGCCGGGGACAGGGCCATCGGCGCGAGCGCGACGTCGGCGACGAGGGCGACAAGAGAAAGAGGAGAATTAGGAGCGGAAGAGGAGGAGGAAGAAGAAAGTACCGCCACGGCAGCGGCGGCGGCGGCGCTGCGCCTCTTCCAGCGGCAGAGCCCTCGGAAAAAGGCGTTTTTCGCCACAATCCACCGGAGTAAAAACGCCGGAGCGAGGGCGGGGGCAGAGAGCGAGGAAGGAGAAGAAGAAGAAGAGGCGGCCTCCTCGTTTCCTCCCCCCACCTCCTCCCGCTCGTCGTCTTCTTCGTCCTTCTCCTCTTTGCTCTTGGGCCACAGCGGGGCCCAAAGCGCGGCGGCGAACGCGGCCTCGAGAAGGAGCCCGTCGGACGGCAGCTCCGCCCAGGGCAGCGAGCTCCCCCTGGTCGTCGCCGAGGCGAGAGGGGCAATCAGCGCCAGGTACAGCAGCGACAGAGCGACGAAGAGAGGCGCGCAACCGCCCAGGTAGCCCGCGAAGGCCGCGCCGGCGAGGAGCGCGCCCAGCAGCGAGAGGCAGTCCGCCGCGGCACCGGCCTCGACGCCGAGCGCGTCGAGGAGCCAGATCAGCGTCGGCGTTCCAGAGAAGCTCTCGAGGAGATCCCCGGGCACGCGGCGCTGCTCGATGATCGTCCGCAGGGGCTCGATGCCGCGGGTGCCGACGAGCTCTGTGCGTTTGAGAGAGAGTGAGAGAGTTTTGAGAGTTTTGAAGTTTTGTTGAGGTAAAGAGCGATGAAAAAAAAACAATCGGCGCGTTTTCGACAATGCCTCTCTTCTTCGGTTACGTATCCTCCCGGGGTCCGCCCGAGGAGAACGCGTGTCGTCGCCAATTTCAACATCAGGCCTGTCTGACCTCGGCTCTGCGCGTAAAACGAGCAGAATGCGAGGAAGAAAGAGAGCGCGAGCGCCCGCTGAAAGGCATCGCGAGCGTCGATTTTGAGGCGCATTTTGTTTTTCTTGTGAAGCAATTTTTTCTCTCAACCTCCTCCTTCTCTCTACCCCTTCAGACTCTTTTTTCTTTCGCGCTTCCATTCATTTGTTCCCTGTATTGCGAAGTAGGAATACAAATATGAGAGGCAAAAGAAAAAAGTCGAAAGGAAACAATCGATATCACCCTTGCTTCGCGGCCTCCTGCCACGAGGCCTTCTCCGCCTCGGACAGCTCCCGCCACCGCTTGGCGAGCTCCCTCGAGACGTTGGTCATCTTGGCCGCCGCCGCGTCACCGCCGCCCTGCTCGAGCAGCTCTGCTTTCACCTGCTCTCGCAGCGAGTCGCAGAAGGTCATGTAGCTCGTCTTGCGGCCCGTCCCGGGTCTCGCTGGCGCGGGAGACTCGGACGCAGAAGAAGAAGCAGCGGCAGAAGCAGCAGATGGAGAGCGCCTCCCCGCCGCCGCCGCGGAGGCCCCGGCGACGCCGTTTCCGCCGCCGACGGAACCGCCCTCATCGTCCGTCGTCTCGCCCTCGCCCTCGCCAGACATGGCCGTCACGCTCGCCACCGCGTCGCCCTCGGCCAGCCTGACGACGCGCACGCCCTTGGCAGACCGGCCCGAGGCCGGGATGTCGGCCTGCGCGAGGCGGAGCATGACGCCCGAGGCGGTCCCGACGAGCAGGTCGCGCGAGCCGGCCGAGGCCGAGGCCGAGGCGGCGTCGGCGCGCCGCCGGCTCCTCGCGGCGGCGGTCGGGCTGCCGCCGGGGCCGCCCACGGCGCCCCCGGGCACGGGCAGCAGCGCCGCGAGCTCGTCGCCCTCGGCCATCTTGATGGCGCGCACGCCGACGCAGTTGCGCCGCATGTTCCTGAAGGCAGACAGGGGCACGCGCTTGCCCATGCCCTTTTTGGTGACGAAGAGCACCGAGCCGTCGTCGTCGACCTCGGCGCCGTCTCCCTCTCCTTCGTCCTTGCTGCTGTCGCCGCTTCCGTCGTCGGCGCCGCCGCTGCTGCCCTTCTTCGGGACGTACCCGGGAGGCGGCGGCAGCACGCACATCCCCACCAGCTTCGCCCCGGGGGCGAGCTTCATCGCGTTCACCCCGGTCGAGGCCCTGCCCGTGGGCCTCAGCGAGTCGGTCGCGAACAGCAGCGCGGCGCCGTTGCTCGCGGCGAGCAGCACCCTCGAGCCGGCCGGCGCGCGTGCGACCCAGGTCAGCTCGTCCCCCGCGCCCTCTCGCATGCCGATCGCGGTGATTCCCGTGCGCCTGACTTTGGCGAACTGGTCGAGGGCGGTGCGCTTGACCAGGCCGTTGCGCGTCAGGAGGAGCAGGCCCTGCTCCCCCGCAGAAAAGTCGCGGACGGCCAGCATCGCCGCAAAGCCGTCGCCGCGGTCGACCGAGATCAGCTTCGGGATCGCGGTCCCCGCCGCGCCGCGCGAGGCCTCGGGGATGGCGTGCACACGCAGCGAGAAGACGCCGCCCTCGCGCGTGAAGAACAGCAGCGTGTCGCGGTTGCTCGCCGCCAGCACGTCGCCGACGCCGTCCCCCTCGCCTCGCGGCGTCGCCCCCAGCTTGCCCCTCGTGCCGCGCGCCTGCTGCGAAAAGGTGTCGGCGGGCATCCTCTTGACGAAGCCGCGCTTGGAGAAGACGACGATCGACTCGCCTTCGGGCACCAGAGCCTCGTCGTCGACGCTGCCGTCGTCTCCCAGGCGCAGGGCCGTGCGCCTGTTGTCGCCGAACTTCAAGGCGACCTCCTCGGCCTCTCGGACGAGCGTGTCCGCGACGCGCTCGGGCGAGGCGAGCAGAGCGTCCAGGTCCGTGATCCTAGCCGAGAGCTCCTCTGATTCTTTGTTGAGCTTGTCGGCCTCGAGGCTGGTGAGGCGCCGCAGGGCCATCGCGAGCACGGCCTCGGCCTGCAGCTCCGACAGGCCGTGGTCGGATATCAGGCGAGCCGAGGCGGCGGCGGCGTCCGGCGCAGAGCGGACGGTGGCGACGACCTTGTCCATCGACTCCATCGCGATCAGCAGACCCCGCACGATGTGGTCGCGGGCCTTGGCCTTGCCTGTATTTTTGGGAGAGAGAGAAGGAGAGAGAGAGAGAGAGAGACGAGAAGAAGAGAAAGAGGGAGAGAGAGTGAGGAAAGAGCATTTATTTTCCTTTGTGAAAAAAAAATTGAGAAAAAAACCTCGTTTCAAAGAAAATCTTCCTTCTCTCACTCACCCAGCTCGAACCTCGCCCTCTTCCGGATCACCGACGACCGGAACTCGATAAATTTCATGAGCATTTCCCTCAGGGACAGGGTGCGAGGGGTGCCGTTGACGAGCGCGACCATGTTGCAGGAGAAGCGGGCCTTTTATTTATTTAAGTTTTTGTTGTTCGAGGTCGAGTTCTTTTTCGTTCCTTTTTTCCCCCGTTTTTTTTATCCTCTCGAAAAAAAGAAAAAAAAGAAAAACAACGAACTCACCTGCAGCGGCGTCTGCTTGTACAGCGACCCCAGCACCACCCTCGCCGACACACCCCTGCGCAGCTCCACCACAACGCGCGTCCCGGCCCTGTCCGACTCGTCCCTCACGTCCGCGATCCCCACGAGGGCCCCCTCGTCGACCAGCTCGGCCACGCGCTGGACAAAGGCGGCCTTGTTGGTCTGGTACGGCAGCTCGGAGATGACGATGCGCGTCTTTCCCGCGGCGCCGTCGAGCGAGGCGTCGTCGAGGGCCGAGAGGGACTGGGAAGGAGCCGTTCCGGCTGCCGCTTCCGTGTCCGAGTCGGCGGAAGAGAGAGCGGCGGCGGAAGCAGCAGCTTCTGCCGCCGCCGCTCCCTTCCTGCCGCGCCGGGACGGCGCCTTCTTCGCCTTTTTGCCTCCGTCGCCGTCGATTTCGATGTCCACCTTGCCGCGCACCGTCACGGGGCCCCTGCCGGTCTCGTACGCCGTCGCCACGCCCCCGGCGTCCAGGATCTCCCCTCCCGTCGGGAAGTCCGGCGCCGGCAGGAGCCTCATCAGCTCCTGGGTCGAGGCCTCGGGCTTCCTGACCAGAAGCGTCATCGCGGCGACGACCTCCCTGAGGTTGTGCGGCGGGATCCGCGTCGCGATGCCCACCGCGATCCCGCTGCTGCCGTTGACCAGCAGCAGGGGAACGCGCGCAGGAAGCACCGTGGGCTCCTCGACGGAGCCGTCGAAGTTGGGCGCCATCCTGACCGTCCCCTCGGCGGCGAGGTCGCGGAGGAGCACCTCGGCCGACAGCGCGCGGAGGCGGCACTCCGTGTACCGCATGGCCGCGGGGGGGTCGGCGTCGAGCGAGCCAAAGTTGCCGTGGCCGTCGACCAGGGGGCTGCGCATCGAGAACGGCTGCGCGAGCCTGACGAGCGCGTCGTAGACGGCCGTGTCGCCGTGCGGGTGGTACTTCCCCAAAACTTCGCCGACGACGCGCGCGCACTTGCGGTGCGGCGTCGAGGGGGACAGGGAGAGGCCGTGCATCGCGAAGAGGATGCGGCGGTGGACTGGTTTCAGGCCGTCGCGGACGTCGGGGAGGGCGCGGCCGACGATGACGGACATGGCGTACTGTTGTTCGTTTTGTTCATCGGAAGAAGGGTTTGGGGTTTTTCGAAAAGGTCGGGGTTGAGGGGGGGGGAGAGAAGAGGAGGTCGAAAAGGAAGAGGGAAAAAAAAAAAAGATGGTGGTGAATTTCTCCGTCTCTGCCCACCCCTCTCCTCTCTCCTCCTCACCGCGATGTAGCTCTTCTCGGCCTCGTCCTTCAGCTCCGTGTCGATGATGCGGCCCATGACTGTGAGGGCGCCGCCCGCGTCGGCATCGCCGCCGCCGTCACCGCCCTCTGCAGCAGTCGCCGTTGCCTTCGCCGAAAGGCCGCGGGATCGATGGAGCGAGGACGACGACGACAGTGGCGACGCCGAAACCATCACCATCGAGCGACGGCTGCTGCTCGTCGACATCGCCGCGCCTCCTGGCCATGATTTCGATGCAGAGGCGGCAACAATAGAAGAAGACGACAAACTGTTACTCTGCACTGCCGCTGTCCGAGCAGACGCGAAGCAGCGGGCCAGCAGCCCCCGCGAGCAGCGCATGCCTCGGCCGTGAGACGGCAGAAGAAGCGTTGGACTCGATGCCGACGGCGACAGCGGCGACGAAAGAGGAAAAGGTTTGTCGGCCTGTGAAGAGGGGGGGGGGTTTCGGTGCTTGCTTCCGTGTGAGAGAGTAGGCCCCGTCGCCGTGCTCTCGTCTCCCGTCCTTGCCGATGGAGGATTCGAGGCCGCGAACGAGGGCGGCACTTGCGAAACAGAATGCAACACGGAAGCAAGGCCGCCGACCCGGCGGCGAAACAATGCCTCTCTCTTCGGCTTACCAAAAACAATCTGCTGCCTGCGGGGGAGGGGAGCGGCATCTGCAATTTGCAAGAGGCGCGAGAGCGAGCGTCGGGTTGTTCTCGTGCTGCCGCTGCTTCTAGGGAGACCAAGACCAAGAGAGGGAGACACGAAAGCGAAAGCTAAAAGAGAGCACGAGAGAGGAAAGCCTTGTTGCTCTGTGCCGAATTTTGATGGAAAGTGTTTCCAGTTTTTTTTTCTTCTCCTTCTTGTTACTTAATTTTTCTCCCCTCGCTCGAGCGAGCTGGCTCCGGCCCGCCGCAGCGGAGACAGCCTGTGAAGCACAGCCGCCGCAGCCCTCCCGACCGCGGAGTGCTGCTTCTGCAACAACGGTTGCTGCGTCGGAGAAGTCTTCAAAGGAGAGGAGGCGACGGCTGTTGTGACGACAACAGAGGCGCTAGGAGCGGCGGCGGCGGCTTCTTCTCTCGTCGCCGTTGCCGCTCGAGGAGCCGCCGGGGGCGCAGGCGGGGGGTGCACGACCCTCCATCCGATGACGTTGGCGGACTGCGAGGGAGGAGGGAGCATGGACGAGGAAGAAGAGGGGGCTGGATTTCTCTCTCGAGCTGTCGTCGCTGTTGCTGTTGCGAGTGGCGGCGGCGAGGGGGAAGGAGAGAGAGCTCTCGCTGTCGCCGCCGCCGTGGAAAAAGGCTGCTGCTGCTGAAGAGCGTGGTTGCTTCGCCTCGCAGAGGCGGCCCTCGCGACGGCCGCGGCGAAGGAGGGCCGCGGGGCCCAAGCTCTTTCTTCTTCCTCCTCCTCCCCTTTGAGCGCCCCCGAAGCGGCGGCGGCAGCCGCGGCGGCGGGGGAAGCAACTGCTCTCGCATTTGCTGCCGCCGCCGCCGCTGTCCTTTTTGGAGACGGCGGATGCAGCAGGTCTCCTATCCTGCAGATCGAGGCGTCGAGGGACTGGTCGTGCCGCTGCTTCGCTGCCGCTGCCGGCGAGAGAGGAGCGGCAGCGGCAGCTCCGCCCCCCTTCTCTGCCGCTCCCAGACTCATCACCGAGAGCGAGGCCGCGAGCCTCCCCATCGCTGGAGCCCGGGGACCCGTCTTGGGCGTCACGTGGACCCTGCGACCGCCCCCCGCGGAGAGGGGCCTGCGGCCGCGAGACTCCGGGAGGCCCCCCTCGCCGCCGCCCCCGGCGACGGCCGCGGCGAACGACGACGAGGTCTGAGTCAGGAGCGTGGGGGCCGCGGGCGAAGGGGAGCGGTCGAGCTGCTCCGCTGCAGGCGTCGAGGGTGAGCCCTGGAGGGCAGAAGAAGGCGCAGGAGCAGCAGCAGCGGCAGGAGCAGCAGCAGGGGAAGGAGAAGAAGCGGAAGGAGCGAAACTCGAAAACGCCGAAGCAAAGACGACTCCTTTGTCCTTTATCGCCCTCTCCGCCGCCGCCGTCTCCTCCCTCCTCAGCGCCTCCTCCACCTCCTTCCTCTCCAGCAGCTCGGCGACGCGCCGCCGCTCCCTGCCGGCCTCCTCGCGGAATCGCGCCGCGTCGGCCTGCGCCTCCTCGAGCCAGCCCTGTGCCTCGGCGAGCGCCTCGGCCGAGCGCCTCGCGACGGCCTTGTGCCTTTCCTTCAGGGACGCCATGGCCGCGTGGAGGGCCTCGTTCTCTTCCTTCATCGCCGAGGCCCACTGGGCCTGTTTTATTTTTTGGCGTTGTTTCATGTGTGGTGGTCGAGGAGGAGGGGAAGGCGGTGAGGTGAGGAAAGGTTTGAGAAGAGAGCGCGTTCTTGGAGACGACGAAGAAATGAGTCCCGATGGCGCGACGATGAGAGGGCGAGAACGTGCTTCGAGTTCTTCCCTTTCTGGTTCTCGCATGTAAAATGCAGCGCAGCCAGAGGTGGCGCTCAAGAGAGACCCTCCGAGCAAGCGTTCGCCCGTTTACCTCGACAGAGAGTCGGAAAAGGCGGGGAACGAGAAGAGAATCTTCCCCCCACCGAGCGTAAATGAACCGACAGACCCGTTTTGTCTCTCTCTCTATGCTGCTCTCGTCGAAACGTTCGCTTACCGCCGCATCCGCTTCGGCACGCAGGGCAGCGAGCTGCTGCTGTGAATCGGAGAAGGAGGATGACATGACGTATGGAGGGAGAGAGAGAAACAGAGAGAGAGAGAGAAACAGAGTGAGAGAGAGAGAAACGAGGAAGAAGCGAGAATTGAGAGTTGCTCTCGGCTCTCTCTCTCTCGAGGCGAAAAAAAATTTCTGTTTGGGCCTCAGCTCGAATGCTTCGCACTCGTCGAAAGCACTAAGCGAGGAAGAAAAAGGAAAGCATCGTCTCTTTCTCTCTCTCTCTCTCTCTCTTTTCTCGTCAAGCGATGGAGAACCACCTCCTCCGCCACGGCGAGGCCATGGAGGCCGAGCTCAAGGCGATGGGCGCGGTGCAGCTCGGGGTGAGGGAAGAGGAGTTGGAGAAGAGAAGAGAGAGAGAGCGAAGATGACAAAACAGAGCCATCGATCGTGCGATCGAACGGTTTCGTCGATGCCCTGTCCTTCTCTTTTCTTTCTCTATCGCGCGCAAGCTTGTTCGTTTTTCTGCTTGGCTCAGCCCTCGAAGGAGACTCGTTCTCTCAAGCGTTGCGGAAGTATCGAAGGAGAGAGAAGAAGAAGCAAGCGAGGGCGAGTCTAAGAGCAAAAAACACCCCAACAATCGAGACCTCAAGAACTCCATTCCATCGACCCCGGCGCCTCCTCTCAACCTCCTCCTCTTTCTCTCTCGACCTCGCCTCCCCCCTCTCGAACCTCCCCTCCTCTCCCTCTCCCAGACCACCATCATGGCCGCAACCTTCGACGGCGGCGTCGTTCTCGGCGCCGACTCCCGCACCTCCACGGGCAGCTACGTCGCCAACCGCGCGACGGACAAGGTCACGCGTCTCACCGAGCGCGTCTACGTCTGCCGGTCGGGGTCGGCGGCCGACACGCAGAACATCGCCGCGGCCGTCGCCTGGCACCTCGAGCAGATGGCCGTCGAGCGCGGGGGGAAAGAGGCGGGCGTGCTCGCCGCGGCGAGGATGCTGAGCAGGATCACCTACCAGAACAAGGACGCGCTGCAGGCGGGTCTGATCGTCGCAGGCTATGACGAGGCGGACGCGAACGCCAAGTCTTCCTCTGCTTCTGCGACGGCTGGAGGAGAGGGAGAAAGCAGCAACGGCGGCGTCGTCTACGCCGTCCCGCTCGGCGGCACCATGGTCCGCGTGCCCTTCGCCATCGGCGGCAGCGGCTCGGCCTACATCACGGGCCTCTGCGACAAGCTCTGGCGGCCCGGCATGACCGCCGACGAGTGCGTTGCGTTTGTGCGCCGCGCCGTCGCGCACGCGATCGCCCGCGACGGCAGCAGCGGCGGCTGCATCCGAACCGTCTGCATCACGAAGGAGGGGGCGAAGAGGGAGTTTGTTCCGGGGGACGAGGTGCCTGGCACGTTTGGAGACCTGTCGCAGCCGGTCGGAGGGAGGGAAGGAGCGGCAGCGGCGGCAGCAGCAGCGACGGCGGTGGCTTGAGAGAAAGAAGAAACTTTTTTCAACTTTTCCGTCGTCCTCGTTTTTCTTTTCCTTTGCAAAAAAATAGTTTCAAGTCATAAATATATGTCTTTCTCGAACCCGAGCGCCAGCGCTCTCACGTCGCTGCGGCGAAACAGCTCGACGGTTCGGAATGTCGGGTCCTGCGGGCGCACGTCGAGGGAGCGAGGGAGCCTCGCCAGGAGTAGGAGGAGACGCTCGGCGTTGCTGCTTTTCGGTCCTTGCTCCTCCTCGCCGTCGCCGCTGTCGACGTCGTCGTCGTCATCGCCTTCCCCGCCCCTCCTCAGGATCCTCAGCGCCGCGGCAGCGTCGACGAGCCTGGTTTTCCTCTGCCGATCCGCCGACGTCGAAGAGCAGCCGTGGCAGTGCCGGAGAGAGAGCGTCCGAGGAGGAGGGGGAGGGCAAGGAGAGTTTCTCGCCGCCCCCTCTCCTCCTCCCTTTGCCGTGGCTGCTTGCTGCGGCCTCCTGCGGCCGCTGTCCGGCAGCCGGCACTCGAAGCAGAGCTCGGGCCACGCCGCGCGCACGCGCGCCCTCCAGGTCGACGAGGGCGGGCCCGCCGGCAGCAACGGGGCGCCGCTCCGGAGGGCGCGCCTGTCGAGCGTCGCCGCGACTGCTGCCGCGACTACTACTTCCTTTTCTTCTTCTTCTTCTTCTCCTTCTCCTTCTTCGACTTCTTCTTTTTCTTCTTCTCCGAGGCCGAGGCCCAGCGATTCCGCCACTGCCCTCCAGAGCCTCTCTCCCTCCTCTCCTCCTTCCTCCGCGGCCCGGCGCCAGTGCCTGCAGACGCAAGGGACGGTGGCGAGGTCCTGTGGGTCGCGGAGGTGCGAGAAGATCTCGGAGAGGGAGTCGCGGTCGAGGTCGAGGCCCGTCCTCGCCGCCGTCGTCGTCGTCGCTGGTGCTTCGGTCGGCGGTAATTCGTCGAGATTATTCATCATCGCCGTCGTCAGTTCCGCCGTTTCCCTCATCGATGTCGCGCTTGTCATCGTCGTGACATCGTATCTCTCCTTAGCTGTCGAAGAGGGCGGGGGCGGCAAAACAGAGGGCTCGGCGCGGGGAGTCGCGCGAGGAGGAGCAAAATTGGGGAGGAAGCGAGATGCCGAAACGAAAAATCGAAATATTTTTTTTTCTCTTCCTCTCTCGTTTGCAAACAAAAAACAACCTGCGCTCTCTCAACCCTTTCACCCCCCCTGCGCGCTCCCTGTCCCTTTCGGATTCGCATTCCCCCTCCCCCTCTCTCTCTTCCCACTCTCAAGGCACTCGACAAAAAAAGTTCGAAATAAAGAGGAAGGCAAAAACACTCGAGGAAAGGCTGTAACGTTTCCTCCTCCTCCTCCTCCTCTTCTCTTACCCGGCGTAGCGCGCGAACGGCGACGGGCGCGGCCTCGCCGCCGCTTCGTTGGTGCTCTCCTCGTTCGCGTTCGCCGCCGCAGAAGAAGGCGGGGGGGCCCTGGCGCGCGTGACGCGGGGCGGAGGCAGGGCGCTCCCGGCGCGGACTCCCCTTCCTCCGCCGTTGTCGTCGGCGCCCCCTCCTCCGCCGTTGTCGTCGTCGGCGCCCCCTCCTCCTTCCCCTTCCCCACCTCCCCCACCTCTCCCTTTCCCGTTTCCGCTAAACGCCACCACCGTCTCGACCAGCACGCCCATCGCCGTCACGTTCCTCTCCAGCGCACAACGCAGCGCCTCGACCTCCTGCCTGAGCCCCTCCGCCGCGCTCGAGCTCTCGCGCCACCGGCGCTCCGCGTCGCGAAATTGCGCGTCCAGCTGGCGCTGCGCCGCGGCCGAGCGGCGGAGCGCCGCCTCCAAGCTCTCGTTCTGCTCCCGGAGAGCGGCGAGCCCGCGCGACTTGGCGTCGGACTCGGCGGCCCTTCGAGCGCGGACGCGCCTGGCCGAGTCGCGGTTGGCGAGCTTGCGCTTGATGCGCTTTTTGGCGGCCTCGTCGACGTCGGGGTCGGCGAGGAGGGCGAGCTCGGCGGCGTCGGACTGGCGCTTCGAGGTTCCCGTTCCCGTTCCCGTCCCGTCAGCAGTCGCCGTAGGCGTCGTCGCCGCCGCTCCGCTGCCTCCGTCGAAACCCTCTCCCTCCGAGTGCTGCTCCTCCTCTTCGTCGTCGGACCAGTCCTCCTCGGAACTCGCGCCCTCTCCTCCTCCTCCTCCGCGGCGGCGGCGGCGAGCGGAAGCGACAGCGGCAGCGGTAACAGCGGCAGCGTCGGCGTCGGCGGCAGCGTCGGCGTCAGAGGCGTCGGGGGCGACGGCGGCGGGGGCGGCCAGCTGGCGGCGCGGCGAGGGGGTCGGGACCGCGACGAAGGGGACGCCCCCGCCGCTGTCGCGGCCGCGGCCGCGGCCCCTTCCCCCTCCGATGACTCCTCCCGTGGCGCTCGGAGCGGCCCAGGGAGGCCCCCCTCCTCCATTCTCGGCGGAGAGCGCGACCTCCAGCATGGCCGCGGCCGCGGCGCCGCTGCGGGGCGTCTCCGCCGTCGGCGGGAACGGGGCCGCCGTCGCCGCTCCCGCCCCGCTCCCGTCCCCCCCGCTCGCCGCTGCGCCGCGGGTCTTCCTCTGCGGAGACAGGGGGGGCATCATCACCGTCTCCAGAGGGGGTGCTGCTCCTCGATCTGAAGAGGCGAAGTGGCGCTGAGAGCTCGCGGCGGCCGTCGCGGCCGCGGCGGCAGCAGCCGCGGCGGCGACGGCGGCGGCCGAGGCGGCCGCCGGATGCGGCGTCGCCGGCGGGAGAGGCGAGCTGCCGTTGCCGTTTCCTTCGCCGTTTTCGGCGCCACCGACGATCTCCAGCGAGGGGGCCATCATGAAAGACCCGCCGAGGCCCAGGCCCAGGGAGGCGGCGGCCGCGGCCGCGGCGGCGTCGTCGACGGCGCCGAGCGCCTCGAGCGACGGCGCGGGCCCCCCGTTGGCTCCCGCCGCCGCCGCTCCTCCTGCTCCGGCTCCGAGGGAGAGCGCGCGGGAGCCCCCTCCGCCTCCCGCTCCGAGGTAGACAAACTGGCTCGACGCCAGCAGCCGGCCCGAGGGGGCGGTGACGAAGGGGAGGAGCCCTGGGAGGGGGATCGAGGGCTCGCGGCGCGGGGGCGGAGGAGGAGGAGCGGGAGGCCGAGGGTTCTGCTGTTGCTGCTGCTGTTGCTGCTGCTGAAGAGCAACGCCGTCGCGGGCGCCTTGGGCGGTCGACGCAGTCGCCACCGCTCCTATTTTTTGTTTTTCGTTTTTCCCGCTCCGTTTTCCGCTTCCGCGAGTGAGTTCCTCCTCCCCCCGGCACTTAAGAGGACAGAATCGCGATCTCAGAAACGCGCCGCGGGGTCGCGGTGGCCGGGTTTCAGGTCCGGCGTCGGAGAAGAAGGAGGAAGCGGAAAAAGGAACGAGAGAGTTTTGATTTCTGGCCAGCTCCGGCTCCGTTTTTTTCCGTTTTTTTCCCCTTAAAAAGAAAAGAGAGGAAACGGAGCAATCGCACCTTCCATCGCCGGGGACGAGGGCGATCTGTCTGCGCTCGAAGCAAAAAGCAAAAAGAAAGAGCAGGAAAAGAGAGAATGCGGGGGAAGGGAGAGAAGAAGCGTCAACGAAAGCAAAGCAAGAAGAAAAAAAGTGAGAGGCAAAAACGTTTCCCCCCCTTCTGAAAATTTTTAATTCACACTAAAAAAAACAAAAAACAAAACTCAAGCCCTCTTCACCACCCCCGTCATCTCCCCAAACAGGCTGTACGCGTGCACCCGGTCCACCTTCACGGTGACGGTACTCCCCTGCAACTCCTCGCCGTCGCCGTCGAAGAACACCAGCTTGTTATGCCTCGACCGCCCGAACGCCGAGCCGCCGACGAGCGCAACGCCGCTCCTCTCGGCCTCGGCCAGCTTCGGGTTGACGCCCTCGACCAGGACCTCGAGCTCGCGCCCCAGGAACCTGCGCGCGCGCTCCTCGGCCACCTCGTCGACCACGGCGTTGAGGCGGTTGAGGCGGTCCGACTTGATCAGGTCCGCCACCTGGTCGCCCCTCGCCGCGGCGGCGGTGCCCGGCCGCGGCGAGAACGCAGCGGTGTTGACGCGGTCGAACCCGACCTCCCTGACGAGCCGCACCGTCCCCTCGAACTGCTCCTCGGTCTCGCCCGGGAAGCCCACGATGGCGTCACCCGAGATGCTGGCGTCGGGCATGTGTCGCCTGATGGCGTCGGCGACGCGGCGGTAGCGCTTGTGGGTGTACCCGCGGGCCATCTCCCTCAGGATGTCGTCGTCGCCGCTCTGGAAGGGCACGTGGAAGAACTCGCACAGCTTGGGCAGCTCGGCGCACGCCTTGATGAGCCGCTCCGTGAAGTACCGCGGGTGCGAGGTCGCGAAGCGGATGCGCTCGATCCCGGGGACGTCGTGGACGTGTCGCAGCAGGTCGGTGAAGGTCCACTCGCGGCGGCCGCTGCCGTCGGCGGCGGCGCCCGGGAGGTCGCGGCCGTACGCGTCGATGTTTTGGCCGAGGAGCGTGACTTCCTTGTAGCCGGCCTCGCTGCGAGAAGAGTAAGTTGAAGAGGGAGGAGGGGGGGAG
>Ga0210003_1002690_pt1 | contig 14814 bp, 10 predicted proteins | sample LantaG_FD_182804 | JGI IMG/M metagenome (GOLD analysis project Ga0210003, IMG submission 182804) | Deep subsurface microbial communities from Baltic Sea to uncover new lineages of life (NeLLi) - Landsort_02402 metaG (SPAdes) (version 2) | ecosystem: Environmental > Aquatic > Marine > Oceanic >... | reverse complement strand
AGAGAGAGAGAGAGAGAGAGAGAGAGAGAGAGAGAGAGAGAGAGAGAGAAGGAGAGAGAAGGAGAGGAAGCGGGTGAGGGTCGAGAGAAAGAAAGAAAGAAAAGAGGCGGACGGGGGCGACGACGACGGAGAGGAGCCGAGCGCGCGCTAGTAGACGTTCGCTTTCGAATGCGGTAGGATCGGGCACACTGCATCCAGACAGCCTTCGAGGCAGAGATCAGATCCATCCTGATGCGCAACCGGGAGAGTCGAAGCGAATGCGCAGGTGCCGAGGGGCGAGAAAGACGAGCCGGATCACGCGGCAGCCGCCGTCATCTGCTTTTTTCGTTTTCGAGTCGACATCTCTCGACCTCCGACAGAGCGATTCGAATTCGGAGATCGCGAGGCGTTTCGCTTCCTCGTTTCTACAGCGCTGGCCTCGCCGCCTTGCGAGGAGGTGAAGCTCGATGTCGCTGAGTGCGTCGCAGTAACGAATCGAGAGGTAACAAATGAAGGCGGCAGGGCAGGGAGAAAAAGAGAGGCGACGAATTCTCAACAGTTCCTCTCTCGTCGACGACGGCGGCGGCAGTAGCAGCATCGGCCAGGAAAAAGAGAATTCGTCATCCTTTCCCGCGCGCCTGCCGCTCCGTTTCACTTTGTCGCGGCGATTCCAACTCACCGTCGAGCTGCTCAAGCTGAGGCCTGACAGGCGCCCGGCGAGGGCAGAGGCCATGGCGAAGCTGCGCGGGGGGAAGCGCGGGGGAAACGAGAGGGGCTCGAGAAGAGGTCTCGAGTCGTGGAAAAAGAGGCTGTGAAGAGAGAGAGGGAGAGAGCTTGCCTCTCGAGCTACTCTTGCAAAAAAAAAAAACTCCAAAAAAAAACAGCTAAAAAAATGGCCCGCTTCGCCCGCGCCCTCACGGGCGTGTGCCTCATCACGCTGTTCCTGCTCGTCTCGAGCCAGGACGCCGACGCCGCCAAGAGGGCGAAGAAGGTCAAGGCCGACGAGACCGTCACGAACAAGGTGAGAGAGAGGAGGAGAAGAAAGGGGGTTTGAGCGGTTGATCGCTGCCCAATTTTGAATGTCCTGCTCTTCTCCAGTCCCGCTTTCGGACGCTTTTCGAAGTTTATTTGCCCCTTTCCTCTCCAGGAGCGCGTAGGCAACCTCGACTGCTACCTGTTCCAATTGACATGAGGATATTTGAATGCAAAGAGGGCCTGATTCTCCGGCTCTGAAGTTGCATCTTCTTTCTTCTCCGCTTTTGCAACGATGGATCGATCGTGCTCGCGCTCGTGCTCGCGCTTCGCAGAGGGAAACGAAAACTCAACCCCGACTCAACTCTCCTTCAAAACACCAACTTCAACCACTTTACCAGGTCTTCTTCGATGTCGACATCGGCGGCAAGCCCGCGGGGCGCATCGTCATGGGACTCTACGGCAAGACCGTGCCCAAGACCGTCGAGAACTTCCGCGCGCTGTGCACCGGGGAGAAGGGCGTCGGCACCGCGAGGGGCAAGCCGCTCGCGTACAAGGGGTCGAGCTTCCACCGCATCATCCCCAAGTGAGTCTCGATTGCTTTCTCTCTCTTTCTGCGCCCTCAGAGTGTGTGTGTGTGTGTGTGTGAGAGAGAGAGAGAGAGAGAGAGAGACTGCGGGGACGAAAGGAAAAGGAAGACCCCCCCCCCAAAAAAAAACGAAATGAAAAAAAAAACTATCTCAAAGCTTCATGCTCCAGGGCGGCGACTTCACCGACGGCACCGGCACCGGCGGCGAGTCCATCTACGGAGCGCGCTTCCCGGACGAGAACTTCGCGCTGGCGCACACCAAGCCAGGGCTCCTGTCGATGGCGAACGCGGGGCCGGATTCCAACGGCTCGCAGGTGAGAATTTTTTTTTCTTCTTTGCCCTCTCTTTTGTTGGCTCTCTCTCTCTTTCTCCCACCCTCTTTCTCACACCCTTTCTCTCCCCCTCTTTCTCTCACCCTTTCTCTCCCCTCTCTCTCTCGCCCTCTCTCTCTTCTTTTCCTCTTCCCCAGTTCTTCATCACCACGGTCGTGACCTCCTGGCTCGACGGCAAGCACGTCGTCTTCGGGGAAGTGTTGGAAGGAATGGACGTCGTCAAGGCCATCGAGGCGCAAGGCACTCCCTCGGGCGCTCCGGCGAAGAAGGTGACTATTAAAGACGCCGGGGAGCTGCCGCTCAAGAAGAAGAAGTCGTTCTTCAAGTAAAGAGGGAGAGAGAGAGAGAGGAGAAGAATGATTTGAGATCGAATAGGTAGATAAGGCACACGAGAGAGAGAGAGGGAGAGAAGGAAAGTGAAAACGGGGGAGGTGATGTTCTTTTCCGTTTCCTTCTTTTTCCTTTCAAGAACAAACAAAAAAACAAAGAGCAAAAACGGTTTTTCTTCTCAAATTTCGAACAGTAAAAAAAGAAAAGACTCTCTTTGTTTTGCTTTTGGGGACTGACACCGGAAAAGAAACAACGGCTGCGGGGTGGCCACGGAAGGAAGTGGAGCGAAACGAAGACGAGGACAAAAACAACTCTCCTTCTCTTCTCTTTTTCAAAAATGTCTCTCTCTCTCAAAAACAAAAAAACTCAAAATTTGGGGTCTCAAAAAAAAAACCTCTAACTCGTCCCGTCGTTGCTCTCCCAGTCATAGGGAGCGTACTGGATCTTCGGCGGCGGCCCTCCATCCCCCAGAAGCCTCCCCAGCGCAGCCGCGGGCGCAGGCGGCAAGTACCGAGCCAGCCACGGCAGCAGGGGGCTCGCTCCCGCGGCGGCAAAGTCGCGGGCGTACCACTTGAAGATCATCGAGAGCTCGACCGTCCTCGCCCGCTCGTCGACGCGCGCGTCGCCGCACAGGGCAGACATCGCGCCGTCGAGCGCCTCGCTGAGCGAGCTGGCCGCGTAGACCTTGATGGGCGGGCACGAGCGCGCGCCGCAGTTCAGGGCGGCGTGCACGCGGGCGTCGAGCTTCGGCAGCGCAAGCGCGGCGCGCGCGTCGCCGCGCGGGAAGTGGGTCGCCCACGGGAGCCGCAGCGCGCCGCCGACGGAGCCCACCGAGGGGGCGTTGCAGCGCAGCACGCCGTGCTCGACGTCGTCGGCCGAGAACGCGAAGCCCGCCACCGAGTAGGCGGCGCCCCCGGCCGACCCGAAGAACGCGGCGCGCGCGGCCGGCGAGTCGGCCGGCGCGCCGCGCTCCGCGGTCGCGTGGACGATCATCGCGTTGTACACGTTGATGAACAGCGCCGCGCGCTCCGCGGGCGGCAGCGCCCCCAGGTCGCGGAGGCCGAGGGCCTGGAGCTCCGCGGCGGCGCAGCAGAAGTCCGCGAAGCGGCTGTCGGCCAGCAGGCCCGAGTAGTCGACGCCCTTGCCGTCGTCGGCCAGGTGCGCGTCGTAGAGCGCCAGGATGCGCTGGCGCATCCCGGAGGCGACGAGGGGCGCCGGCCTGGCGGGGCCCAGCCAGGAGACGCGGGCGTTGAGGGGGAGGGGCGGCTTGGCGGGCGGGGCGCGGCGGGAGAGGAGGAGCGGGGTCTCTGCGGGGAAGGTGGAGACGGCGGTCGTGAGGAGGGCGGAAGAGGCTGTGGCTGCTGCTGCTGCTGCTGCTGCCGCTGCTCCGCCCTCTGCCGAAGAGCCCTCGCCGGAGCCGCCGGCGGCGGGGACCGCGGCGCCGTAAGGGGGCGCGACGAACCTCGCCGCGGCCAGGGCGTCGAGCCTCTCCTCCGCCGTCGAGGGGAAGGGCGCCGAGGAGGAAGGGCCAAACCTCGACGAGATCTTCGCGTCGTTCCGCCGGAGCCACTCGAGCGCGTCGGCGACCGAGAAGGCCGCGCCCGCGCCCGCCGCGCCCGCGGCCAGGCCGGACCCGTCCCCGGCGGCCATCTCCGCCTCCAGGGCCCGCAGGGAGACGTACGTGTCCGCGTGCATCCCCTCGGGCCGCAGGCCGGGGTCGTCCGCCGCGGCCCGGGCCGCCGCCTTGGCCCTTTTGATCTCGGCGGCGCTGATGCCGCTGCCGCCGCCGCCGTCGTCGCTCGTCTCGCCGCCGCTGCTCAGGCCGCTGCTGCTGCCGTTGCCGATGCCCGACGGGGTCACCCCGGCCCCGACCCGCCCCTGCTTGACGGCCGCGGCGATCGCGGGCGGCAGCGCGGCGTCCCCTCCGGCCGCGGCCAGCCGCAGGGCCGCCTGGAACGTCCCGTCGGCGAGCGACGCCAGCGTCTCGTCGCAGCCGCCGAGCAGCCTGCCTCCGACGAAGACCTGCGGGACCGTCGAGCGGCCCGTCGCGGCCTTGACCGCGGCGAGGGCGTCCGGGCTCGACGCGAGGTCGACCTCGTAGAAGGCGACGCCGGCAAAGTTGAGCGCGCCCTTTATGCGCGAGCAGAAGGGGCAGCCGGTGGTGGTGACGACGGCGACGGGCGGGCGCGGGCGCTTGAGCCGGTTCCTCTTTTGAGGTTGATTCGCGTCGCCGACGTTTGTTGCTTTGGGCGATTCAGTAGGGACCGGCACCGCTTCGGCGGACTGTTCGCCCTGGTTCTGCGTGGCCATCGTCGTTGTTTTGGTCGCACGGGAACGCCTTGCGGAGGGGAATGCTCGGAGGGGCAGCGGCGGCGAGACGAGGGCGTCGCGATCGCCGCAATGGCAGCAGCTCTTCAGAGACGCTGCTCGGCTCGAGATCGCCACGCCGGTCTTCTCTCGACGACGACAGGAGCGAATCGGAGGTGCAGCCGCGAAGGAGGATGCCGAGGTGGAGCAGCCCGCCGAAGCAGTCAAGCTCCCGACAGGACGCATTCAGGCGTCCAAAGGGGGTGGGGGGGGTGGGAGGCGCTCGCGAGCGGAGGAGAGAGAGAAGGAGCCCCAGCGCTTGTGAGGTAGATCGAGTCGATAAGGCTCACGAGCCTGGGAAAAAGAGAGAAAAAAATGAAGAGAGCAAGAGGAGCGAGCGCAGCCTCTTTTTCCCGCTTCCCCGCCTCTCTTCCCGCCTCTTTCCTCCTCTCCCTCCTCTCTTTCTTTTCTCGCCACTGCGAACGACTCCGCGAGGATCTTACAACTACAAGCTAGGAAACCAGAGCAGCGAAAGAGAAGCTCACCAGTTCCTGTGCTTCTTCGAGGGCTTCCACCCCCCGCCTCCGCCGCCGCCGCCCTCGACCCTCGCTGCCCAGGCCGGGCCCGCGGCAGCGCCTCCCCTGCCGCCCCTGGGCTCGTTCACGCGCCCCCCGCGGTCCGGCACGGCCGCGACCACGACGCGCTTGACGGCTGCCAGCGAGGAGTCTTCGGTCGCAGAAGCAGAGGCAGAAGCAGCGGCGGTGAGAGCGTCGGAGGGGCGGCGGGCCGACGTCGCCGAGGTCCTCGCGCCGAGCGACAGAATGTCGCCCGCCGAGACCCCCCAGACACCGCGGCCCCCTCCCCCGCGCTCGCCGCCGCCCTCGCTCGGCTCCTCGACGGCCGGCTCGGCCCCCATGCGCTCAAGGGCGCTCTCGGCGGCCCCCGTGGCAGATTTCAGGGTTTCTGCGTCCTTCGCGAGCCTGGGAGAGGCCAGCAGCGCCCTGAGCGTCACCTCGGCCCTGCCTGCGAGCAGCCGGCGGCGGAGGCGGTACTCTTCCCGCAGCGCGCCGTCGACGTCGTCGAGCATCGAGAGCTGCTGCTTCGAAAACGCGCCCCTGTCCAGAGCCCCGGCGCTCTCGAGCCCCTCCGGCAAAGATCGCGATATCTTCTGCGCCGCCGCTGCGGAGCAGGTCGCCAGGGAGAGGGCGCGGTCGTCGGAACAGGAAGCGCCGCAGCCCAGGAGCCTGCCGAGGCAGCGGAGCGCCGAGGACGCGGCGGCAGTCGCGGCGGCGGATGGGGTCCTTCCTTCTTTTTCTTTCTTCTCGTCCTCCTCCATTGGCTGCTGCCGCTCTCCATCTTGGGGAATCGCCGCCAGAGCCTCAAGCCTCGCCGCGGCGACGCGAGCGGCCAGGCGTTCTACGAGATCGAGGCGCGGCGGTGTGGCGGGAGGCGCGGCCTTTGCTTCCTCCGAACCGTTCGGCGTCGTCGCCGCCGCCACCGCTCCTGCTCCTGCTTCCTCTTCCTCTCCCTCACCGCCTTCTTCCTCTCTTTCGGCTCTCGCTGCAGCCTCCTCCAGGCTCAGCATACACGCGTCGATGTGCTTCCCGGGACGCGACGGGTCCCTGGCCGCGGCGCGGAGCCTCGCCGCAGCGTATGCTAGAGCAGGCGACGCCGAGAAAGCGGAAGAGGAGGACGAAGAAGGAAAAGAGGAAGGCGAGCGGCGGCGGCGGCGGGCCCTCGCCGCGGCCTCGAAGGCACCCACGAGCGCGACGCCCAGGGAAGCGACGCACTCCCGCAGCGGGGCGCGGCCGGTGGAAGATAAGAGGTCGTCCTCGTTGACGCCGTCGGAGAGGCTTTTTTTTTTTTTTAAAGAGAAAGAGAAAGGTCAGGAGGTCCAGCCGTCGTCGTCGTCGTCATTTCCGATCTCTCTTTGTCTTTCTCCCCCCGCTCTTTTCCTCCCGTCTTCGTTCTTTTAGACGCACCCGAGGCTCTGCAGGAAGTCAACAGCGTCGCTGGCGCGGTCGCTGGCGTCGGCAGAGGCCATTGCGCTCACTGGTGCGAGCGGATGGAAGCTCGATAGCCAACTGAAAAAAAGAAAAAAAAACTGAGTTTGGGCGTTCCCCCCCCCCCCTTGGAAAATTCATTTTTCACAGCCGAAAAAACAAAAAAACAAGCAAAATGCGCGAGTCTTCCCCGGAGAGAGCCGAGGCCTCCGCCGACGCCCAGGGCTCGGCATGCCACGTCGGATCCGCCGTCTGGGTGGCAGAGGGCACGGGCTCCGCCTCCGAAGGAGGGCCCGCGGTCCCTTCCTCGCGGAAGAAGCCTGGCCGGTGGCTCAAGGGAACGGTCATCGGCGTCAGCGGAGGAGCAGCAGCGGCAAGCTCTTCCTCGAGGACACTCACGGTCGAGACCGAGGACGGGAGGACTCTGGCCGGAGTCCCCGAGTCCGACTGCCCGCTGCAGAATTCGAGGGATGACACGCTCGACGACCTCGTGCGGGCCGACTTTCTGCACGAGCCGGGGTACGCGAAGTCGCGTTTTCTTTTTGTTCTGCTGCTCTCCCGAGTCCCTCCATCGAGAGCATCGAGCGTCGAGGCAATCAATTTCTCTCCCTTCTTCTTGCTTCCCCTTTGTCTCTCTCTCGTTCTACACTCGTCTGCTTTCCGTGTCTGAGAGGGAAAGCACTGCGAGATCGAGAATCCGGGATGCGAATTGGAGGGAACGGAGCAAAGAGAGAGAGAGAGAAAGAGAGACAGAGAAGCGGGAAAGGGGGACGGAAAAAACGGAGAAGAAAAAGGCGACGCTCGTCGAGCAGCTGTTTGCCTTCGAAAAAAACCTCTCAACCTCCTCCAAAAAAAAACAAAAAAAACACATATCAACACCAGAATCCTCCACACCCTCCGCGTCCGCTACCAGCTCGACATGATCTACACCTACTCCGGCTCCATCCTCATCGCGGCAAACCCGCACAAGCGCCTCCGCTCCCTCTACGGCCCGCGGACCATGGCCTCCTACCGCGGCGCGCCGCTCGGGGAGCTGTCGCCGCACTGCTACGCCATCGCGGAGGCCGCGTTCTCGGCGATGATGATCGACGAGCAGCGGCAGGCGATCCTGATCAGCGGCGAGTCCGGGGCCGGGAAGACGGAGAGCGCCAAGCTCGTGATGCAGTACCTCGCCGCGAGGGCCGCCCCGGCCGGGGGCGCGGGCGGGGCCGAGGCCGCCGAGGGACGCAAGCGGCGCGGCGGCGCGGGGGGGCACCACCGCCTCCTCGCCGACGCCTCCGCGGCGGCCGCGGGCGCCTCTGGCGAGGCCCACGCCGCCCCGTTCGACCCGGGGGCCGCAGCCCCCATCGAGGAGCAGGTCCTCGAGTCCAACCCGCTCCTCGAGGCCTTCGGCAACGCCAAGACCGTCCGCAACGACAACTCGTCGCGCTTTGGGAAGTTCGTTGAAATCGCGTTCGACGTCGCCGGCCGCGTCGCGGGCGCGTCGATCTCGACCTACCTGCTCGAGCGCTCGCGCGTCGTGTCCGTGGCCCCGGGGGAGAGGTCCTACCACGTCTTCTACCAGCTCTGCGCCGGCGCCAGCGAGCAACAGAAGAGAGAGCTCGGGCTGCAGGGCGGCGCGACGGCGTTCCGCTACCTCGTGCCCTCGGGCGCCGACCCCTCCTCCCCGGCCACGGCCGCCAGCCTGCGCCTCGCAGACGTCGACGACGGCGAGGCCCTGCGCGCCACGCTGGACGCGATGGACGTCATCGGCCTCGACGAGGCCGCGGTCGAGGCCGTGCTCCGCGTCGTCGCCGCGGTGCTGCACCTCGGGAACATCGAGTTCGAGGACGAGAGCGAGCAGCGGACGGGGAACGAGGAGGGCGGCGCGCGCCTGGCCGCCAGGGGGGGCGCGGCGGGCGTGCCAGCGCCGGCGGAGGCCGTCGACGCCGTCTGCTCGCTGCTGAGGGTCGAGCGCGCGGCGCTCATGGCGGCGCTGACCACGCGGACGATCGAGGTCGCCCGAGGGGAGCGCATCCTCAAGCGGCTCGAGGTCGCCGCGGCGCGCGAGTCGCGCGACTCGCTGGCCAAGACGCTCTACGCGCGGGCGTTCGACTGGCTCGTCGCGGCCATCAACAGGCGCATCTCGGCGCTCGGGAGCAGCAGCGGCGGCGGCGGAGCAGGCGGGGGAGGAGGCGACGGAGAGGCCGCAGCGAGCGCGGCGACCCGCTCGATCGGCATCCTCGACATCTACGGCTTCGAGTGCTTCCAGGAGAACGGCTTCGAGCAGCTCTGCATCAACCTCGCCAACGAGCGCCTCCAGCAGCAGTTCAACGCGCAGGTCTTCAAGGGCGAGCAGCTCGAGTACGCCGCCGAGGGCGTCGACTGGAGCTACGTCGAGTTCGTCGACAACCAGGACGTGCTGGACCTGCTGGAGGGGGCCGCCGCTTCCCCCGCCTCCGGCGGCGTCTTCCCGCTGATCGACGAGGCGTGCCGGCTCCCGCGCGCGACCGCGGACGACCTCGCCCACACGCTGCGCTCGCGGCTCGCCTCGAGGCCGCGCTTCTCGGCGCCGAGGAGGCCGCCGACGGCGTTCGCGGTCGACCACTACGCGGGCCGCGTCTGCTACGGAACGGAACGCCTCATGGAGAAGAACAAGGACTTCGCGGTGGCCGAGCACGCCGCGCTGCTGCAGGGGAGCGGGTGCGCGTTCGCCGCGGCGCTGTTCTCCGACGAGGGGGGCGCTGCTCCCCACGCTGACGGCGAGGGGGGCGCGGGAGGGGCGGAGAAGAACCGCGCCGCCTTCAAGCTCAACTCGGTCGGCGCGCAGTTCCGCCGCCAGCTCGGAGGGCTCATGCTCGCCCTCTCCGAGTGCTCCCCGCACTACATCCGCTGCGTCAAGCCCAACCCGAGCTCGCTCCCGGGGGCCCTCGAGCCCGAGTACGTGCTGGACCAGCTCAGGGCCGGCGGGGTGCTCGAGGCCGTCCGGATCGCGTGCGCCGGGTTCCCGACGAGGAAGCCGTTCCGGCCCTTTGTGCGGAGGTACGGCCTGCTGCTCGCGGACTCGCCCCCTTCCCCTTCCTCCTCGATCGGCAGCAGCGTCCGCTTCGACGTCGACGCGCTCGACGACGCCTCCGCCGCGGCGGCGGCCCGCGCGGTGCTGCAGGCGGCGCTCCCGGCCTCGTCGGCCGAGAGGGGCCGCGGCTCGCTCGACCGAGGGTGGCAGATCGGGAAGACGCGCGTCTTCCTGCGCGCGGGACAGCTCGCCGCGCTCGAGGGCGCTCGAGGGAGGCGGCTGACGGGCTCTGCATTGGCCATCCAGGCGGCGTGGCGGGGCCTCGCGGCGAGGAGGGCGCTGCGGGAGGCGAGGAGGGCGGCGGTTCTGGTCCAGGCGGCCTGGCGCGGCAGGCAGGCCCGCCGGCGGGCGCTGGCGCTGCGCGGCGCCGCCGCGGCCGTCGTCATCCAGTCGTGCTGGCGCGCGCGCGCCGCGCGCCGGGCGTTCGTGCGGTCCCAGCAGGCCAGGCGGGCGGTCACCATCCAGCGGTTCGCGCGCGGGTGGCTGGCGCGCTCGAGGTTCCGCAGGGCGACCGACCTGGGCAGGCGGCAGGCCGCGCGCGCGGCCGAGGCCGGGCGGCGGGCCGCGGCCGCGACGGCGATCCAGGCGGCGGCCCGCGGGCGCGCGGCGCGCAGGCTCGCCTCGGCCAGGAGGGCCGAGGCCAGCAGGTGGGCCGAGATGGAGGAGACCAACGCGTTCCTCGAGACGCAGAGGGCGCAGCTGGCCGCGGACGCCGCCGCCGCGGCCGCGCTGGCGGCCGCCGCCGACGCCGCGAGGGCGAGGCTCGCGTCGGAGCTCGCTGCGGCGCGGGCCGAGCTCGCCGCGGCCAGGGAGGCCTCGGCGGCCAGCCACGAGGAGAAGACCTCGGCCGCCGCCGCCGCCGCCGCGGTCGCCGAGCTCGAGAGGGCGCAGGCCGGGGCCACCGCTGCCCTGCGCGACGAGGTCGAGCTGATGCGCTCGCAGAAGCTCGCCGCGGAGCAGGCCCTGCGGCGGGCCGAGGCCGAGGCGGCCCGCGCGAGGGCCGACGCCGCCGCGGCGCGCGCCGACGCCGTGCAGGCCTCGGAGGAGGCCTCCCTGAAGACGCAGGAGTGCGCGCGCCTGCGCGAGACCTCGGGCGCAGCCGCGGCCGAGTACGGCGCCGAGCTCGCCGCCAAGGACGGAGCCCTCGCCGCGGCGAGGGACGACGCCGACGGCGCGCGCGCGCTGATGCAGGCGGAGGTCGACGCGCTGCGGGCAGCGATGGAGGCCGAGGTGAGCGCGGCGCGCGCGGCGATGCAGCGCAGGCTCGACGAGGCCGTCGCCGAGGCCGAGGCGAAGGCCGCCGGCCTCCGCGACGCGAGGGAGAAGAACGTGCACTTCTCGGCGCGCGTCGTCGCGCTCAACTCGAGGGTGGCGGCGCTGCAGAAGCAGGCGAGGGACGCTGCGGCCAGGGAGCGCGAGATGGGCGCCGAGCTCGAGGCGCTGCGCGCGGCGCTCGCCGCCGGCGGCGGCAGCGGCGGGGGCGGGAGCGGAAGCCCGCGCCACCTCCACGGCCACCACCAGCTCGCAGACCGCAACGGCAGCGGGAGCGGCCCCGCCCCGCACTCCCCTCGCTCCCCTCGCGCCGCCGCGGCGGCGGCGAGCGCCTCGGCGCCGGGCTGGGCCCGCCTGTCGCCCGAGCAGGAGGCCGCGCTCTCGGCCCTCTGCGCCGCCGCCGTCCCCCGCCGCCTCCCCATCGTCAACATCCAGCACGGCGCGAGCCCAGCCGACGCCGTCGGGATGCCCTTCGCGGCCTGGCTGCTCGGGGAGTGCCTGCTTACGTGGGCGTCGGCGGCCGGGTGGAGGGCCGCGGAGGTCGACGCGGCCGCGGCGCGGCTGCGGGACGCCGTGCTCGCCGCGGCCGACGCCGACGGGCTCGCGGCGCAGGCCTACTGGCTCTCGGCCTCGCTGGCCCTGGGCGCCCTCCTCAAGGTGCGCTCCATCGGGAGGCGGGACTGCGGGGGGCTCTTCAGGGCCGGGGACGACATGATCCAGTTTGGCGGGCTGCACGCGCTGCTCGGCGCCTCCGTGGTCGAGCAGCTGCCGCTGTCGGCCTCGGTGCTGCTGGGCGAGGAGGCCAAGAGGGCCGCGAGGGCCAACGCGGCGGCGGCGGCCAGGGCCGCGGCGGTCTCTTCGTCCTCCTCCGCCGCCGCCGCCTCCGACGGGACGCTTCCCGCCCCTTCTCCTGCCTCCTCCGCGGCTCGCTCCTACGAGGAGCTCATGGCCTCGCCCTGGCAGGGCCTCCTCGGGGGGCTCTCCAACGTCCTCGAGACGCTGCGGGGCGAGGGCGCGCCGCCGCCGGCCTGCCGCGCCGTCGTCGCCGCCGCGCTCCGCGCGCTCGACGCCTCCCTGCTCAACGCCCTCATGCTCCGCCGGGACTGCTGCTCGGTGAGCGCCGTCCGCGCGCTCCAGGCCGGGCTCGCCGACGTCAGGGCCTGGGTCGAGTACGTGGGCCCCGAGTGGGCCGGGGAGGCCCCGGCCGCCGACGCCGCGCTGCAGCACGCGGGCCAGGCGGCGCGCTACCTGCTGCACGGCAAGGACGACTGCGTGCGCAAGGCCGCCAGGGGCTTCGACATCGGCGCCGACCTGCGCAGGGCCTGCCCGTCGCTGACGCTGGCGCAGGTGTACCGCCTCACGGAGCACCACCACGACGACTGGATCGCCGGCGGGGGCAGGGGCGACACGATCGCGCTGCTGCGGACGCTCAAGGGGCAGGTCGACGCCGTCGCCGGGGGCGCGAGGAGCCCGGCCGGGAGCGAGAGGGCCCCCTCTCCCGCCGCGTCTGACGACGAGGACGGGGACGACGACGAGGACTCGCTGCTCCTCGACCCCTCGGCCGCCTTCGTGCTCCCGCGCAAGCTGCTGACCGACGCCGCGAGGCACTACGTGCAGGCCCCTCGCCCCTACCACTCCGCGGCGCCCGGCGTGTCGCTGCTCGACAGGATCGAGGCCTGCTGCCGCGGGAGCGTGGCGCTGCCCGGATCGCTGCGGGCGCGGCCCGAGTTCGCGTTCCTGCTGTCCCCGAGGCCCGGGAGCGGCGACGAGAGGTAGTGGATGGGAGAGGAGGAGGAGGAAAGAGAGAGAGAGGACGAGAAACAGGGAATGAGGATGGAATGAGAGAGAGAGAGAGAGAGACACAGGAGAGAGAAAATTGAGGAAAAAAGTTGGTGTTCTTTTTCAAGAGAGAGAAACGAAACAGAGAGGCAAGACAACAGACACTCCGATTGCAAAAGCCACATAACGAAAGCGCGACACCAGCACATTAAAAGACCGAAGAACGACCGCTTTCTAGGGTTGAAATACCTCGCACACTTTTTTTTACTTTGATCTCTCTCTCTCTCCCACCGAAATCAGAATTTCAAATCTCTCTCTCTCTCTCCGTCTCTTCTCTTTCACCCCGCCGCATACACGCACACGCTCTTGTCGTCGCTCACGCTCGCCAGCTTCGTCCCGTCCCCGCTCCATGCCACGCCCCAGACCTGGTCCGAGTGCTCCCTCGCGGTCTGCAAGGGCCCCGAGGCGGCGCCGGCCGACCGCAGGTCCCAGAGCTTGACCGTCGAGTCCGAGGACGCCGTCGCGGCGAAGACGCCGCCCGGGTGCGGCGCCACCGCCGTGACCCAGCTGGCGTGCCCGCCCAGCGCGGCGACCAGCGCGCCGTTGGCGGCGTCGTAGACGTGCGAGTGCATGTCGTCGCAGGCCGTGAGCACCTTCGTCGAGTCGGCCGAGAAGGCCACGGATCGGACGGGGCGGTGGTGGCCCGGCAGCGAGCAGAGCGGCCTCCCGGAGGCGACGTCGAAGAGCGCGACGCCGCCGTCCATGGAGCCGCAGGCGATCCGCCTTCCGTCCGGGGAGTAGGCGACGGAGAGGACAAACCTGTCCCTCGAGGAGGACGGGAAAGGGCCGCCGGAGGCGGAGGACGGGGGAGCCGCCCCGGCCCCGTTCGCGACGCCGCTCGGCTCGGGGAGCGCCATCTCGGCGACCTTCTCGGCCGAGTCCGCGGACCAGACCACCACCTTGTTCGACGCCCCGCCCGCGGTCGCAATCAGCTGCGGGCCCCCGTTGATAGCCTCGCTCGGGGGCGGGAAGGCGATCTGCCACGTCTCTCCGGGGGGCGTCTCGATGACGGCCTTGGTCACGCTGTCCTCGAGGTGCCAGATGCGCACGAAGGAGTCGAGCGAGCTCGAGGCGGCAAAGGTGCCGCCGGCGTCGACGGCGACGGAGATGGCGCCAAGGGTATGCCCCGGAAGGGAGCGGAGGGGCTCGGCGGACGACGACGAAGAGGAAGGGTCTTCGCCGCCCTCTGCCGCGGTCGCCGCCGCTGTTGCTCCGGAGGCGCTCGCCGCGCCGGCGCCTCCGGAGCGGTCGATGCTCCAGACCTTGACCGTCTCGTCGACCGAGCCCGTGACGAGCTCGGTCGAGGAGGACTCGCCGCCGCCCTCACCCTTGCTGGGGGCCCAGACGCAGCACCAGACGGCGTCCTCGTGGGCGTCGTCGACCTTGAGGGTGCGGGTGAGGCGCATCTTTTATTTGGAAAGGGCAAGGTGGGCGGAGAGGGAGGAGGAGGAGGAGGAGGAGGAGGAGGAGGAAAAAAGACTGGGTCGATGGTCGACGGCTTGAGACTCGGCGTGTTCTGCTACTCGCTTTTTTCCTTCCGATAGCGGTGATATCTCTTCAGTGTCACGTCGGGCTGGTGCTCGATGCGAGGCGAGACGGAGAGTTTTGAAGCGAGGGAGGGAGAGGGCGAGAGAGGGAAGCTCAAAGGCCGTCGAGATCGTCGATCTGAGCAGCGTCGACGACGTCGAGAGTCTTCTCGTTTCGCTCCACTCGTTCTTCGAGGCAGCAGCAGCTGAAGCAGCGTGCGAGAAAATTGAAGGGCGCGATCGGTCGAGCAGATGCCGGAACGAGCGAGCGTGCGCGCGCGAGAGAGAAGCAAAAGCTCAAGAAGAAAGAAAAAAGTGAAGGCCATTGAACTCGGAAGTTGTTTCACACGACGACGACGACGACAACTCTCCCTCGCGCGCGTTCTGGCTCGCGGAGAGAGCTCGGCTTCCCCGTTTCGTCTCTGCGTGCTTCAGTCAGAACGGTTGCCTTATCTTCGGCTCTCGCTCGTGCTGCTTGAAAGCCAAGCGAGAGCGACGACGATAGCATACGAGAAAGAAGTTGGAAAGACGAGAGAGACATTCGATTGCAATGGGTGCGTCCGATGCTCTTTCCCTTTCCCCTCTTTGCCTCGCGTTCATTCCTCCCTCT
>Ga0210003_1002689_pt1 | contig 14814 bp, 14 predicted proteins | sample LantaG_FD_182804 | JGI IMG/M metagenome (GOLD analysis project Ga0210003, IMG submission 182804) | Deep subsurface microbial communities from Baltic Sea to uncover new lineages of life (NeLLi) - Landsort_02402 metaG (SPAdes) (version 2) | ecosystem: Environmental > Aquatic > Marine > Oceanic >... | reverse complement strand
CAGGTCGCGGTCGACCGACTGGACCGAGCCGCGCTCGATGTTCACCCGTTTAACGAAGAAGTTGTCGTACATCCGCGCCAGCTTCGGCCAGCCAGGCCGGTCGTCGCCGGTGATGAGGTCCAGCAGCAGGTTGAACGCGTCCTTGTCGCGACTGCCGCTTGCGGCAGTCCCCTCGCTCTCGGCAATCTCCATCAGCGTGTCGTACTTCACGACGTTCCAGAGTTCGCCCGCCTCGGCGAGGACATCGACGCGCGGGTCGAGCCCGAGCGACGGGGCGAACCGGCGGACCAGTTCGAGGCAGAAGGCGTGGATGGTCGTTACCCGCATCCGTAGCGCGTTCGCACGCAGGAAACGGTGCCGCTCGGGGTCCTGCTCGGCGAGGCGTGCGAAGATACGTTCCTTCATCTCGGCCGCGGCCTTCTCGGTGAATGTCAGCGTGAGGATGCGCTCGGGTTTGACCCCGGCCTGGAGCAGTTCGATGTAGCGGGCGCTCAGGCGTTCGGTCTTGCCCGAACCGGCGGGCGCGAACACGACCCGGCTCCGAAGCTCGTTCATCTACCGGTCCTCCGCAGGCAGCGGGCCGCACAGGTACGCATAGTCGCAGTCGCGACACGACCTCTCGTCCGCCGGGCGCGCCGGGAATTCGCCCTGCCGGATGGCGCGGACCGCGGCGACGGTGGTTTCGAGCGCGGCCGCGACGAGGTCGGCGAGCGGGTGCTTCCCGTCCGCGAGCCAGCGCACCCGGCCTTCCCGGGTGCTGTAGACCCCGGCGTTGTCGACCCGCTTGCCGGTTTCCTGGCCCACGAGATGGGCGTAGAGCGGCAGCTGGACGTGGGTGCGGTCCTCGAGCACCGCCTTGGCGCTGATGCTCGCCGACCCGGTCTTGTAGTCGAGCACCCGCAGCGCATCCGGGCCTTCGTCGAGCCGGTCGAAGCGACCGCGGATGGCGATGTCGTCAGCGACCTTCCCGCGGACGCCATGTTCGGTGCGGCTTGGGGCGTAGCCCTCTGCGCGCAGTCCCTTCTCCGCCTCGACAAACGCCGGCAGCAGGTTGTCGAACACGCGGCGGGTGGTTTCCGCCCAGAACAGCGGCAGGCCGAAGTCGCGCAGCGCCTGGTCGAGCGCGGCCCGGGCGTGGGCGGTGAGTTTCGCGACCGGCACCGTGCCTTTCGCATAGAGCAGGTGGAGACAGTGGTGGATGACCGAGCCCCATTGGGCGGCGTCGATTTCGTACTGCGGCTCGGGCGGCGAGTCGAGGCCGAGCACGCGTTCGAGGTAGAACTTGAACGGGCAGCGCTGGAACGCCTCGACACCAGTCACCGAGATGGCGCGCTCCGGTCCGAACTGCCGGCCGAGCGCGTCGAGGACGGCCCGGTCGCGGGCGAAGGACACGCTCCGGGTGAGCTCGGTGAAGACGGTGCCCCGGCGCCGGCCGGCGGCGAGCTGTTCCTCGAACGGGGCATACAGCACTTCCGGCTCGGGTAGGGAACGGATGTCGAGTTCGAGGAACGGGGTCGGCAGGACCGGCTTGCCGTCGCGCGAGTCGTGGAACGAGAGGAAGGCTTCGTCACGGGCGCTCTCGATGGTGCGGCGCAGGTGAAAGCGTTGCCAGTCACGGTGCCAGTCCATGTCCGGCATCTTCAGCCGGCGGAGCAGCCGGTCGGGCAGGATGGGGTCGGAACGGTACGATCCGGGCAGGTTGGTCTCGGTCAACGCCGGGCAGAGGAGGCGGCGGGGGTGCAGGCCGATGGTCTCGTCGAGGCCGACCACGAGCACGCCGGCGGGCGCCGGGTCGGCGTTCCGCGGCTTGAGCCCGGTGAGGTACTCGAGGGTACGAATGAAGCCGGAGCGCGGTTCGGACGCGGGGCCGAACTCGGCGTCGAAGCCGGCCAGCGCGTCGAGCAGGTCGTAGAGCGCGCCTCGGTCCTCGGCAACGTCTTCGACGTCACGGGCAAAGTCTACCGCTTCGAGGAACTGCTTGAGGCGAGCGGCCTGGCGACCGAGCGTGTCGGCCGGCTCGAGGATGCGCGCAGCGAGGCCGAGCGCCTGGCGGACACGGGCCTGGACGTCGGCGATGAACGCGGCCATCGGTTCGTCCGGTTCGCCCTCGGCCGACTCCAACCGGACGGCGATATGGTACCAGTCGGTACGGCCCTTGATGATGCCGGCGCGGCGCGAGAGCTGGTTGAGCGCGGCCGCAGCGCGGTTGCGCGGGCCGGCGCCGTCGTCGCCGGGAAGGCGCAGCAGGCCTGGCAGCCAGGGCGAGGAGAGCGCGGCCGTGGTCGGCACTCGCTCGAAGTCGGAGTCGAGGGCGCGAAGCAGCTCGAGAACATCGGCGACCGGGCCGGCGGTGTCGAGCGAGCCCTCGGGGTAGAGGGTGGCCGGCACGCCGAACTGCTCGAAGACGCGGGCCACCATCGGCGCGGACGCGGCGAGGTCGGGCATGGCGACGACCGTGTCGTCGAGGCTCTCGCGGCTGCGCAAGTGGCGGGCGATGCCTTCGATCTCCCGCTCCGGGTCGGTGAAGCGGTACAGCCCGCCCGGTCCGGGCAGCGGCCCGGGCTCGACGGTCGCGGCCGAGAAGCCGCCGATGCCCTCGATGAACTCGCGGAAGCGAGCGGCGAGGCGGTAGTCCGGGTCCTGCTCGTCGCCGGCAAAGCAGGCGGTGAGCGTCGTCCCGGCGGCATCGACAAGGGCGCGGAGCAGGGCCTGCTCGAGCGGGCTGGGCGCGGCGAACCCGTCGAGCACGAGGACGCCGGGTTTCGCCGCCGCGGCGTGTCGGGCCGCGGACAGCCAGATGTCCTCGTCGTCGACGCGGTCGTGGGCCGCGAGCTCCCGGTCGTACCGGTCGAGCAGGTCGAGCGACTCGAGCGCGCGCTTGAGCGGGCGCTCGAACCCGGCGAGTTCCTCCTCGAACAGCGCCCGCAGACCGCTGCGCTCCGGGACCCAGGTCTTGATGTCGCGGATGAAGTCGCCGACCGCGCGCGCGTAGCCGAGCGTGGGACGCGGGCCGTCGGCGGCGAGCAACCGTCGCACCAGCAGCGGGCGGAGTTCGGCCGGGAGCCGGGCGGTGCCGGCGTGGGCGTCGTGCAGGCTGCGGGAGAGCTGGCCCGGCGTGGCGAAGGTCGGCGGCAGGAAGCCGCTGTGCCCGCAAAGCCCGACGAAGCGATGCTGGGTATCGCGGAGCTTGCGCGGGCTCGGGGTCAGGTACAGGATGCCGCGGAAGTCAGGCCCGGGGACGAGCTGGACCGCGGCCCGCAGCAGCCGCTCGGTGACGTCGTGGGCGCTGAACGGCGCGAGGAGGAGGCGTCGGTCCATCGGACCTCGCTAGCGGAAGGACCCGAAAGGGAGAACGCTGTTGATGCTAGTCCGTGACCTTGTAGACGACGTCATGCTCGTGGGCGTGGACTCCGACCAGGACGCCGGCTTCCCCGCCCATCGCGATCTCCTGTGCTGGCTGGTGCTCGACCTGGATTGATTCGATGACCTGGGTGTGGTCGGTCGTGTGACCCTTGATGTGAATCGTGTCGCCGACCTTGATGGGCGCGTCGGTCGCCTTGATTATCGCCACGCCGGGTTTGCCGAAATAGTGGGCGACGACACCGACTTTCTGCTCCGCCATGTTGTCCTCCTCCTTTACGGGTAGATCTTCTCGAGCATGCGCGGGAACGGGATGGTTTCGCGGATGTGCCGGACCCCGCATACCCAGGCGACGGTCCGCTCAAGACCGAGACCGAAGCCGGAATGCGGGAACGAGCCGTAGCGCCGGCAGTCGAGATACCACTCGTAGGACTCCCGCGGCAGGTTGTGTTCGGACAATCGCTTCTCCAGCTCGACGAGGTCGTCCTCGCGCTGGCTGCCGCCGACGATTTCGCCGTAGCCTTCGGGCGCAATCATGTCGAACGCGAGCGCCAGGCTCGGGTCCTCCGGGTCGCGCTTCATGTAGAACGCCTTGATGGCGGCGGGGTAACGGTGGACCATCACCGGCCGGTCGTGGCTTTCGCCGAGAATCGTCTCGTCCTCGGCGCCGAAGTCGTCGCCGGGCTTGAACTCCCTGCCCTTCGTGTTCAGCAGCTCGACCGACTCGGTGTAGGTGATGCGCGGGAACGGCTTCCTCACCGCCTCCAGTTTCGCCACGTCGCGTTCGAGCGCGGCGAGGTCGGGCCGGCACTTCTCCAGCACCCGGGCGACAGTGAACACGACGAGGTCCTCGGCCAGCTCCATGTCGCCGTCGAGGTCGAGGAACGCGACCTCGGGCTCGAGCATCCAGAACTCGGCCAGGTGGCGCCGGGTCTTCGACTTCTCGGCGCGGAAGGTCGGGCCGAAGCAGTAGGTCTTCCGCACCGCGGCGGCCAGCGGTTCGTTGTAGAGCTGGCCCGACTGGGTCAGGTACACCTGTTCGCCATAGTAGTCGACCGGGAACAGGGTGGTCGTACCCTCGACCGCGGCCGGGGTCAGGATGGGCGTGTCGCCGAGGATGAAGCCGCGGTCGTCGAGGAAATCGCGCATCGCCTTGACCATCACCGAGCGGATGCGGAGGATGGCGTGCTGGCGGGCCGACCGCAGCCAGAGATGACGGTTGGCCATCAGGAACTCGACGCCGTGCTCCTTGGGCGTGATGGGGTAGGGCTCGGCAAGCTGGATGAGTTCGAGGTTCGACGCGGTCAGCTCGAAGCCCGAGGGCGCGCGCTTGTCGGCGCGCACCGTGCCGGTGACTCTCACCGAGGATTCCTGGGTCACCGAATCGGCCAGCTCGAACGCCTGCTCGGACACCTCGCTCTTGACGAACACGCACTGGATGGTGCCGGTGCCGTCGCGCATCAGGACGAAGCGAATCTTGCCCGATGACCGCTTGTTGTAGACCCAGCCCGAGAGCGAGACATCCTGGCCCTCGAAACGCCCGACCTGGTCGATGGTAGTATCCTGCGCCATGGGGCGATTGTAGGACTGGGCGTCCGGCCAGTCAAGCCGGCGCGGTCAGGTCAGCGGCAGGATGTCAAGCAGGTTGCGGTCCGCACAATCGGAAACCGCCAATCACAAATCAGCAATCGGGCTTGTCCGTTTCCGGTCAATCGACAATCGCAAATCGGAGATCGTCAATGGACTGGGGTTCGCTGTCCGCCCAATCGAAAATCGCAGATTGTAGCTCGTCAATGGACTGGGGTTCGCTGTCCGCCCAATCGAAAATCGCAGCCGCCCGCAGTCGGATCAATCGGAAATGAGCCATCCGATGGCACCCGCTCCTTCGTCGCAGAGCGTCAATCGGCCTTCTCCGCTTCCGGTCAATCGAAAATCGACAATCGGAGATCGTCAATCAGAGGGGGTCGTCAGTCAGGAAGGGTCAGCGGGTCACAATCACCTTGCGGACTTCGCGGGCGGATTCAGTCATCGTTTGCCCTGGGAGTGCCGCGGGCTGACCCTCCGGATTCCCACACCTTGCCGGCTGCGTCCACGTATCCTACGTAGCTGCGCTCGGCAAGCTGCTTGGTCGCCCAACTCCTTTCGCCCACGAAGTTGTCTATTACTACGCGCTTGACGACCTCGATGAAGTAGCGCTCGTTGGTTTCTTGACCCGTGTAGGCGCAACTGAGGTGAATCGCCAGTGTGCAGCCCATCCCTAGCTGTCTCGGCAGTGGGTTGGGCTTCGGAGCAGTTGGCTGAGGTGTGTCTAGCTTCGACTTCGGTGCAAGGATACCGAATGTCGCATCATCGGGGGCCACTCCGCCGAACTGGTGCCCCACGTAGCGGGAGTCCAATGAGGTATCGTAGTCGACCCGTAGCTGGCAGTTAGAGGCTCCTCCCTGGCCGTAGTTCTCGACAACCACGTTGGCTCTGACGCCGCCATTGGGCACCAACTGGGGACCCCGCTGGGGCAAAGATGGTAGCACCCATGGCCGGCGTTGCAGTTTGAACATGTCACTGGTAGCTTGGGTACTCCGGCGTAATTCCCACAGGGTCATAGCCGCGAACAAGGCCAGGAAGGCAGTGACCAAGACGAGGACGAACGTGAAGGCCGCCAGCAGAACAGCAGAACACGCGGAGAGCCATTCGGCGACCGACCGGCAGCAGTTCTTCACCTCGCCACAATCACCTTGCGGACTTCGCGGGCGGATTCGGTGACCGCCGGGCGGGACGTAGAGTGCGACCCCGGGGGGAATTCGGGGACATCATACGAAAAGGAGGCCTCTTCTATCGCGAAACCATCGACTCCCATGCGGCGAGTGTAGCGTCCGCAGCCCCGCCGGTCAAGGGCGCTGTTGGACAGCGCTTGCAGTTGCACGTCTTCACGGCAACTGCGGCTCTTAGGACGGCGCTTGCATTGCTGCCCTGGCGGCGGGCAACCCGCTGGTCGAAACGACGCCTGCGCTGTTTCGACAGAGGCAGGCTTCGCATCCACGCCTGCGCGGCAACTGCGGCTCTTAGGACAGCGCTTGCAGTTGCACGCCTGCGCGGCAACTGCCGGGACAATTCGGTCATGTCCCCGCCTGCCCGATTTCGGCGGCTTGACTTTGGTCTTTCGATGGGTACGGTGTGGCTATGAGGAGTTCGACGGTGGAAGTCCCGGGCACGACGTTCGCCAACCGCACAATCTTCCGCTCATTCGGGTGTCGGTTTGGCCGTTCGGCTTGCCCATCCGACACGTTCCCCGCCGAAGTGACCTCATCAAGAACCACGATGATACGGGAAACAGGGGTCGCCAGCCATCCAGCAGACGATTCCCAACCACTGCGGACCGACCGGGGACACGATGCGAGTTGCCAGGAGCAAGTCGCTCATGTCCCCGTGCGGCCGAATCCGGCCGGGTTCGGGCTAAGTGCCCGACAATCACTCGGTTACGCCCGGAAGAGCCTCGGGTCCGCGTCACGCGTACCCAAGCCCGCGTCGCTCGTACCCAAGCCCGCGTCGCTCGTGCCCGAGCCCGCGTCGCTCGTGCCCGAGCGCAAGCCGCTTGTACCCGGGTCCGCGTCACGTGTTCCAAGGCACGCCCGCACGGTCCCGGGCACGCGTCGTTCGTGCCCGAGCGCAAGCCGCTTGTACCCAGGCACGCGTCGCTTGTACCCAGGCACGCGTCGCCCGCTTCCGTCAAGCTCCAACCATCAAGAACCAAGGAGGAACCATGCCTGACTTCCTGCCCCGAAGGGAAAGTGATCTGATTTCCTTTCTAGAGGTCTTCGTGAATTGGGTGGTCCTAAATCAAGTCGCGCTCGGGTTGACGGTGCAGCAGGTCAACGACCTGGTCGCCGCCCACACCGCGCTCCTCGCCTCGTGGTCCGCCTATCTCGCCGCCCAGGACGGCGCCGAATCGGCGACCGCCGACAAGAACACGACCAAGGCCGCGGTCATCGAGATCGTCCGGATGACAAACACGCTCGTCCATGCGAACCCGGCGGTGACGCCGGCGATGCTCGAAGCTGGCGGGCTCCTGGTCTATGACGAGACGCCGACACCGCTGCCGCAAGGTCGAATCATGGAAATCATACCCCCGGTGCTCGAGGTGACGTGTCCGGCTCCCCAGACCGTTTCCGTGGTGTGGCATCCCTCGGAGATCGGCACCGATTCGCTGGCGTTACCAGCGGGCGTCGAGGGCATCAGCATCTACGTTGCCGACAAGGCGACCGACGGCACGCTCGGGCCGTATCAGTGGATCGGGCTCGACTCGAACTCGCCGTATCACCACAGCGTCGGCAACACGACGACGGTGACGCGGGTGTACCGGGCGCAGTGGTACGACCGGAACAAGCGCTTCGGGCCGTTCGGCGATCCGGTTGAAGTGGCGGTCACGGCCTGATGCCGACCGGGGGACATGACCGAATTGTCCCCGCAGTCGCCGCGCAGGCGTGCGACTGCTAGCGCTGACCTCAGCGCCCTGCGCTGCACGGGGACACAATCCCGATTCCCCGAGCGGAATCGGGTTATGTCCCCGCCCGGACGGTCATGTCCCCGCGCGAAAACAGGGTGGGGCGCTTTCGCGCCCGCCTTTTGTTTGCGCGTTTCGGTCCTCACGTCGTTCTTGACAATCGAGCCCGGTTTCGGCCAGAATTAGGCACCAAAGATGGAGGTGCTTGATGCCGGTGTATGAGTTTGAGTGCTCGGATTGCGGGAAGACGTTCGACGCCATCGCAACCTTGAAGGAGCACGACGACGGGCTCGAGCCCGAGTGTCCGAAGTGCGGAGGAGTGAACGTGTCCCAGGTGTTCGGGAAGTTCACGCTGCTCGCCGGTTCGAAGACCGACGAGTTCGACGACTTCGGGGACGATGCGGGCGACGATGACTCCGGCGGCGACGATGCCGGTCTCGACGTCGGTGGCGACTCCGATTCCGACTGGGACGAGTAGCCCGGGGTCGGCCACAATAGAAAGCGAGGGCCAGCCGGCCCTCGCTTGTTGTCTATCCGGTTGCGGCTAGTTGAGCACCGTGACTTTTGTCCTGGTGCTCGTGCCTTCGGTCACGAGTTCGATGAAGTACATCCCGTTGGCGACTTCACGACCACCGTCATCGGTCAGGTTCCAGCGGATGTCGGTCGCGCCCGCTTCGGCGTGGCCGTTGTACAGGTCGCGGACGACCTGGCCCGAGCTGCTGTAGACCTTCAGCCGGACGTTGGCGGCGCGGGGCAGCGTGAACCGGACATTGGTCGGTCCCGGCGTCGGGTTCGGGTAGGCGCCGTCGATTTGCGCGACGGTGACCGCACCTTCTTCGACCCCGAGCGGCGGGAGCCCGCTTTCAATCCAGCCTCGCAACTGGCTTTCGCTGAACCCGGTCCTGCCGCCGATGACGACCCCGGCGGTATCGATGACGTAGTTCAAGGGGATGCTGTTGCTGATGTTGTAGAGGTTCCAGGCTTGCCGGTTGGCGTCAAGCAGGAACGGGTAGGTGTACTGCTGGGCGTAACCTTTGACGACCGCCATGCTCTGCCAGAGGTTGATGGCGATGGGTACGAACCCGCGGGAGCCGTACTCGTCGTACATTGCTTGCATGCGCGGCAACTCCGCGCGACAGCCTGGTCAAGTCGACTGCCAGAACATCAGGTGGACGACCTGGCCCCGGTAATCAGTCAGCGAGTGATTGACGTAGGCGGTGTCCGGCAGGGTGAAGTTCGGCGCCTGCGTGCCCGGCTGCGGCCATGCCGCCAGGATGGCGGGGGCGAGCAGGAGCGCGAGGACTACCAGGGACTTTGTGCGCGTCATCATTCTGCCTCCGGTTTCATTCTCACTGCAGGGGGATTGCGCCGTCCGGTGATTGTATGGGAGGCCGGATTGGTGTCAAGCCGGCGCTTGACCGGCCGCGCCGGCGGCCTATCCTGCCCCGAGGCACTTTGAAGACGATTCCCCTCCTGCTTGCGCTCGCGGTCTCGGTCGCCGGCGGTCAGTGGCTCGAGCGGACGGTCGTGCTGCCCGACACGCTGGGCGGGCTCTTGTACCCGCGCTGCGTCACCTGCAACCCGGTCAACAACTTCGTCTACGTCGGCGGGCAGGTCGGCGAGCGGGTGGTGGTCATCGACGGGACGACCCACGAGCGGGTGGCGCGGGTCCCGGTCGGCTGGTTCGCCTACGACCTCTGCTACAACCCGCTGCAGAACAAGGTGTACAGCGCCAATTACTACGATTCGGACCTGACGATAATCGACGGGGCGACGAACACGGTAGTGCGGGCGCTCGGCATCGGCTGGTCGCATCATTCGCTCTGTCACGACGCGACCGACGACAAGATATACGTCGCCGAGTACACCGGGAGTTCGGTCACGGTCGTCGACGGGCCGGGCGACAGCATCATCACGCGGGTGCCCGTCACCGCGAACCCGATTGACCTGGCCTGGAACCCGGTTACCAACCGGGTCTACTGCACGCACGAGATAGACGCGCTGGTCAGCGTCATCGACTGCGCGACCGACTCGGTCGTCGCGACGGTTGCGGTCGGCGCGACGCCCGGCCAGCTCTGCGTCAACCCGGATGAGAACAAGGTGTACTGCGCGAACGCGACCGCGGCGTCGGTGTCGGTCATCGACGGTTCGTCCGACACCGTGATTGCGACGCTCGATGTCGGCGAAGTGCCCAGGGCATTCGTCTACGCGCCCGCCGGCAACCGGGTGTACGTCGCCGCGGTCCGCGGCGATGCGGTCACGGTCATCGACGGCGCCGGCGACAGCGTGATCGCGCGGCTGGCAACCGGCGAGCGGCCGGCGGTGCTGTGCCACGACTCGACGTCGAACCGGGTATTCTGCGGCAACCAGGACGGCAACTCGGTGACAATCATCGACGTGGCCGGCGACAGCGTCATCGCGACGGTGCCGGCCGGCGACTACCCGTGGTCGATTGTCGACAACCCGGCCACCGGGGAGGTGTTCTGTGCCGCGTGGAACAGCAGCGACGTGACCGTCGTCGACGCCGGGTCGGCGGCGGTGTGCGACACTGTCAATCTCGGCGACTGGCCGGGTGCGGTCTGCGTTGACCCGGCCCGGGGTCGGGCGTTCACCGCCAACCAGTGGAGCAATTCACTCACTGTCGTCGAGGGGGCGTCGGGCCGGGTCTCAGCGACGATACCGTCGGTCGGGGTGCCTTCGGTCGTGGTTTTCAACGAACTGCACGACAAAGTCTACGCGGTCAACCGCGAGGCGGAGACGGTGACGGTCGTCGATGCGGCCAACCTTGTCACGACGGCAACGGTCGGCGTCGGCGCGCGGCCGACCGCGGCGGTGTTCAACCAGGCGGACAGCGCGCTCTACGTCGCGAACCAGTGGGGCAACGACCTGTCGGTCATCGGCGGGGCGGGTGACAGCGTTGTGGCGGTCGTGCCGGTCGGGTCGGCTCCGCGTGCGCTCTGCCAGACCGGCACCCGCAACAAGGTGTACTGCGCAAATGGTTCGGGCGCGAGCCTGACGGTGGTCGCCGGCGGTTCACACCAGGTTCTCGGTACGGTGCCGGCCGGGAACCAGCCGTTCGCGCTGGTCTACAACCCTGCGGCCGGGAAGGTCTATTGCGCCAATCTCTCCGACAGCAGCGTGACGGTCGTCGACGCCGGTGCGGATACGGTCGTTGCGACCGTCCGTGTCGGGCAGTCGCCCTGGGCGCTGGCGTGCAGCCCGGTATCCAACCGGGTTTTCGTCGCCAACTCCGCGGGAAGCTCGCTCTCCGTCATCGATGGCGGGTCCGACGAGGTCATTGCCACCGTCCCGGTCGGCGCCGAGCCGCAGGCGCTGGAGTGGAACCCGGCCCACGACCTGGTGTTCTGCGTGAACACGGGCGGGAGTTCGGTGACCGCGGTCGATTGCGGGACGAACTCGGTCCTCGCCACGATCGGTGTCGGCTACGACCCGCTCGGGCTGGCCTGGGACGGCCGGGACGGCCGGCTGTACGTTGCCGACTACGGGAGTTCCGAGGTCTCGGTGATACGAGACACGGTGTCCGGGATTGCCGAAGTTGGCGTCCGGACGCTACCTGGCGGGCCGGTCGGCCCGTCGTTGGTCCGGAACCGGCTCGTCGTGCCCGGGACCGAATGCGTCCGTCTTCACGATGCTTCGGGCCGGCTTGTCGGCCTCCTGCCACCAGGGGAGAACGACATCCGGCACCTCAGGCCCGGCATCTACTTCATATCTCCGGGGTCCGGCGCCGACCCGGCGGCGGGCGTCCGCAAGGTCATCGTTACGCGCTAGTCCGCCCGTAAGCTACCGTTCCCTTGACACTTGAGCGTATCCCGTTACACTTGCGCCAGTTATGAAGCCTATCAACATTGTTCTTCTTGGCCCGCCCGGCAGCGGGAAAGGGACTCAGGCCGCGTTGATGCGTGAGAAGCTCGGGTTCGTCCACTATTCCACCGGCGATGTGTTCCGTGACCATATCAAGCGCAAGACCACGGTCGGGCTCGAGGTGCAGGAATACGTCACCGCCGGCAAGCTGGTTCCCGACGAGGTGGTGCTGGAGGTGGCGAACGCGTTCGTGTCCGAGCACACCGGCAACGTGGTGGTCTTCGACGGGTTCCCGCGCACCATCCCGCAGGCGGAGGGGCTCGACCGCGTCCTTGAGGCGCATGAGCGGAAGGTCGACATGACGGTTCTCATCGACCTGGCCGACGACGATGTCGTCAAGCGGCTGACCGCGCGGCGTCAATGCAGGAAGTGCAAGGCGATATTCAATCTCGAGTTCTCACCGCCGGCCCGGGAAGGCGTCTGCGATGAGTGCGCCGGCGAGCTCTACCAGCGCGACGATGACAAGGAAGCGGTCATCCGCGACCGGCTCAGGGTGTACCATGACCAGACCGAGCCTTTGATCGAGTATTACCAGGATCGGTTCAGACTCGAGCGCATTCAGGGCGAGATTGGCCGCGACCGGGTGTTTGAGGAGATTCGGAAGCTGGTCGAGGACAGGGGATAGCAGGTTTGCCTTGGCGGTCCACATCAAGTCGCGCCGTGACGTCGAGGGCATCCGGCTGGCCGGTCGGATCCTGGCCGGCGCGCTCGGACGGGCCGCGAAACTGGCCACACCCGGCACCCGGCTCGACGACATCGACCGGGTTATTCGTGACCACCTGGAGTCGGAGTCGGCCACCGCGACATTCCTGGGTTACCGTGGTTTTCCGGCGGCCGCCTGCATCAGCGTCAACGACGAGGTCGTCCACGGCATTCCGAGCGACCGGAAGCTGGTCGAGGGCGACATCGTCAAGGTCGATATCGGCGTGACCAAGGACGGCTACATCGCCGACGCGGCCCGGACCTTCGAGGTCGGGGTCGTGAAGCCGGAGATTCACGAACTGGTGATTGCGACCGAGCGGTCGTTCTGGGTCGGCATCGAGCAGGCCCGGGTCGGCAACCGGGTCGGCGATATCAGTTCGGCGGTCCAGGACTACGTCGAGCAGCGGGGGTACTCGGTCGTCCGGGCGCTGTGCGGGCACGGGGTCGGGCTGGAGTTGCACGAGGAGCCGTCGATACCCAACTACGGCCGGCATGGCAAGGGGATGAAGCTGCAGGTCGGGATGACGCTGGCAATCGAACCGATGGTGAATCTCGGGCGCTTCGATGTCGAGACGCTCGACAACGACTGGACGGTCGTCACCCGGGACGGAAGTTGGTCGGCACATTACGAGAACACAGTGCTTGTAACGGACGGAAAACCGGAGATACTTACGCGTGTCTAGGAAAGAGTTGATCCAGTTCGAGGGCATCGTCATCGAGTCGCTCCCTGGCGCGATGTTCCGCGTCGAGCTGGCCACCAACACCAACAAGCACGTCGTGCTGGCCCACATCTCCGGCCGGATGAGGAAGCACTGGATAAGAATCAACCCCGGTGACCGGGTGACGATCGAGTTCTCGCCCTATGACCTGGATCGGGGGCGCATAATCTATCGTTTCAAGTAGGGAGTCAGGATGAAAGTCAGAACCTCGGTCAAGAAACGCTGCGTGCACTGCAAGATCATCAAGCGCAAGGGCGTCGTCCGCGTGATCTGCACGCGGGACCCGAAGCACAAGCAGCGTCAGGGATAGCGAGTACTTTGCTGGCCCCGGCCCCGGCGAGCTCCGGATTCGGAAGCCCCGGGGTCGGTGCCCCGCATTGCGAGTCAATGCGCGCCCGGTGGCTTTGCCGCCGGGCGTTCGTCTTCAGAGGGGAGCGGTAGCGATGGCCAAGTACATTTTCGTCACCGGTGGGGTCGTCTCGGCCCTGGGCAAGGGCATAGCGACTTCATCGATCGGCCTGTTGCTCAAGAGCCGGGGCTTCAAGGTGGTGCCGCTGAAGTTCGACCCTTACATTAACGTCGACCCGGGGACGATGAGTCCGTTCCAGCACGGCGAGGTGTTCGTGACGGACGACGGGGCGGAGACCGACCTCGATCTTGGTCATTACGAGCGGTACATCGACACCAGCCTCTCGCGGGCGAACAACCTGACTTCCGGGCAGATCTACTCGTCGGTCATTGAGAAGGAACGGCGTGGCGAGTACCTGGGGCGGACGATCCAAGTGGTGCCCCACATCACCAGTGAGATCAAGGACCGGATTCGGGTGCTGGCGAATGGCGCCGACGTCGTGATCACCGAGATCGGCGGGACTGTCGGCGATATCGAGGGGCTCCCGTTCATGGAGGCTGCCCGGCAGTTTGCTCTTGAGGAGGGCAGGGACAACGTCATGTACATTCACCTGACGCTGGTCCCGTACGTCAAGACCGCCGGTGAGTACAAGACCAAGCCGACCCAGCACTCGGTGAAGCAGTTGCGCGACATCGGCATCCAGCCCGACATCGTCATGTACCGCGCCGAGCACTCGCTGCCGGACGAGGCGAAGGCGAAGATATCGCTGTTCTGCAACGTCGGTCCCGAGGCGGTCATCGGCGCAATCGATGTCGATAACATCTACCGGATACCCCTAGTGTTCGCGGAACAGAAGCTCGACCAGCTCATTGCCAAGCGGCTACACTTGCCCCGACGGCGTTCCGACCTGTCGGCCTGGCGGCGTTTCATTCATGCGATTGACCACCCGAAGGAAGTGGTCAGGATCGGCATCTGCGGCAAGTACGTCGGGTTGCACGACTCGTACAAGTCGGTGTCCGAGGCGGTGACGCACGCGGCGGCGGCCAGCGGAGTGAAGGTGGACATTGACTGGGTCGAGGCTGAGGACTTGAAGAAGGGGTGCGTTCCGGAGCGTCTGGAAGGGCTCGCCGGGATTATCGTCCCCGGCGGGTTCGGGATGCGCGGGATGGAAGGCAAGATCGAGGCGGCGCGGTACTGCCGAGAGAACGGCGTGCCTTACCTCGGGCTTTGTGTCGGGCTGCACGTTGCGGTTGTCGAGTTCGCTCGAACGGTCTGCGGTCTGGCGGGCGCCAATTCGACCGAGT
>Ga0210003_1002688_pt1 | contig 14816 bp, 9 predicted proteins | sample LantaG_FD_182804 | JGI IMG/M metagenome (GOLD analysis project Ga0210003, IMG submission 182804) | Deep subsurface microbial communities from Baltic Sea to uncover new lineages of life (NeLLi) - Landsort_02402 metaG (SPAdes) (version 2) | ecosystem: Environmental > Aquatic > Marine > Oceanic >... | reverse complement strand
GGGGGGGGGGGGGGGGGGGGGGGGGGGGGCTTCGCTCGCGTCTGCTGTCTGAGAAGGTTACTGGAAAACGGAGGGGGAGCAGGGAAGGCGGTGACTGTTTTCCGTTGGGATTGGCCGGTCAAAAGGAAACTTTTTTTTGTTATATATATTTTTTCTTCTTCACAACTCTCTTTTCTTCTCGACTCGGCTCTCCTACCCTACAACAGCCTCCCCCAGCCCCAAAAACAAAACACCGACCGACCAAAATGTCCGAAATGGAGCAGCAGGCCTCCAAGACCCCCGCGGGAGAGAGCAAGCCCTCCAAGGCCGCCGGCACGCGCGAGGAGCGCCGCCCGGGCGACGAGGCCGCGGCGGACGAGAGCAAGCAGCGCTTCGCCGCGGCCCAGGACCTTTCGGGCGTGGAGGCGCCCGAGGGCGCGGTCCAAGACCTGCGCGAGCAGGTCCAGGAGGCTAAGGAGGTGCAGAAAAAGCCGTACGAGCCGCACTCGACGGCGAAGACGGGCTGAGAAGTGCCGGCGTGAAGCGTTGGTTGAAGTGTTTTGGCGTTCTTTGCAGTCGTCACCGCCAAAGTCGTCACCGTCGACGAGGACGACAAGACAGGAGCAAAAATAAATTGAGAGTTTACCTTTTCGCACCCCTTTTCCTTGCGCGCAAAACAATACAAAAGAAAAGGGAGAAGATGCCACAGGCACCGCAGCGTGTTTCAGAGCAAATCGGGGAGATTGTAACCACGCGGCGGAGCTGACCTCGCTCGCTCTTTTTTTCGTCAAAAAACGACCTCTCGACCTCTACCAATCGAAGTCGACCTCTACCATTCTCAGTCGACCTCGACCAATCTCCTCTCCCTCGTCTCTCTCTAGTTCTTTGCATCAGTTCCTCGCCGCTCAAGTTCAAACAATTTACAGTTCACTCGTTCAATAGAAAAGGCTCAAGCCGCGCCAGAGGGAGCCTCGTTCTCGTCGCTCGCGGGGCCCACGGGAGAGCTGAAGCCGTCGTCGTCCTCGAACGCCGCCGCCGCAGCGGCGCCGTCATTGCCGTCTCCTCCTCCTCCTCCTCCTCCTCCTCCTCCGTTCCCGCCGCCGCCCGCCTCCACGGGAGAGCTGAAGCCGTCGTCGAACTCCCCCCCCTCCGCCAGCTCCTCCTCCTTCTTCCTCCTCTTCTCGGCCTCGGCGGCCTCCTCGGCCAGGGAGCGCTTTTTACCCCTCCCTTTCCCGCCGCCGCCAAACAGCTGCTCAATCGTCGCCTGGCCCGCGGGCAAGGGCGCCGCCGCCGCCGCCTTGCTCGCCGCGGCCACGCCCAGGGTGCCCGCCTCGCCGTCGACGGCCTGGCCCACCGCGTCCAGCTTGCTCGCCAGCGCCTGCCAGACCAGGTCGTCGACGCTCCCCCTGACGTGAAGATAGTAGACGTTCACGGAGCACGGCTGCCCGATGCGGTGCGCGCGGTCCTCGGCCTGCACGACCTGCCCGGGCGTCCACGACAGCTCGGCAAAGACGACGACGCTCGCGGCCGTCAGCGTCAGCCCGGTCCCCGCCGCCGAGATCGAGAGCACCGCGGCCCGCACGTCGCCGCGCTGCTGGAAGTCGTTTACCAGACCCTGCCGCTTCTGCGGGGGGACGCTGCCGTCGATGCGGATGAACGGCACGCGGGCCTTGTTGAGAGAGAACGAGACGCCGTCGAGCAGCTCGCGGTGGTGCGCAAAGATCAGGAACTTGTCGCCGTTCTCGAGCAGCTCGTCGACGTAGCCCTGGACCGCGCGGACCTTCAGGGCCGCGGTGTGCTGGTAGGCGTGCATGACGGCGCGGCGCTCGTCGCCAGAGAGGGCAGACGTGGCGTCTCCGAAGGCTCCAGCAGGGGCGGCAGCCGAAGAAGGATCGCCTCCCCCGCCAAACGCGCGCCCGGCCGCGCCGCCGCTGGTGACAAACTGCTTCTCGTTGGCCGCCAGCGCCGCCCTCGCCGACTCGAGCTGCTTCGACAGGCCCGCAAGCTGCTTCTTCTCCGCGGCGTTGAGCGTCAGGAAGACCTGCTGCCGCCTCTTCGGGGGGAGCTGAGTCAGCACGTCCCTCTTCAACCTCCGGACCATCGCCGACGCGACGAGCACCCGGTTGAGCTCCTCGAGGTTGGACGCCCCGTCAAAGGGGCCGCCGAAGCGCGAGGGCCTCTCGGCGACACAGTACCGCTCGCCGAAGGAGCGCATCGTCAGCCTGGCAGAGGGTAAGATCGCGTCGAGCTGCTTGAACAGCTCCTTGGGGCGGGCGAGGGCCGGAGTGCCGGACAGCAGCAGGCAGCGCGGCGCGCCGGCGGCCAGGGGGACCGTGTCTCGCGTGCGCTGCGCCTTGGCGTCTTTCACGTAGTGGCTCTCGTCGAGGATCACGAGGCCGAACCTCGCGGCCTCGAGCTTCGGCTTGAGCTTGCCGACCAGGCCGTAGGAGACGATGACGAAGTCGTGGGGCGCGCAGGGCCCGGGCGCGATGGCCTCCCCTTCCTTGGCAGAGGTGGCGACCAGGACCCGCGAGCCTCGGATGCCGAGCCACTCCCCGAGCGCGTCCGCCCACGCCTCCCGCAGCGAGCTGGGCGCGACGATCAGCGCGGGCCACTCGGCTGCGTAGGCCGCGGCGACGGCCAGGGCCTGGACGGTCTTCCCGAGGCCCATCTCGTCGCCGATCAGGGCGCGCCCGCCTCTCCGCAGCGCGAACCGCACCCCCTCGCGCTGGAAGGCCATCAGGGCTCGCTCGAGCCGCTCCGGGATCCTGCCGTAGAGCGCCGAGTCGTCCCTGGCGCCGGCGGCGGCGCGGAGGATGCGGGCCGCGACGTCGGGCAGCGGCTCGAGGACGAGGCGGAAGCCGCAGTCGGAGGCAGCGCCGGCAGCGGCGGCCGTCGTCGCCCGCAGGGCGTGCTCCGCCTCCGCCGCCCTCTCGAACGGGATCCTCCAGGCGCGCGTGTCCGAGGACCAGGAGGCCCCGACGCCGACGAGTGCCTGCCTCAGAACGTCGCTGTCAGAGACCGAGACGTCGACGCCGGCGGCGTCGGGCGCGACGGCGAACGAGGCCGAGAGGACCGGGAGCTGCTGCTTCGGTTGATGCTGCTGCTGTTGCTGCTGCTGCAATTGCATCTGCTGCTGCGGGGGCACGTAGAGGGGTTGCGGGTTGGGCTGGCGGAACTGCTGTTGGCGCTGGTGCTGCTGCTGCTGCGGCGGCGGCGGCGGGGGAGGAGGCGGAGCGGACACGCGCGGGGCGGAGGGCGGCGGGAATGATCGGGGGGGGACGGCCGGCTGCTGTCGAGCCGCTGCCGCGGCAAAGACGGGGGCGATCTGCTGCCTCTGCTGCTGCTGCTGCTGCTGCTGTTGCTGCGGCCGATGATGCTGCGCGTGCTGTCCCGGAAACAGTTCGGCCGGCGGCCGAGTCCGAGGCGGGAAAGGGGCCGCAAGAGGGCCCGGAGGCGACGGGAGAGAAGGAGGCGCGCCCCCGCTCCCGCTCCCGCCGCCGCCGGCGAAGACGCCGCTCGCAAAGACGCCCGTCCCCGACGATGCCACGGCCGCTGGAGGTCGCACCGCCGGAGCAGGAGGCTGAAGCGGCGGCTGGAACGGCGGCGGTTGGGCCTGTTGAGGTCGAAAGGAGCCCATCGCCGGCGCTCCATGCGCTGCTGCTGCTGCTGCTGCTGCTGCTGCAGCTCCTGCGCTCGACGGTCCCGCCGCCGCAGGCCCTCCTCCCCCGGTCCCTCGCCTCGCGGCGGCCGCGGCGGCCTCTGCAGCGCGGCAGGCGGCCTCGAAAGAGGCGTCCCAGGCGTCGTCCATGGCTTTATTTTCTCGATTTCAGCACAGCAGAGCCGTGAGGCTGATTTGCTCAGCACGAAGTGAGAAACAGAGAGAGACTAATAGTCAATGCTCGGCCCATCCCCGCGGCAAATGGGCTCAGGCGCGTCGCTGAGGCGAGGGACGCGCCATGTTCGAGGCTCGTGTCGGCTGAATTGTGAGTGAAGCGGAGTGGGCGCGAGTATGAAAGAGCGCGCTCCGCGAATTGAGAGAGAGAAAGAAAAATGCTCCGCTCGCCTTCCGATTCTTCTCAAAACTTCTTTTTTTCAACTAGAGAGAGCCGATCGCGGGCCTCGCGCCCCAGCCTCTGCTGCGCACTCGAAGCCTTCTTTTCGTCCCTCCAGCGCAAAGATCCTGTTTCCACGAGATGCTTCTCGCAAAGACAAATGCAACGACGGCGCACCCCCTTCCGAGCTTCAAGCCGCGCTGCTCTCGCCGAGTCGTTATCGCGGCATCCCGACGCCCGGCTTCCTCCTCCTTCTTCGACGACCCCTTCTCCTCGGCCTCGTCCCTCTTCGACGACCTCGACCGCGAGGTCGCCAACCTCGGCTCCCGCGTCGCCTCCGAAGCGGCGGAGCTCCCTCCGGCGCCAGTGAGGTCGTCGGCGTTGCGCAGCAGCAGGGAGAGCGAGCAGGCGACGGAGAGGCTCCTCCCCGGGGGCAGGGGCTTCGCCCGCACCCGCTCGGCGTCCGGCAGGACCCCGACCTCTTCCTGGAGCGCCTCCGAGTCCGTGGTGGTCTGGGGGGTCGAGCCCCCGAGGTACGGCAGCGCTGCCGCGCCGGCGTACACGCCGCCGGGGCTCTTGTCCTTCGCCGGAGGGGCCGCGCTGCTGCTCTACGCCGCCGTCGCCGCCCGCTTCGCCCGCGCGACTCTCGAAGGAGAAACAAAGTACAAAAAAGTATCGAGGTGGCGGCTGGCCCTTCTGTGGCCGCTGCTGGCAGCGTTCGCGCCAGAGTTCAGGGGGGAACTGCAGGGCGCGCTGGCGCTGAAGAGGAAGGAAGGGGATGCGGAGGAGAATGATTTAGAGACGAAGGAGGAGGCGGAAGTAAGCGGCGGCGGCGTCTCTTCGTTTTCGTCGCCCAACGGCCAAGAGAAGGAGGACGCTGCCGCCGTCGCCTCCTCCTCTGTCGACCGCTGATTTTTTGTTTTTTGTTCTTGTCCACACACACACACATACACACACTTGAACTCCCCGTTTTCGAACCAAAGTGCTTGCAAGAAAAATAAAAAGAGTTGTTTCTTGGTCTTTGTAAAAACAAAACAAAGTTACAGTCGAGTTCTTTCCAAAAAAAAGGAAGACTCGCTCCCTTTCCTCTTCCTCTCCTTTACGGCCCCGCCACCGCGGCCCACGGCCTGTCCCACTCTCTCCCCCACCTGTCGACGTGCGGCACCCTCTCGGCGAAGGGGTCGTACCACACGTGTCCGGGGTGCAGCCCCGGGACGCAGCACCAGGTCGAGGCCCAGCCCCGCGCCGAGCGCTCAAAGGCCCTCGCGTCGCCGGCGTCGGCGAAGCCGCCGAAGGAGGCCGCGGCGTCGGGGAACGAGAGGACGCGGCGGTGGGAGAAGGGGGAGAGGGCCGCGACGATGTGTGCGTCGTCGAGGCCCGAGCGGAGGAGCACGGTCGACCTCGGAGGAGGAGAAAGATGAGGGACGAGCCTCTTCCTCCAAGAAGCAGCTCCTGCCGCCTCCTTCCTCGTGCCGCCGCCTCCGCCGACACCCGCGTCCGCGCTCGCTCCCTCATCTCCTTCGCAGCGGCTCTGCCGCGTCGGCTGGCAGGGCATGACGCGCAGGACGTCGTCCCTCACGGCCCTTGGCGTCCTAGGGTTGGAGAGGAGCCCGGCCTCTCGGACAGGCGGCGGGGCGAAGAGGAGTCCGCCGCCGCCAGCGCCGGCGGCGGCGGCCTCCCCCTCCCCGCCCCGCGCCGCCGCCGAGCGCTCCCTCCTGAGCTTCTCCATCATCTCCAGGTCGAGCACGTGATCCGCCGGGCACCGGAACGGCAGCGCCGGGCCGGCGGCCCCCGGGATCGAGCCCAGGTGAGGCGCGAACCACCTGTCGGCGCCGCACCAGAGCCTGGGGAGCACGAGCGTCCGGTTGAGCGCCGACGCCAGCGCGAGACCCGCCACCACGGTGCGCAGCTGGAGGTGGACGAGGGCGAAGTGGGCGCTGAAGAGCGCGGCGGGGTCCGCGGGGATGGTCGTCGTCGCGTTTCGGTTCTTGCCGCCGCCGCTGCCGCTGCTGCGGCCGCTGCCGCCTTTCTCCTCCCTCTCCTCTCCCTCACCTCCTCTCTCCTCCTCCTCCTCCTCCAAAGCGACCTGTCGCTGCATCCAGCGGATGCGCTCTCTCTCTTCGGCAGCCGCAGCGATCGCCGGGCCGAGAAGAGAGGGAGGAGGGGGCTCGACAACCAGGAGGCCGCCCGGCGGGTCGTAGTAGGAGCCGAGGCCGCCCTCAGAGCCCGGCGCCGCGCCCTCGTCCTCCGCTCGCCCGCCGCCGCCCCGACCGGCGCCCTCTCCTCCCTCGCTGCCGCCGAGGCCGCCGAGGCCGTCCTCGCCGTCTCCGTCGACTGCCCAAAGGTACCGCTCCCGCAGGCGGTGCCTCTTCCCCTCGTCCCCGGAGAACTGGAAGGTCGCGTGCACGACGAAGGGCCCCGAAGAAGGAGAGGGAGGAGGGGGAGGGGGAGAAGGGGAAGAGGAGCCCGAGGAAGCTCCTCCGCGGCCGTCAAAGAGCCCGACGCCGGCGCCGGTCCTCTCGGGGAGCCGCTGCACGAAGAAGGCGTGCCCCGAGGCGAAGAGGTCCACGGGGAGGATCCCGAAGAGCAGGGAGCGGTCGAAGGCCGGGAAGAGGCCGTCGGGACGCGGAGGCGGCGGAGGAGGAGGAGGCGGCGGAGGGGGAGAGGGCGAAACCCCTTCCGCTTCCCCTCCCTCTTCTCTCCCGCCCGCGCCGCGGGGCATCCCCCTCCGGAAGAGGTCGTTGAACACGTTCTGGTCCCACCGCTTCTCGCCCTTCCCGGCCCTCGCGTCCTCCTCGTCGAACCTGGCGAGCTCGGCCTCCCACTCCCTCAGGAAGCCGACGGAGCGAGGGGACCTGAAGAAGGCGACGCCGATGTTGGCGGCGGCGGCGGCCGCCGGCCAGCGCTCGAGCCCGTCCGCCCCCTCGCCGCTCCCCGCGCCTCCTCCTCGTTCCGGCCCTCCGGTCCGGGCCCTCCGGTCCCTGGTCGGCGCGAGCGCGTCCGAGGACGACAGGACGTCCGCCTCGGGGAACCGCCGCAGGTAGGGGAAGGGGTCACGGAGCCAGACGGCGTCCACGTCGGAGAGCAGGACGTCGACGCCGTGCCGCTCGACGAGCAGCCTGGCGAGCGAGACCTTGAGCCTGCCCAGCTCGTGGAAGCCGGCGGAGCCCCAGCCGGTGTATTTTTCTCTTCCGTGTTCTCGTTCGGAGCGCGACGGCGGGGAAGAGGGGTCGAGAGGCGGGGACGAGGAGGAGAAGTCGGGCATCTTGAACAGGTGCCTCCCGGCGCCCGCGTCGCGCTCCTCGAGGAACTCGATCAGCCCGTTGTCGAGGCAGCCTACTAAGAAATTGTCGATCCCCGCTCCCCGCGCGTGCGCGATCCAGTTGAGCGCGAAATCCGCGTGGTGCGAGTTGGCCCACGTGACCAGCAGCGCGCCCGAGGCGTCGGCGGCGGTGTCGACGAGCGACTGCGACAGCTCGTAGCTGCTTCTCTCGGGCCTCTTCGAAGAAACATCTCCCCCGCGGGCTTTCTTGGCCGCGCCTCGGATCCGGCGGAGCCGCTCAGCGGCGTGCACGGCCTCGTCGGCGTCGGCCTTTTCGAGGGCATCGAAGGCTGCGGAAGAGAAAGAGAGAGAGAGAGAGAGAGAGAGAAAACGAGAAGAAGGAAAGAGAGAGAGGGGCAGGTGAGTTTTTCTTTCTTTTCTGAAAGTGGAAAAAAGAAGAGAAAGAAGAAGAAGAAGAAGAAGAAGAAGAAGAAGAAAGAAAAAACTCAGAAGCCCTCTCTCTCTCTCTCTCTTACCGAGGAGCCGGAAGTGCGGCGAATCTGCCCTAGCAACCATGTCCTCTGCCAGTGCGACGCGGAACGGGAGTCGGAGGATGTCGCAGCTGCTGCTGCCTCCGCCGCTGCCGCCGCTCTCGTCGGAGCAGTGCGCGAGCGAGAGTCGGCGGCTCCTGCGGGAGGCCTCTTCTTCTTCGGATGAGGAGTCGCCGCCGGCTCCGATGCGGCCTGCTTTCGTGTTTAGTGAGATTCGGGAGTCGAAGAAAGAGATCCACGTTGCGAACTGTGAGAATGGTCGGTGAAGAAGCGCGGGGAGAGAATAACGAGAGGGAGTGCCCGAGCGCAGCAAACAGGGAAAGAGGTCCGAAGAAGACAAGGGAAATTCTCGGCTGTCGCGTTCCCTTTTGAAAAAAGAGGCGAAACCGTTCTCTTTGCGAGCCTTTCCTGTGCGCATCCCAGCGCACCTTTCAGCGCGCTCGCCACTCGAGCATTTAGCTCGACGAGCCTGTTCCTCAGAGATGGAGGCAGATCACTTCCGTCGGGCTGAAGAGAGGAAGCGGGCGCGCGACGATTGTCGAAGCCGACGCCGACGATGCCAAAGGCAGCGACGACGACGACGACAAAGACGAATGCTGCTAGCACCACGCTCTTCCTCCGCCGCCGCCAAGGGCTAGCTCCTCCGCAACTCTCGGCCGGCTCCACCGCCACCAGCCTCTCCTTGCGGAGCTGCAGCGGAGGCGGTGGGAGCGCACGCGACATGCTTCCAAAGAGATGAAAAGAAAAAATGAAAATGAAAATTTTCACGCTTCCTATAAACCGAAAAACAAAAAAACACCTCTCTCGCGTGCTCTTCCTCTCACGTTCACTCCACCTTCAGCAACAGCTTGTTCTTCTTCCCCGACGCCAACAGCACCAGCCTGCCCCCGACCAAGTCCCCTTCCTCCAACACCCTCTCCGCGCTCTCCACCTTCACGTTGTTCAGCCTCACGCCGCCCCCCGCGACGAGCCTCCTGGCCGCGCCCTTCGAGGGCTGCAGCCCGACGTCGACGAGGAGGTCGACGACGTTTGCCCCCAGCACGGCCGAGCGCGGGCGCGCGGCCGTGGGGGCGTCCCCGGCGACGGCCTCCAGCGTGTTGGCGTCCAGAGCAGCAGCGGGAGAGGGAGGAGACGGAGCGGCGGCGTCGCCGCCGCCGCTCCCTCCTCCCCCGCCCCCGTGCAGCGCAGCCGTCGCCTTGAGAGCCTGCTCCAGCCCCCTGTCGCCGTGGACGAACCTCGTCACCTCGCCCGCCAGCAGCCGCTGCGCGTCGTTGGGGCGGTAGGGGGCTCCTCCGGGTCCCCCTTCGCCGCGCATGGCCCGCTCCACCTCGTCGATCTTGCTGAGAGGCAAGAAGGTCAGCATTTTCAGGAACTTGACGACGTCGGCGTCGGGCGTCGACGAGAGGAGGTACTGGTAGAATTTGAACGGACTCAGCTTCTCGGCTGCGAGCCAGACCGCGCCTCCGGCGGACTTGCCCATCTTGGTGCCATCGGACTTGGTGAGCAGGGGGAAGGTTATTCCGTAGCACCGCGAAGAAGGGGAAGAAGGAGCCGAGGAGCCGCCGCCGCTGCCGCCGCCGCCTTCTTCGCCTTCGCCGCCGCCGTCGCCCTTCATCCTCCGGATGAGGTCGAGGCCAGCGACGACGTTCCCCATCTGGTCCGACCCGCCGATCTGCACGGTCACGCCCTCGTTCCTGGAGAGGTGCACGAAGTCGTAGCCCTGGAGGAGCTGGTAGGCGAACTCGGTGAACGAGATCCCTTCCGAGTTCTTGCCCGACTCGTCGTTCGGGTCCCCGGCTCCGGAGCTGCTCATCCTCGACCTGACCGAGTCGCGGGAGAGCATCGCGCCGACGCGGGCGTGCTTCCCGACGTCGCGGAGGAACTCAAGGAAGGTGATGGGCCCGAACCAGTCCAGATTGTTGAGTATCCGCGGGGCAAGGGGAGGAGAGGAAGAGGAGGAGGAGGCAGGCGAAGACGAGGAAGCGCCCGCCTCCTCGGCGAGCGCGGCGGCGGTGAACTCGCCCGAGGCCGCGCGCCCGAGCAGCTCCTCGAGGATCTTCCGGATCCCGGCAACGTTGGCCTCGATCTCCTCGTCGGAGAGCAGGGGCCGCTCTGTCGACCTCCCGCTCGGGTCCCCGACCCTGCCCGTGGCCCCGCCCAGCAGCGCGATGGGGACGTGCCCCGCGGCGGCAAACCACGAGAGCGCGACGATGCCGAGCAGGTTGCCAACATGCAGCGAGGGGGCGGTCGGGTCGAAGCCGCAGTAGACCCCCGTGGAGGTTTTGGAGAGGGCATCCTCGGCTCCCTCTCCGGCGACGTCGTTGAGGAGGCCGCGGGAGCGGAGGAGAGCGACGACGTTGGCTCGAGGAGGGGTCGAGCCTGAGGGTGAGGAGGTCGGTGCTGCTGCGGTCTCGGTCGTCGCCGCCGCGGCAGCAGTCGCTGCCGACGACGGCCGCGATGAAGAAACCAGCCGCTTGCGACTGCACAACACGCCTCTTCGCATTGTTTGAATCCTCGATACCCTGTGAAATAAGTTGACGCTCCTCGCGGAGACGTTGATCTGCGCAAAGCAGGCCGAACAAGACAGCGCTCGCCGGGAAAAGGTTGAAGATGCGGCAGTCGTCGTCGCCATCATCGGCGGCGAAACTGCTCCCATCATCGCTGCCATTTTGCTCCCTGCCGCGACGGCGCTCGATTCTCCCGAACGCAGCAGCAGCAGGACAAGGCGATACCGCAGCGCCGTGGTGGACGAGCGTGCGAAGATGCGGCGTGCAAGCGTAAAGGAGGGAAAGCTAGGAAAGCTCTTTTGTGTAGTAAAAACGTTTTTTGTCTTTCCCCCACACAATTTCGACAAACGGAAAAGCAACAGAGTAGCAAAGGAGCATCGAGCGAGTACCGCGTTCTCCTTCCGTTTCTATAACGCGTGTGCCGCAGCGTGAGCATAGTGCTTACATCTCTTCTTCTGCGTCCGGTCGGGGAAGCGCTCCAGAAGAAAGCTCGACCTCTCAAAACGCTTTTGCAGAGTGGGCAATTGCCATCAAAACGTTTTTTTTCTCTGTCTCTCTCTCTCTAGCCGTCGGTTTTCTCTTCAACCTATTAGCCTCAACCTCTCCCGCCGCAATGCCGCCGCCCCCGAACAAGCCCCTCTTCGAGCGCTTCAACACCCACACCTCCACCTCGATCGAGCTCCCGCTCTTCGGCTCCACCTGGAGGCTCGCGCAGGCGCCCAATACCAACCACCTGGGCACGACCGTCTGGGACGCGTCGATCATCCTCGCAAAGTGGATGGAGAAGAACGCGCGCAAGGGTTCGGAGCTCTCCCGCCCCAAGCTAGCGGGCAGGAGGGTGCTCGAGCTCGGGGCTGGAATGGGCCTGGGAGGTCTCGCCGCGGCGGCCTTGGGCGCCGACGTCGAGCTGACCGACGTCGCGGAGGTCCTGCCTCTGCTAAAGCAGAACGCCGAGTCCCTGATGGGGAGGGCGAGCCTCGCGACGAGCGACTCGGCCTGGGTCGCGGGAGCGGGCTCCGTGAGCGTGCGGGAGCTGGACTGGGAGAAGCGGGAGACCTGGTTTCGGAGGGGGGAGGAGGAGGGGGAGGAGCGAGCTGACGGGGCAGCAAAGGGGAGAGGGAAAGGGGGACAGAAGGCGGCCGCAGCGCAGGCGGCGCCGCCGCCGCCGCCGCCAACGACGCCAGAAGGGGCCTCCTGCCCCGCGCTCTCCTCCCCCGCCCCCTATCCCTCTCCCTCTCCGCCCCCGCACTACGACTTTGTCCTCGCGGCGGACTGCGTCTACAAGGAGGACATCCTCCCTCTCCTCTGCGAGGTGATCCTCGCCGTGTCCAACCGCAGGACGGTCGTCGTCGTCGCCAACGAGCTGCGCAGCCACTCGGTCGCCGCGGCCTTCGAGGCGACGTTCTCCCCGCACTTCTCGATGAAGAGGGTTCCGAGGGCGAAGATGGACGCGGAGTACAGCGTGGACGCCATCTCGATCGTCGTCATGAAGAGGAAGCACGCGCCGGGGGGGAAGAAAGCGGGGGAGGAAGCGGAAACGGCGGAAACGGCGGGAGAGGAGGAGGAGGAGGAGGAGGTCGCGACGGCGCTCGCTGCCAGTTTGGTGCTGAAAGAAGAGTGACCTTTTTTGTCCCTCGGAGCGAATGAATTGTTGAAAGTACGTTAAGACCTAATTACAAGTGTGAACGTAACGAAAGAATAAGAAGACAACGAATGGAGAAATCAAAGTGAAAAGAGACCACCCGAAGAGAGAGAAAGAGAAAGAGAAAGAGAAAGAGAGAGAGAAGAGAGGACGCTCTCACCTCGAAGCGGCAAACGCCGTCCCTTTCCTCCGCCTGAAGTCCTCGAACCTCGACCTCGCGTAGCTGCCGTAGTCGAAGTCGATCGGCGACACCCGCGCCTGCACCTTGGCCCACGCTGTCCAGAATAGGTGCGCCGCGAGCGAGAAGAGCTCGGCCTGCGCGACGAACGCCGAGACACGCTCCTCCGACGGCGGTGAAAGCGAAAGAGCAGAAGCAGCAGAAGAAGAAGAAGAAGAAGAACGGCGGCGGCGAGAAGCCCTTGACGAGATCGCCTCCGCCTCCGACAAATACGCCCTCGCGAATGCCCTGCGCTGCTCGACCGTCGGATACCGCGCCCAGTCGCAGTCCAATCCTGCATACTCGCACCAGTGGTTCCCCACGTCGAACCCGGCGTGGGATAGGCGGCCGTACTCGAAGTCGATGAACTGAAGGTTCCGGCCCGGCCCCAAGGTTTCGACTTCCCGTTCTTCTTCCTCTTCCTCCTCCTCTTCGTCGTCGTCGGCGGCGGCGGCAGCGGCGGCAGCGGGGCTCCTCCTCCTCTCGGCGCCGCCTTCCTCCTCGAGGTCGTCGGTCGTCATGATGTTGCCCGGGAGGAGGTCCATGTGGCAGAACACGACGCGGGAGAGCTCAGGGCAGGAGGAGGGGCTCGGGCTCGAGCTCGGAGAGGAGGGGCGGCAGGAGGCCCTGACCCTCTCCTCGAGGAGGGCGACCTCGGCGAGGAGCTCGTCGCTGCCGACCGAAGGGGGCGGCGGGGGAGCCGTTCTCGGCTCCGTCTCCGCCTTCTCTCCTCCTTCCGCCGCCGCTTCCGCTCCCGCTTCCCCATCGAGCCTGTCGGCGAGGGCGACCCAATCCCTGATCGTGGAGAAGAGCGCCGAGTCCCTCTCGCTGTGGGATGTCTTCTGCGGCCTCCGCGAGAGGTGGGAGAAGAGGCAGCAGAAGCTGCTGCTGCTGCTGCTGCTGCTGCTGCTCCTCGAGGGGAAGAAGGAGAACCGTTTTTTCGTCCCCTTCTTTTCCTTTTCCCTTTTCTTCCTCTTCAGGTCGACGGCGTGGAGCCTTGCGAGGCCCCTCGCTATCCTCTCCGCTGTCTCCGGCTGCGCGGCGTCGTCGGGAGTCAGGGCCCTGCCGGGCAGAAACTCCTCGATGCGCCCGCTCTCGAAGGCGGCGACGACCCTCGCGCCGAAGCCACGCGCGTTGAGCTCGAGCAGCGTCGCGACCTCGAGCGCGCGGTCGATGAGCAGCTCGGTCCCGTCGCCGTAGGCCCGCACCGCGACGGCCCTCGGCGAGACCTCCGGGTCTTCCGCCACCGCGACGGACCAGAGCGCGTTGGTGATGCCGCCGCTGATGACGCCGACGTCGAGGGACGAGGGCGCGAGGCCCGCCCAAGAGGGGACGAGCGCGGCGGCGAGCGCGGCGACGGCGGCGGGCTGCGACTTTGCGGTGATGGAGTGGGGCGAGGCGCCGCCTGGTTCTGCTGCTGCTGCTGCTGCGGTGCCCATGTTTATGGTGTCAGTCCAAGAGGACTCGGACGAGATCTTTTTCCGATTGCTGAGCGAAGGAGAGGACGCGAAGATGCGCGGAGAGGTGGGGTGGGTGGGGGGGGCGCGAAAAGGGAGCGTCTACTTGAATCCGCCCGACGCCTCGATCGAGCAAAAATGAATCGTCAGTTTTTGGTTCTGAGGGACGGAATTTTTCCGGCTTTTCGCTCTTTTTTTCACTTTTTTTGTGAACTCTTCGCAACAGGAAAAAGGAGAACTCGCAAGAGAGGCGCCGCTCCCGCTCAAACAAAATGTCGAGCCCGCACTGGCACACGTCGCCCAACATCGTTCGCCATTCAGTGGCTGCGGCGGATCTCGTAGACTCCACTCGAGAGGCCGCGGCGGCGACGCAAGGTGAGGAGAGTTTTGAAGACCGTCAAAGATGTCGAACGATGCCGATCAATGGCACGATCGGCCTCTCTCTGCTCCCCGCGCATCCGGCTGAGACGCCATAGTTTGATTTAACTCGCGTCCCGGTATAATGCCACGCACGCACTCTGCGCACAGCAAGCGAAAAGACGGAGACTTGCCGTGCGGAATCTCACCGAAGCGAGCTCTCCCCCTTCACAAACGATTCACTCAGCAGCTGCACCGACATCCCCTCGCGCCCCTCCTCTTCCTGCCGCTGCCGTCCCGCGTCCCGCGCCGCCGTGCATCTCCCAACGCGCGACGGAGGCAGCCGCAGGACCATGCGACCACTGTGGACGGTGAGTTTTGATTGGAGCAGAAGCGCTTTACAGGCGAGAGAACGGAGGAGGAAGGCAGACAAGAGCGCCAGCAACGTCCGGCCTGATGCAGCACGATCGAATGCTCTAGCCCGATGACACACGCTCTTTCTCCTGCTTCGCGCCCTTCGGGGACCAATCAGCAGCGCCAAAACCACAAACGACATTATCTTGCTCCTGATGCGCGAGCGGGAGGATCACGCGCGTCTTTGGATTCCGCGCGGCGCGGGGACGATTCTTGATTGACATCAAGGACCTTGTCAAAGTTCGACGACTAGGCCGTCGAACACTCAGCGGCGGCTTGTTTTTCCACCACTACTATCTCCTCTCGTGCTCTTTTTGGTGAAAAAGAGCACTCGGGGGGTTCTCGCCCCGACCGGCAGTTTGTTCACCCTTCCCC
>Ga0210003_1002687_pt1 | contig 14818 bp, 8 predicted proteins | sample LantaG_FD_182804 | JGI IMG/M metagenome (GOLD analysis project Ga0210003, IMG submission 182804) | Deep subsurface microbial communities from Baltic Sea to uncover new lineages of life (NeLLi) - Landsort_02402 metaG (SPAdes) (version 2) | ecosystem: Environmental > Aquatic > Marine > Oceanic >... | reverse complement strand
GTAAACGGTATAGGTCTGGCCGTTGAGAAGATTATTCAACACGATGGGCACATTCACCGGCAGCTCTTCGCTCCAGGGCTCGCTGTTGAGGCTGTATTTGTAATGCGTAATGCCCGGCCCGCCGGCGATAAGCGTAGCATCCGTCCGGTAGGTGATCTCATCAGGCTCGCCGCAGACCGCAGCTCCGGCCGGTACGTAGGCGCCCATATCCAGCCCGCAGGGCCCGGCTCCGATGGCCGGTGAACCGGCTTTGAGGCGGAAGTCCGTACCCGGATCGACAAAAACCGGGTCGGCGTCGATATTGCCAACGCCGAGAGAGTGCCACTCGGCCGGCAGGATCGAATTGTCCGCTGATAACTCCACCTGTCCGTCAACATTTTGGAACACATTACTATTGTTCCAGAAAATATTACCATCCATGTTGGCGCTTCTACCCGGAGTAGAGCCTGACTCGCTAAAGTTAATCACGGAGTTAGCTTGTTCGACAAAGGTATTGTTCTCGGCATGCATTTCGGCGTGACCCTTGAGGAGTACCGCGTTGATATTATTGAAAAAGATATTCCGGTTCACAATGAGATAGCTGCCCTGGTCGGCCGCGATGGCATTGGCGGTGCCCGTACCGCTTCCGCCGAGGAAATTTATAAATAGATTGCCCTCGATGCAGGCATCGGCGTTATCCAGGTCGAGGCCGTCGTCCTGCCCACCGAGGAATACATTGTCATATATTTTGATGATCGGTCCCGGCAGATGACAATCGGTAAAATCGATTACATCCTGATATCCGCTCGGGCGTCCAAACGTATTTCCCTGTACGATCAAATACTCACTTCCCATAAGACCCTGGCCGTAAATTCCTTCTTCGTCATCCTGATCAGGGAAAACGCAGTTGCGTACAATCAGGTACGGGTGATTTACTTCAAGAACGTTCTTATTCGTCCGTGTCCAGGTCATATTGTCGATAAGAAGCTGCGTGCGATCAATCTTAACCGCCTGCGTCAGGTCATCGCCGTATTCCATATCTATGTAAGAGAGGCAATTGTCTTCCATGGTTCGGTTGAATTGAATTCCATCCCAGCGTAAATTGCTGCCGGGCACACGCGTCAGCCGGATACGCTCGTCCTCGGTGCCGTCGGCTATAAGGCAGCCGCCCTGCTGAACGACGATACCTGCGCCGGCTTCGAAGAACAGCGTCGTTCCAGGTTCGATAGTCAGCGTAGCACCGGCCGGTACGATCAGGCTGTCGGTAACATGCCACGGGCCGGAAACGGCATCCAGAGTCGTATCGTCAGTGAGCGTGCCGGAAATATTCGAAACGTCACCGTCATCGTACCAGACGTCTATGTATTTACTTTCCAGCACATTGCCCATACCGTTGGGGCCATCGAATGCCTGAACATTGACGCGATTGATCCCCGGCCACAGTGTGCCTGAGCCACCGGACGGCATAACACCGCTGAGTTCGAGATCGAAGCTTATGTCGCTGCTCGAAGTCGAAGACTGGTGAATCTCGACCGCGATAATATTGGTGCCGGTGGCCAGCAGGCTCGCGTCTACAGTAAAATCGAAAAAGAGGTATTCATCCGTTCCTCCCATGCTGCTGTTGGCAAAGGTCTGAAATTCAATCGACCCATCGGGCATATTGCTGCGCATGACTTCCACCCCGTTAAGGTACACCACCGCACCGTCGTCACGCATCAATCTTAAGTTCAGTCTGGAATATATTGAAGCATCGTAAATATCAAACGAGCGTCTGAAATAAGTCGTGACAAAGAAGTTCCTGCTCGGGCCGCTGTTTACAACGGTCGCTTCGGGCCGGCCCTGAGACGCATCGCCGTATCCAAGTTCAGCCGGCCCTTCGAACCATAGCGTATCGTCGTAACCTGGATCGGCAAACCAACTTGTTCCATTTTGTGCCGTACCCTGGTCGGAGCCGTCGTCGAGGTATTTCCAAATCGAACCGCTGCCTATGATCGTATCAGTAACGCCGGCGGCATCTCCGAAGTCCCACATCCCGTCGACCGGGAACCACTTAGCCATTTGGCCGTCTACAAGAACAGAGCGGGTCTTGACGACGTCGGCGGTTCCGTAGAGGGTAAAGGCGTTTGTGCTGCTCTGGATGTATCCGTTCGACTGCGGCAGATCGGTCTGAACGGTCAATTCAGATGGGATCAGCGAAAGGACATGCCTGTTGCGTGCCTCAACGAAATTAATCATATTCTGGATCTGGTTTTCCGGAACAAAATCTCCCAGCAGATCATCCAGAAACGGCCTTAGCTGTTCTTCGGATAATATTGTCTCGATCAGATTTTTCAGGTGGAAGTAATAGCGTCCGATAAACTCAGGGTGCGTAAGGAAACGGTCCATAGTCTGGAGCCCGGAAGCGCGAAAGATGCTGCTGGTGGTACTGCCATTCCGGCCGAAAATTGTGTCCAGATCGTGCTGAATAAGCACAAACCGCGGATCTTCAACACCGTTATAGAGATAGTAATCATCGCCATAACCGTTGGCGAGGGACGTTTCGCTATTGTCCAGCAGAGCATTAAGCGCGAAAAAACGCATCCACTTTTCCACATCGGCAACGCGTTTGACCTCTTGGACATAAATGTCATCCGATGTCTCGGAGATAGCATAGCAAAGGTCTATCAGTCCTGTCCAGTCGTCCTCGGCCACGTTGGTCCCCTTGAAGTAACTGTTGCGGTATGAATCGGGATTCGAACCCCGGTATTGCAAGTCAGCCGGGCCATTGTCCCGCATACATTTGTAAGCGTTGCCGCCGGCATTGTCCGGAAAATGGTTGCCGGCAAAATCGCTGTCGATGGCTTCGACGTGGACATAGGAGCCGTACATGCTTTGCCCGGACTGGGCCAGATTCCGCCCGTTAACTCTAACCTGCACGGCCGTGACGTTGGGCTGAGGCACTCCGTAGAGTTGAAAAAGCTTATTGCCGGCCAGTTGATTATATACATATCTTGCGTTCAAGTTGACTGCGGTGACGCCCTTCCATGGCCGGTCGTGCGAGAAATTCAGGCGAAAGTTGTTAGGCATCTGTCTCCGCGAGCCGTGCCCACGATTACGTACTCCGAGATTATAACGAACTTTAATATCAACGCCGTCGACGCTGATGAACGTAGCGTTCATCTGCGAGTCCGGCCCGTACAAATTGCTTTGTTCTACAATCCGCTCCAGCCTTTCACGTTCCATTTCGGTCATTATCAGGTAATAAACAGGCTGGCGGCCCGGCTGCCAGGATGCATAGCTGTCGAAAGTGTTATCCACCTGATAAAGAGCATTGGTCACCTGCTCCGGTACTCCGTCGACGATGCTCGGCGCCGGCCAGGTCCGTGTGTAATAAACGGCGTCCCACGTTTCGATATAGAACTCTACTATCGTTCCATCGGCCTGAGCTGGTATCGCCGCCCCAAATATTCCGTCATTAGCCGAGCCATCACCGTGTGCTCCGTCATCAAACATTGTTATGTTGTTGTAACTTGCAGGATCGTGATGAGGGTAGACGTCTGCATTCTGATATTCCGAAACATCAACTCTATAATAGAGCGTCACAATAAGATTAGTCCGAAGTTCGTCCATGATACGAGCGGTGACTAATACCGCATCGTTGTCCCTCGGGACAATCGGTGTATGTGTCACATCCAGAATAAAAGGTGCGACATTCTCATCGGAAACCGAGTTTCTCATTCCGGGCGAGCCGTTATTGCGATTGCTTGGGGCCCAGTTCTGGCCGTACTCGTTCGGCATATCTGCCTTTATCAATTCCAGCGATTTGCCGCCGCCATCGTGCTCAACAGCCCACATCCAGCCCCGATGGCCGCGATCCAGGGACCCCAGCTCGCGCACCATCCAGTCGCCCTCGTCGGCATAGCGGACGCTGTCGATCTGCACGCCCGCATCGTCGAGAATATCAATCGCTTCGCCCCTGTTGCTCAGTCGGCCAACCCAGCCGCCGACAAAATTGCTTACCCAAGGGTACATGGCCTTGAACATATCCACATCCGCGGCCACAGCGAGGTACTCCCCGGCCCCAAGAGTTACATCGGGGAACGCAAAATCCACGCCGTTGCTGATCCGCCAGCCTGAAAGGTTGACAGGCTCGGGCCCGCGGTTGAAAAGCTCGACATATTCCTGACGGATGTCCTCCGCAACACGATCCGGGTGGTATGGATGGTACATAATCTCCGTAATCACAACGGAAATGGGCGCCGAAGAGTTGGATTTGCCCGGCGTGGGAGCGGTCAGAGTCTGCCAGTTGCCGCTGCCGTCGGGCATCCGGCCGTAAGAGCGGCCCTCGCCCTGCAAGCCAAAAGTCACCTCATCGATCAGAGTTTTGCCGTCGGCGGCAATAAAACGGATATCCTCACCGTCGGAACCAAGCTTGAAACTGGCGTGCAGCGTACCCTCGTTCGTCTCACTATCGGCCCAGATTACCAAAAAGCCTTTTGGGGCAATAGTGGTCACAGCAGGATTATTATCGGGCACGCGCCATCCAGCGGCAGCCGACTGATTATCCGTAAGATACATTCCGCCGATATTAACGGCCGAATTGCCGATGTTGTAAATCTCGATCCAGTCGTCGCTATCGCCGTTCTGATCGCGTACCGAGCCGGTGTTGTTAGCCATCAGCTCGTTGATTACCACCGTCATATTGCCGGAATTTTCCGCCGGCAAGGCAGAAACAGCCAAAAATACAACCAGAATCAAGGGTAGAAAAGAAACTTTCATAGACATGGCTATGTCCTGCCTCCATCATACACCGCTGCCATAGACCGGTGACCGCGGTTTTATCACGAACCTTCCAGCCCCAAAGTCGTGATCATCGACTATGAGGAAACTCGATTTTCAGCATTAAATCTTTATCTATTCTATCATTATAGGGGGGCGGAGTCAATCGAAATTACCGGGCAAATGCCTTGCCAATAAAAGTTTCCAGTTAATTTACTTGCAGAATTTTCTTTTTGGCTGTATATGTATATAAAATGCTGGGAGTGTAGCTCAGTTGGTAGAGCAACGGCCTTTTAAGCCGTAGGTCTTGGGTTCGAGCCCCAACACTCTCATTATTCTTGCCTTCGGGCTCGTTAAGGAGACTACGCAAATTGAGCGGGCTATTCTATAATCTGGGCCGAAAGGTCGGGCCGAAAGTTCGCAAGGCCAGGTGGATGTGGCAATCGGCAACCGGCAGCGAAGCCGATGCTATCAAAGTCGAATATGAAGTCGGCCTGGATCTGGCACGTGAAATCAGGCAGCAATTGGGGCCGGAGCTGGAACCACAGACCGACCAGATGTTGAACGAAATAGGCAATCGCCTGGCTGGCCGTGTCGTCAACAAGTATCGAAGATTCAATTTTGAAACTGTCAAGGGCAACGAGCCCAATGCCTTTGCTCTGCCGGGAGGTTTCGTCTTTGTGACCAAATCGCTGGTTGAACTGTGCCGATACGATCAGAACGAGATTGCATGCATCCTCGGGCATGAGATGGCTCACATCATCCGGGGACACGCGATGAACCGTATCGTCAGGAATTCGGCGATTGCCGCCGCTTCACGTGCAGCACCGATTCGCGGAGCTCTTTCCGGCTGGCTGCGCAAGGTCGGAGTGCAATTCATCGAGAGTGCTTATTCAAAAGATCTGGAATCCGAAGCGGACCGGCTCGGAGTGCGCCTGGTCGCGGCGGCGGGTTATGAACCTGGCGCATGTGTGCAATTATTCTCGCGCTTAGCAGAACTGAACTCGCCTCCGGGCCAATTTGATCTCGGCAGTTATTTTTCCTCGCACCCGCCTTTTAATATCCGTATCCAAAATATCAAGCATCAACTGCGCAAGTATCAGCAACAAGCTCAGTCATAGATCTGTTGTCGATGTGCTTTTGTGAAGCCAGCAAATCTTCCGCCGTAATTTGATCCCCGCTGCCAAGCTGGTTTTGGACCTTCCGGACCCACAAGGTCAATCCTTTAACGACTTCGGGGTCGAAATCGTATCCGGATGAATCGGTCAATATCTCGATCGCTTCGGCAATGGATCGCGAATTATGATACGATCGATCTGAAATAAGTGCATCAAACGTATCGGCTACAGCCAGGATTCGAGCGCCAATCGGTATCGAAGTATTGGACAGACCATCCGGATATCCATGGCCGTTCCATTTCTCATGATGGGATCGAACGATGGCGACCTCTTGTTCCAGAAAGCTCATCTTGTCCAGGATGCGCACCGCGATGAGCGGATGCTGCTGGATAATCCTGCGTTCGTGGGGCGTTAACAGTCCCGGTTTGGATAAAATTGCATCAGGAATCCCGATATTTCCGATATCATGAATCATAGCGGCACGGCTAAGAACATCTATCTGTTTGGAGGGAATTTTCATCATCCCGGCAATACCGACGGCATAGTGCATCACGTTTTCTGAATGTTTTTTCGCATAACGATCTTTGGCCTCAAGAGCCTGGACCAATCCCCAGATGCTTTGAATAAACATCTTCTCCGCCTGCTCCGACAGGCCTGCAACACGTCTCTTAAGCTTCTTAATCCTTTCAAACTCAATGTCGCCGGCTTTGAGAACCTTTGACATTTTTTCATTCCAGGTCCTGGCACAATTCCGGCCGTCACTCTTGGCTTCGTACAGGGCCAGGTCCGCCCTGCGAATCACGTCGCTGGAAGAATCGCTGAAATCGGGTATACTTTGAGCTACTCCGCAACTGATTGTAATCGAGACGTTTTCCTCCACCTCTATTTGCTGAACTTTCGCTCGAATCCTATCCATGAATGTCAAAGCATCGCTCGCTTCGGTTTCTGGCATCAGGATGACAAACTCGTCACCGCCATAGCGGGCGAGTATATCCGGTATTCTCTTCTCGCTTTTCATGCATTCGGCAAATTTTTTGAGGGCATCGTCACCTGTGGCATGGCCAAATACATCATTAATAGTTTTGAAATTATCGAGATCGATGATGGCAACGGAGAATGGACGCTTGTATCTTTTGGCACGGGCGCATTCCGTTTCGAGCTTATCTTCGAGAAGTCTCCTTGAGCCGACGCCCGTGAGCGCATCGGTCTGAGACGTTAGTCTCGCCTGGTGATAGAGACTGGCGTTGGTCAGATGGGACGTCAGAATTTCCCGCGCGAGTTTCGCCTTATAGGAAGTCAGCTCCCTGTTGACTATACTGCCGTGAGACAGTCCGCACATGCACAAATAGCCGGACAACTGTTCTTTTGTGTTGTCTTTAACACCCGGGATAGACAGTGGAATCACCATACGTGGTCTTTGTACACCTGCAATCCGGCACTCATCCGGAACACTGTCATGATAAAATCCGCCTTGACGCGGTAATTCGCAGCTTTCGGCCGGGGATCTAAGGCATTCTTTGCCGCATAAACAATCGGTCTGGCTTGTCACGATAGGAGGTATGTCACTCTCCTCGCAGGAATCTGATGGCGTACCCCAAAGACACAGCAGGCACCGGGTGGCCTGGAAAAGTTTGGGCACTTCTTTGGTGACCGTATTGGCTGCTTCACTGAGCTCTATGCTCTTGAGGCAATTGGCAAGCATAGCAACCTCTTCAGCCGCCGCCCTGTCTTCGAGCAGTTGCCGACCCATTAAATCGCGGGCCGAGAGTATTCCGACAACCACACCGTCGTCAATAACGGGAAGATGGCGAATGTGATTTTCGGCCATAATCTCCCGCGCCCGGCCGGCCGGGGTTCCGATAGAGCAGGAAACAACCTGCGGAGTCATAATCTCCGTAATTGTGGCCTTTTCAAGGTCCATCGAGGAGGCTACCGCCCTGGCGACAATATCCCGCTCAGTCACAATACCCGCAAATTTCCCGTTGCGATCATTCACTATCAGACAACCTATCTGGTTACCGGACATCAGATCCACTGCCGACTTTATCGTGGCGTCACAAGTGGCAGTTACGATTTTCTCGGGACGATCAAAAGCTTCTTCCATTGTACGGTCCTTTGCAAGATTCGATAATTACTTCCGGCCCTCCGGCCTCAAATATGAGACAAACCTTTATCAGATGAAAAGTATCGGCATTAATTACCGGCCACTTCTAAAATTTCTGTGACACCCAGGACCGTCACAGAGTTCCGGCAAAGATCGTTGCCGGTCAGGAGGCTGCCGTCGTGTGCTGCAAAATGTTTCAGGCTATATTTGTCTTTAAGTCATCACAAGGCGATGTCGATACTGTTACTATGGAATATCAGGACCCGATAATTACTGCGCTTCGCCGGGAAATTAGCGACCAGAAGGTTCTCCAGGCCGTTCTTGACAGGCACACGGAGAGCGGACAGCCCCTGATGAGCATTCTTCGGGAAGAAAATTTTCTCGACGAAGAGCAGATCACCAGGGTGGCTGCCGCCGGCAATGGGATAGAGTTCATAAATCTTTCGGCCGATACGGTCGATCCGATCGCCGCTCATATGGTAACGTCGGAATTTGCGAATCAGCACAACGTGATTCCGGTGACAAGAGCCGATAACAAGCTGCGGGTCGCGATGAGCGAGCCTTTGAATCTTGTCGTAAGGGACCAGATTGAGATTCGAACCGGCTGCAAAGTCATACCTCTGGCCGCGACATCGAATGCAATCAGACAGGCAGTCAGATACCATTTCAACGTGCAAAACGCCACTCGCCAGGCTATCGCCTCGATGCGGCTAAAGCAGGGTGCCGACGAGCTTAACAGCACAGAGCCAGACGATAAATCACCACAAGTCTCGGACGATCCTGTCACCAGGCTTGTCTGGTCGATAATCACCGGTGCAATCGACAGCAAAGCAAGCGATATTCACATCGAACCTGCCATACCGGACATGAGGGTGCGCTATCGCGTCGACGGGCTGCTTCGAGATACGATCGACGTGCCGGCATCGGTCCAGCAGGAAGTGGTTTCACATATTAAGATTCTGGCCGATATGGATATATCCGAGCGGCGTCTCGGCCAGGATGGACATATCGCGCTGGTTCATGACGAACGCGATTACGACCTGAGGGTCTCTTCGCTACCCGCTGTCGGCGGCGAAAAGATTGTCATAAGAATTCTCGACAAAAGTGCGAAGCAATGGTCCATTGATACGATTGTGACTTGCCCCGATGACCGTCAGAAATTAAAGTTACTCGTTAAAAATCCGTACGGCATGCTTTTGCTTACCGGCCCGACCGGAAGCGGCAAGACTACCACGCTGTATTCCATTCTTCAATTGCTCAACACGCCCCAGCGAAACATCGTGACCGTCGAGGACCCCGTCGAGTATCGTCTCGACGGCATAACGCAGGTCCAGGTCAAACCTGCCGTCGGAAGGACTTTCGCCTCTACCCTGCGAAGCATATTGCGACAGGACCCGGACATCATACTCATCGGTGAAATTCGAGACGAGGAAACAGCGGAGATCGCCGTCAGCGCGGCTCTTACCGGCCACCTTGTCTTAAGCACGTTACACACAAACGACGCCGCGGGAGCGATTTCACGACTGATAAACCTCGGGACACCGCCATTTCTCGTTGCCTCGGCGCTTCTGGGAACCGTAGCCCAGAGACTGATTCGAACCACATGCCCGTCATGCAAAGAACCATATTCGCCCCCGCCGGAGGAGTCTGGGCTCATTACAGACGGATTCGATGCTTCCGATAACGGCCGGACAATTCAGTTGTATCGCGGCACCGGCTGCGATGATTGCGACCAAACCGGATACCGCGGACGTAAGGCAATATACGAAATATTGTGTGTCTCACACGAAATTCGCAAAATGATAATCAACGCAGACAACGACGACAACATAAAGCGGCAGGCAATTGCCGAAGGAATGAAGACATTGCGAAGAGACGGTATCGAGCAGGTCCTGAACGGCACAACAACTCTCGAAGAATTACAACGCCTCGTTGACATGGAGGCCGAATAATGGCTGCGTATGAGTACATCGCAACAGATGAAAACGGTAACCAGTTCTCCGGCATTTACGACGGGATCGACAGCGTTACGGCACTTCGCAGAGACCTTGCAAAGATGGGCGATACATTGCTCACAGCCAGACGTAAAAAAAACAATCCCTTAAAGCGGGCAAGAATAGCAGAGAATGAAATTGTCACCTTCACCTACAAGCTTGCAGAAATGTGCTCGGCGGGACTGCCGATCATAAGATGCCTCAAAACGCTTGAGGAGCAAACGGAGAATCGTTCGTTCAGGGGCTTAATTTCAGATATCAGGCAAAGAGTCGCAACAGGTTCGTCGCTAAGGGATGCCTTCGGAAAACACAGTAACATATTCTCGAATTTCTTCCTCGGCATGCTTGAAGCAGGCGATAGCAGCGGCAAACTCGCAGAGACACTCGAAGCAAGTGCGATTTACCTGGAAAAACGAGCCGACTTCAGGCACAAAGTAAAGTCAGCATTTGCTTACCCGATAATCGTAGGCATCATGTGTTTTGTTGTAATTACTTTTCTGGTAATCTTCGTAATTCCGGTATTTTCAAAAATGTACCGGCAAATGCACGTGCCGTTGCCGGGCCCCACTCAGGCTCTAATCAATTTTAGCACCCAGGTAAGAGACGGCTGGTGGGTGTTACTGCTGATCTTTATAGTGACGTTATCGCTGTTAAAGCTTTTATGGAAAAAAGCGTATCTTAAACCAAGATGGGATGCATTCAAACTGAGCATGCCGATTCTGGCAAAATTTAACAGGTTGGTAATTGCCTCCGGCTTTATCCGGACCTTCGCCATGCTGGCTTCGGCGGGCATCTCATTAGTTAAGGCCGTGGAGGTCGCAAGTGCGGTCGTCGACAACGCAAAGGTAACCGAAATAACAGGCCAGTTGCAGAAATCCATACAGAAGGGCAATACGGTGGCAGATTCTCTGAAAAAATGTGATATTTTTCCGCCGGTCATAATCCAGTTAGCGGCGTCCGGAGAAGAGACAGGAACGTTATCGGACATGCTGAACAAAGGCGCAGATTTTCTTGACAAGGATATTGACAGAATCCTCAAGGCCCTGCTGGTGAGGATTGAACCTGCAATGACGATTATCATGGGTTTAATCGTCGGTTTTATACTTATCAGCGTATATTTGCCGATGTTTGACTACATGAGTCATCTCAAATAATGCATAACTTGTTTGCACAACGCGCAAAAGCACCCTGCCAATCATACCGAAAGTATCAACAGTATAAAAGTAAGTCTAAAATACTATTGAGGTGGGGGAATCCAATAAGGAGTAAAAAAATGCGTAACAAAAGAGGCGTCACATTGGTCGAACTGTTGATTGTGGTACTGATTCTGGGTGCTCTTGCGGCAATTGCTATTCCGAGGCTTACCCAAAGTGCCGATACGGCCAAGAAAAATGCTTGTTCGACCAATCTTGATATAATTAACTCTCAGATTGAGTTATACGCAGCCGACAATAACAGTACATATCCGACCACCCTTACAGTGATAACCAACTCGCTTACTTATTTCCCTGATGGCCCTCCAGGATGTCCCGTTATCGATGCGAACTACCCTGATGCACTGGTCAACGACAGAGTTGATAAGAGCGCCCATAACCATTAGGCAAAAGCAGGTCGCTGGAATACCCAATTGACTTTCTTACGTTTAATAACAAGGATGGCTTGGTGTTAAACCGGGGCCATCCTTGTTCCTTATAACTGGTTGGCAGCAATGACGTCTAAGAATAAAACCGGTTACAGCCTGATCGAGCTGGTGGTGATTGTCGTGTTCCTCGGCATTATTGCAGCGATTGCCGTGCCGCGACTCAATTTCTCCGCTACTTCCAAACTGAAGGCAGATACGATAGCCGGGAAAATCGTGACAGACCTTCGCCGGACGCGCCGGCTCGCCATTTCCGACGCCGCCAATAACACCGCCGGTTTCGCACTCAACATGACGGCTTCCGCTCCATACAGCGGCTTTGAAATAGAGAATCTTCAGACTTCAGAAATAGTGGATTCTCATGTCATCGATTCGAATATTAATTGTACAGGAGGGGCAACGTTTCAATTCGGACCATTGGGAAATCTCGTGCCCGGAAGTGACACCCAGCTCGCGGTTTCGGCTTCGGGAAAAACATTTACGATCACGATAACCGCCGCAACGGGCATGGTAAAATGCACAGAAAACTAAAAATCAACAATTCACCCCATGAGATAGGCAAAACCGTTATCTCACGGGGTAATTCGAAAACCGCAAATCGCTTTGCCGGATTTACTCTCACAGAGGTTGTAATCGCCTCGGCACTGCTGATTATAGCAATGGTCCCGATCCTCAAAGGCCTGACGAGCGCAAACCTGGGCACGGTGATTATCGAGAGAAAAAGCCGCAGCCTTCTGCTTGCCCAGGCAAAGCTCGACGAAATAAAAGCACGCTCTATCTATAACTACAGCGACACATTCGCTCAAGCCAATGTATCTCTCGACGGCCCATATCTCTGCGACGTCGACGACAGTTCCATCAGCACAAATCTCAGAAAAATAACAGTCTCGGTCGGCTATGACTACAACGGCAACAACACACTCGATCCTGACGAGATCGAAGTGGCTCTGGCTACCTGCGTCGCTAAAAGATGGGGCTCATGATAGAGTTATAGGACATCATCGCAAAGCCTAAAATATTCCGCCCGGACGAATCGCCTAATCCCGATAAAAACAAACCCAAAGAGCTAAATACCGCTGTTTATCCCGATGTTCCTGCGGCGACATTCTATGAGCTACAATGCACAGCTTGTCGTAACAAACCCTTCGTTTTATGCCGAAGATACCGACAGTAAAGGCATGGATTGTGCGCTTAAAAATGATGTACGAAAACAAAAGAAAATTTTTGTATAGAGAGCATCGAGTATCAGGCAGAGGCCTAACGCTCGTGGAGATGATAATCGCCCTGGCGATGATGGGGATAGTCTTTGCAGCTATCTTGCCGCTATTCGGGCAGATACGAAATAGTTGGGATTCCAAACAGGCAGCCGCGGAGACTTTACAGAACGGCAGAATTCTGATAGACCATTTGAACCGCACCCTCTCGAAGGCCGTCCGAATTACCGCCGTCAGCGACCCGTCGCAAGCCAACGGCTACATCGAATTCGAGGACAACGATGCAAACGACCTGAGATATGATGTTAACAGCACAACCGACTACGTCGAATTTGGCTACGTCGGCGACCTTTCGGATATGGCCGGTCCGGTCAACAAATTGCAGTTCACCTGCTACGACGCCTGCGATTTGGACACGGCCTTAGACGTATCCACCGCGGATCTCAATGATATCCGCTTTGTTAAGGTAGAAACTACGCTGACCAATTCACGAGCAGGCAGTCAGAATAAAACACTGTTTGCCTCAGCATACCTCCGTACGAATGGAAACATTAAGTACCGAATCAGCAGCGGGACACCGTTTGAGTATGATGCCTCTCTCGGACAGACTCCTGCTTTGGCAAAAATAGACTCTACCCACTATCTCTGCGCTTATTCCGGGCCTGGAGATGACGGCTGGGCGGTGGTACTGACTGTGAACACCGGCACATGGAGCATTACCAGTGAAACGCCTTTTGAGTACGACGGGCAGATGGGGATAAATCCCGCTCTGGCGAAGATAGACGACAATCATTATCTTTGCGTGTACGCTGACAAGTTCTCTGACGGCTGGGCGGTGGTACTGACTGTGAACACCAGCACATGGAGCATTACCAGTGAAACGCCTTTTGAGTACGACGGCGAGATGGGGATAAATCCCGCTCTGGCGAAGATAAACGACAATCATTATCTTTGCGTGTATACCGACAAATTAACTAACGGCCAAGCCGTAGTGCTCACCCTGGATACCGATACATGGGAAATTACAAAGGAGACTCCTTTCGAATATGACACGGATTATGGAGAGACTCCCGCTCTGGCAAAGATAAACGACAGTCATTATCTTTGCGTATACACTAACAAGTTCTCTGACGGCCAGGCGGTAGTCCTGACAGTTAATACAAGCACGTGGGATATTACGAAGGAAACTCCTCTGGAATATGACACGTCTAACAGTAAAACTCCGGCATTAACACAAATAGACTCGACCCACTTCCTGTGTGCTTATGATGGTCCTGATAGTGACGGGTGGGCTGTTGTTTTAACAGTAAATACCGGCGACTGGTCCATCTCAAAGGAAACCGCTTTTGAGTATGACAGCGCATCAGGAATGGCGCCCGATTTGGCACAGATTGATCCGAACGACTATCTTTGCGCTTACGCAGGACCAGCTTCTACCGGCTATGCCGTCGTATTAAGCGTCAACCCGGATGACTGGACGATAACAAGTGGAGCAGCTTTTGAATATGAAAGTACGATAGCAACAACTCCCGCTCTAGCACAGATAGATCCAAACAACTATTTCTGTGCCTATACCGGCGACAGTGACGATGGTTGGTCGGTGGTGTTACAACCCGCAAGCGAACAAGTAGAGCCATGAGGAGAGCAACAATATGAAAGTCAGTACGGACAAAATTGGTTCGGTCCTGCTAATAACGGTCTTCGTTATTGCGTTTCTCTCTGCGCTGGCTATGGGTATGCTCCAGCTAAATACCGAGGAAATACAGCTTGTGCAAAATCAGATTTCCGCAACGGAGGCTCTGGCTATAGCCGAAGCGGGTCTTAACGATGCTTTTAGTGAGCTCCGAGTCGATCCGAACTGGAGTGCCGGCTTTACCGACAAGGCCTTTAACAGCGGTTCATATACGGTCGATGTCAATGATTCAACAATCACATCGACAGGCACTTCCCCGCAGGGTTTTGTCGCGCGCGTTGAAGCTGACATTACAATAGCAGGCACGAGTCCCTGCGTG
>Ga0210003_1002685_pt1 | contig 14833 bp, 19 predicted proteins | sample LantaG_FD_182804 | JGI IMG/M metagenome (GOLD analysis project Ga0210003, IMG submission 182804) | Deep subsurface microbial communities from Baltic Sea to uncover new lineages of life (NeLLi) - Landsort_02402 metaG (SPAdes) (version 2) | ecosystem: Environmental > Aquatic > Marine > Oceanic >... | reverse complement strand
CAGCATTGCGAATCTATGATATTATTGGCAGGAAGGTTAGGGAATTTATTCTTAATGAGCCTGACGGAATTATCACCTGGGATGGCACCAATAACTCGTGTATTCCTCTTCCCGCGGGTGTCTATTATATTAAGTTTTCCGGTGCTGATGACATACATTCCGTTCAGGTTATATTCATAAGGTAATAAAAGAGTAAAAGAGAGTAAAAGGGAAAGGCACTTTATCTCGAAGAGACCATCAAGTATATAACGATGAAACTTTCGGAGATGGAGAGAAGTAACCTTACGAGGTTGATGAAAGAAAAAAGCGGGGTCTATAATCAAAAAATGAGATATATTAGTTACCTTTTTTATGATATAATAAAAGAGACAGTACCATCAGACTGGAAACTGAAATTTGGATTGATAAACAGAAGGTGACATTCCTGTTTTTTTCTAACAAGTTTCCATTTTTCTCCTTGAAATGTCTTTTATTTGGTGGTAGAGTAAGGCACTGAACACCCACATATTCACAGGTAAGGAATTGGATGAGACTGGACTTTACTACTTCGGTGCAAGGTATTATGATAAGGGGATAGGGAGATTCCTTTCAACCGACCCGTTTCAAGGTTACAGAAGTATCCCTTCCACAATGCATCCATATAACTACTGCGCCAACAATCCTGTTAATTTCGTAGACCCGCTGGGGATGGGTTGGTGGCCAGACACATGGCCACCCCCAATGGGTGCTGAGGAGAACTGTCGTGATTATCTGGACCGAAAATATAGTAGCAACAATAATACGGATGAAAGAACTGTTCCCTACAGCCTTTTTTCTGATAATTCTTATTACCATTTTGGAAGCGAGGACCCAGACGCACTTTTCACCACAAACGAAGCAGGTAAACAGTTAAATACAAATTACAATCAGCAAGAGAAGGACTTTAATGATTTAATTCCAAAAGGTGTGTTTATCTCGAAAATTATACTTACTATTGAAGAGGTATTTTCTTCGTCAAACTACCTGATTCCTCCATCTGATGCAACTCAATTTACTCCAATACCTTCCCGGGTAACAACGACTGTTTACGGATCTCTTGCAGAAACAGCCTGGGCACATAGAGAGGAAATATACGATTTTTATCAGGCAAACAGACCTAATTATTTCAATGACGCCACCAGGTCTTGTCATCAGTGCTCTCGGGCACACAGGCCACGCGATATCTCAAGCGAGTACAATAGTGAATGCTTTTAAACCTGCTATTGAAGAAATGATAAACAATATAATGAGCGAGAAAGTAAATCGAGGGCAAAACTATGCAATTCCTGGAGCAGTAAACTTCTCCTCTACACCTGCTGATAAAACCGCAACCGTTCCAAAGTAGTTAGTTTCCTATATGCCAGAAAACAGGGAAATTGACTCAAAGAATAGCGTGGATAAAGATAGATTAACGGTGAAACAAGCAATATGGGCTACTTTTTATGCCTTTGTAACATATACATTGGTTGCCATATTTATCTCGATTTTAATCACTTCTACTTTTCCTATTGAGCAATTTAAAATAGTCTTTATTAAATTTTCACCTATCTTATCTTTCTTTGCCTTAATAGCCTTGTTTAGGTATATCAAAGCAAAAACCAATTTTGGACTGTACTGCTTGGGTTTTCGTAAAATAGGCCTTAGAAAAGCGCTCTTAGCCGGCTTTTTTGTCGCTATAATATGGAAAGCTACTTTTCTTATTGGAAAAACAATTAAGTTATCCACGCTTATAAATAACCTTGAAATTTTTGTGTCTCATCCAGCTTTTTATCCATATAGTTGGGGTTCAGTTACCGTTGGTCCCTTTTTTGAAGAAGTATTCTTCAGAGGACTTTGGTATGGTGTATTGAGAGAGAAAATCCCGAAATTTCTCGCAATGGTGTTCATATCCCTTGTATTTGCAATTTTCCATCCATATACAAAATTGGCACCATATTTAGGAGCTTTTTTGATAGGTATTTTCTTGACATTACTTTATGAAAAAACAAGGAATTTGTATTCTTCAATTATCGCTCATATATTCATAAACTTCTTTACAATATTATTTATAGGCGCACAATATTAAGAAATTATTTTTGGATTGATATAAAAAAACAAAGTTTCCCTTGAATTTTCATTCATTTGGTGTTAAAAGAAGGTAATGAGAAAGAAAACCGACCCGTTTCCTGGTTATCGCGCGATCCCTTCCACAATGCATGCATATAACTACTGTGCCAACAATCCTGTTAATTTTGTAGACCCGCTGGGGATGGGTTGGTGGCCAGACACATGGCCACCCCCAAGGGGTGCTGAGGAGGACTGCAGCGATTATCTGGACCGAAAATATAATAGTAATAGGGCCGATGAGAATGAAGGGACTGTTCCCTACTACGACCCTTGGTCTGATATTTCTTATTTCAATTTTGGACATGAAAATCCAGACAAACTTTTCACCACAACAGAAGTAGCTAAACAATTAAATACAAACTACAATCAGGAAGATAAAGCATTCTATGATAGAAATCCAAAAGGTGACCAAAGTGTTGAGTATAGTAGAGGAAGGTCAATGTTTAAGCTTAAACGAAAGTTGCCACTTCCGTTTTCAGTACCAATGTATCTTGCGGTGCACACTGAGAGTGTAATTGGAGATGTAGCCAACGAAGTTTATGAATCTGGAAAATTTAACGAAGCGGATAAGCAACAATTTTTTGAGTTCACAAGTATTTATTTCGGCTGTACGAATTTACAGGCTTTGTTTGGTGTAGAAGCTGGGGACATTATTAATAAAACTACTACTATTTTAGGTGCAATTTTACTTCCTATTAACGACAAAATTGGGAGTCCAAGTCCTTGGGGTTATGGTGGTACAAATATGCGTCGAATTAAAGGTGGAGCATTATACAATCCAGTTCCTCCTTGGGGAAGACCACCACTACAAGATTAAAGATTACTTAGATACATCGGAGGAAAAAATATTTAATGACGGACACAGTTTAAATAAGAATAGACTAACCATAAGGCACGCACTATGGGCCACTTTTTACATTCTTATCACATATGTTCTTTATAGTTTTATATTAGGTTTAATAATTTCTACTGAAACTCCACTTAGTTCTGTAGAAAGAATACCATTAAGGCTATCACCCTTATTTTATCTAATTGTCCTGTTTGTCTTGCTTATATACGTTAGAATAAGACCAGGTTTAGATTTAAGTGATTTGGGTTTTAGAAAAGCCAAACTTAAAAATGCGATACGGTACGGAGTAGTAATGGGTCTTATAGCAGGAATCTCGAAACTCTTAGTATCAAAACTCATTGGAGATCCTCTTATAGTTCTCAATCTACAAACTCCTTTTCTCAACTTAGTGGGTCTAGTGTTTCACTTCATTTCAGCATCTTCAATATGGGGTATTATTACCTTTGGCCCGGTTTTTGAAGAAGCATTTTTTAGGGGTTTGTGGTATGGTGTCCTGAGAGAGAAAATGCCGAAGCTTATTGCAGCCATTATAACCTCTTTCGTATTTTCAGTCCTCCATGGTGTAAATAGCCTTTATTTTTATTTCTTGTTTTTCTTGATTGGTCTTATTCTTGCATTGCTTTATGAAAAAACTAAAAATTTATATTCCTCAATTTCTGCTCATATAATGATAAATTTCGTTACATTTTTATTTCTTAAAATGCATTAATCTCAAGAAATCGGGGACGGAGTATTTCGATAAACTCAGTATCTTCGTTTTGACGATATGACATTTCTCACCCTCACCTTAATCCTCTTCCGTCTACAGTGAGGGGACAGTGCACCTTGATTTCACTCAGTATCTTCGACTTGACCTTATAACTTTAGTCTTTATAATTAAGAAATCTAAATCAGAAAATTCTTGACATACAGAAATTAGCAATGTATAATTACTACATCGTGAAGAAAGCAGAAGATCCAGATAATGTTGAAGTTTTTCTGATTTGTGAGCTTTTAATTCGTTTGAGAAATTGGTTTTGAGATACAACAATGATTATTTTCACTCTTTACTGAATTACAGGACGTCATCTGAATTTAAAAAGAACTATTACAGAAGAGCGAAAGAGAGAAAATACCAAGAAAAAACTCAACTGATTTTCGTTTGACAAATAGAGAGGTGCACTACCACTATCAATATGACAGTCTTGAAGATTATGTTCACTGCCCCTATGGAAAGTATTATGAAAAATAATTTAGGAATTGGTCAAAAAGCATTATATTTTATAATAGCTTGTCTACCCTTATTTCTTAATTCATGTAGTCATAACGAAATGCGTTCTGGTATTACGATTTTCCCTGGACCTAACAATTCACCCAAGATTGATATGGAAATTTCCACGAAATTAATCTCAGAAGGAACAAGCTATATCGATTATTCGGATACGACAAATGTAATAGAAATTATGGATTCTATATCAGTGAAAAAATTATACGATTACTTAAATGGCTTAGTCAATCTGGGAAATGATAGAATCTATGATTGGGGAATTCGTAGGTCTCCCTTTAATGATTGTAAAATTTATTATTTATGGAAAGGAAAACGCTCTGTTTTAGCTGTTAGTTATATGGATAGCAACTCTTATTTTCTCTTAAGACAGGGAGACTTAAATACATTTAATAAAGTTGTAGCGTTGACGCATACGTCTATAAAAGATACGCAGCAAGTAATGGATTATGTTAAGATTTTTCTTTTGTCTGTCGGATATATGCCTAATAAAGATTTAATCCTTCTAAGGGATATGAAGGACTGGGATGATTTTGTAAGCACTTATGAAAAGATAGAAAAAAGGAGAAAGGCAGTTTATTGGAATATAAAATCGAGTGCTATGGCACATTACAATTATCTCAAGAGACAATGGGAAGATAAGGAATTTGTGAAGAGCTATGCGCAGGCATACGAAAACAGGTTTATTCAAGGTCCTGTTCATTATACAGATGCATTGTTTTTAGAGGGATATGGACATATGCGAAAGAACCTTCCCATATACATTAGAGAAGATATAAGCCCGCCTAAAATAATTAAAACAGAGACAGGTTATAAGGTAGAATTATATTGCTGGACATTGGAAGGTGGTAATTTTGATTATTGGAGAATAAATATACAGAAAGATGGACAGGTAAGTTACAAATTAGATAGACTTGCAACGGAAGTAGGACCTTTTGTTCCAGTTGAGAAAAAAACGGCAACGGGAAAAAGAGATGACACATAATATGTTGCAGAGTAATAGGGAGGATTTACGAACAAGGAGATAATGTTATTGGAGCCATTTCTTGAGTTAAAGTTTTTGTATTAAAGCCAATAAACAGGAGAGTGAAAAATAGAAACCGATAAAGTGTCAAAATGTCAAACCCCGTTCCCAACCACGAGCACAATGATATTTACTAGATTAGGCAAATTACTGATGGTTTTCTTGTTCCTTTTTCTACTTTTCTTATCTGCTGATTTTGGTGGTACAACTTCAATTTCTGTTAACTGTCATGAATATCACTTGAACCTTCCTCAGAATTTCATGATTTTTTCTGCAAAGTACTCGCCTGATGGAAGTAAAATGTTAATTTCTGGTGCAGTTTATGATTCCTCCGTGTACTTTTGGCCAAAATTCAGCTTTTTTCTAGTTAATTCGGTGAACACAAATGCTATATATAAAACCATTTATTATCTTACAGAGTTTCTTTGTCCTCCAGTGCATAGAAAAATATTCAGAGGATTTACAGACATTTTTTCATTTGACTCACATAACCTTAGGGTTTGGAATGATGTACATTGGTTAACAGAGAATACGCTCATATTTGATGGTGAAATACCCCATTGGTCTGGACCAGCAAGAGGGAATTCTTACTATATCTTTAACTTTAGCATATCTTTGAGAGAAACAACACGAGTTTGTCTTGAACAAGAAACCCCTATTTTTGATGTTTCGGGTAACAATATCCTTGTTGGTAACTGTCCTGAAGAATGGTATTTTATTTCTGATGGAGACAATTCTGGAGGCGTATTTTCTCTGTATCAAATAAACATAGGATATGATTCCAAACCACAGAAGACTGTTAGATTAACCAGAATTGACCCAGACACTTCTTTTGTATTCAGTCAAATCATAGGTGCACGGTATCTTTCAAACAACCGAGTTATATATCAAAAGTTTTTTAAGGTTAAGAAAGAAAAGGATATTATTGTTCGAAGCTTTGAATTGCTGGACCTGTCAAGTGGTGAGGTTTTGATACTCAAGAGGTTCGACAAACATGGGAAAGGTTATTTTCCGGGATTTGATGTTTCTCCAGATGAAAAGTGGTTAATTTTTTCTTCATCCACAGGATGCTTAAAATTATTATCATTAGAAGACCAGAACATTACAGAACTGAGCCTTTTTCTTAGTGAGCCAGGGGGTGTTACCCCTGAGCTTTTGGACTATAAGAACTATTCATTTGGAGCACTTGACTGGGTCCCACAAGGCAAACAAATTCTTTGTCAGGGAATGAGAAAAAAAACGGGAGAAACAAAGCTATATATTATTGTATGCTTATCTGCATAACTCCAGTCATATTATTTTGGACTCCCATATGCTCCTGTAGGAAAATCTTTACCTATAGTTTCTGCTTCTTTATAGAAAATATAATAATAATGTGTTGTTCTTCCATCTTTATCTTTATCAGGTATAATAGAGATTTGGAATATGTCTTTATCTTTTAGGGAAGCAGTTATACTATTCTCTAATTGTGTCCAATTTACAACTCCGATTCTTGATTCAATCTTAATTTGTAATTTTAAATTACGCATTTTATCACCTCCTTAATAACCTCTTAAATTTTGAATATCAGTAATTTTTTCATTTTTTAATACCTCCATTGTTATTTAATAATCTTAAAAAATAAAGCATAAAAATGATTGTCCCCACACAAGTAATCACAATTATTAAATAACTGAATGTTTTAGAAGTTATTTCAGTAGTGATTTGTTGTTGCTTTTCGTCTGGTTCAATCCCTCTTACTCTTAATCTCATTTCTTCAACCTTGCTTATTCCATGTTTAGAACTGTTAACACAAATTTCTGTATTATCAAAAACAATAAAGGTGGCTATCCACCAGAAAAAGAAACAAAAACAAATTATAATAATACAGATAACTCTTAAAAATTTCCACATTTTTACCTCCTCTATCTATTTTCATGAAATATAAATGGCTCTCCATAAAAAATAAGAAAATTATATAGTTGAAATTCTTCTTTTGACCCTAATAATTTACTTTTTTCCATCATTGTTTCTAATGGTGACCAGAAAACTTTAAATCCATAAGATGTTTCATATATTTCATTTCTTTTAAAATCCTCTATTTCTTTTACAATCTTTTCGCAAACGAAACGTTTATTACTTCTATTAAACAATAATACTTTATGACCTTTTTTAGTCAATATATCAGAAATAGCCAATGCGATATTTTCTCTGTCTCTACTTATATCTTTTTCCACTTTTTCCTCTAAATTCCAAGTAGAAATAACTGATTTAATATCGTTATTGCTTATTTCTAATTTTTCACAATTATTGTCTTCTAATATTTTTTGAAAAACAGAAAGAAGATTTACTTTATCTACCCGCACCCTATTTATATCAATACATTTCATTTCTATACTCCTTTCTAATTATTTTTCAGGATTAATATAATACACTCTTTCTGGTTCTGTAAATTCTTTCAATGTCCTTGCTGGCATATTTACCGCTATTTTTAATAAGTCATTAAAAACCTTTTTTACATTTCCCCTTCTATTAAATCTAAAAGTGTATTCATTCAAATAATTCTGCATGTGTTTGATTGAAACAAATCTATGTGTGCCTATGAGCCACGCTTTTAAGTTTGAGAATATTCGGTGAACTCTGGGAAACTTCTTGCTTGCTTCCGCAGGGTCTCCAATGACATCTACAGAGTGATTATAACCGTATTCTTTTAATCCACTATAACCTTTCCAACCGTCTGTTTTAACTGTAGAACCTACTTCTATGTTGTCAAGGATAAAAGAGTGAAGTGAGTTCGCACTTGCATCTTCAATCCTTCTTAACCGTATCCGTCCGCTTGCAGGATACCCCTCTTTACTGTATTTCATTTCAACCGCACACACCACTAAAGCCGCCTCTCCACCCATCTTCCTACCTTTTTCCCCGGTGCCTGTTTGAATATAAGTCTCATCAACCTCAATATTGCCTGATAACTTTTTCCTTTCAGGATTAGCCATTGCCATTCTTATCTTGTGTAACCAAGCCCACGCAGTTTCATAAGAGCCGAAATTTAATTGTCTATAAAGTTCCATTGCACTTAAACCTGATTTATATGTGGCAATAAGATACATAGCAATAAACCAGTAACGCAAATTCTTCTTTGTATATCTCATTGTAGTATTTGCTATGAAACTTTCTTCATATCCACATTTAGCACAGTAAATAAGATTCCTTTCCTTACGCATCCAGAATTTCTTGTTTTTGCAGTAAGGGCAAGTCCATCCTTCATCACCCCGTTTGACTGTAGCAATATAGTTCAAGCACTTTTTATCTGTATTGAAGGTATCTACGAAGTCAACAATAGTTTTGGGAAAGACTAAAGGTTTATGGTCTGGTTCTAATGCAGTTTTAACTGGTGACATTGTATTTTATATTATTTAGTAAATATTTGAGTTTCATAATATACACAAGTTGTGTTACCTCCGTCATTTCTCATAATAAGAAACCATCTTCCAGTATGAGGTAAAGTAATTTTAGTTTCAAAATATGTAGTATCATCTCGACTTGCATAAGTATCGAATTGTTCATTCTTTTCAAAATCCTCAACTCCTGTAACATCAACTAAATGGATTGATATAGGATATTCAGATTCTACTTTAAATCTAATTCTTGGATTTCTACCACGATATGCTCTAATATTATATTCAATAATTTCATATAAATTATTTTCTAAAGAAAAGAGGGACATTATTTTTCTCCTTGATTTTTGTTTTCTTCGGGTTGAATTTTTTCTGGACTGTGTTTCTGTTTCTCTTTTTTTGGAGTTGGTGTTAATGTTTCTAATGCAACTCCTGGTATTTCTATTTTTCGTAGCCTTTCTATAAAGTCTCGGAGTGGACGGTACAATAATAGAAGAAATAGAACTACCAGAACTATCCAAGATTGACTTAGTAAATGAACTATTCTTTCGAATAATTCTATTGTTTGAATTGCCCAGTTTTTTCTCGCAAAAATAATTATTGAAATTAGAGAAATGAATAGAATAGAACCCCAAATAAGAATCAAAAATAATATGAAATAATTGACAGCACTTTCGAACCATTTTATACCATGTTCTAACTTGGATAATTCTAAATCTTCTCTGTCTATCTCTTTTGTTCTTTTTGAGAATTTTCTCTTTACTGTTTTTGTTAGACAAATAGTCATTTTTCTCAAGCATCTTAAAGTTTTTTCTATTTCGGACAATTTTCTTCTTTTTTCGTCTATCATTTGTAATTTCCTTTTTACTTTTATTTATAATATCACATTTATTCTTTTTGTCAAGAAAAATCCTTGACAGCCATTGAAAAGGTATGATATAAGATAAAAGTGTAAAAAGATGGTCAAAATTTAGAGAAAAGCACTTTTTACTGGATTTATACAGATAAGCATATATTATTGAATTGCCCAAAAACATCAACTGATATTCTTACATATGACTTATAATTGAAAAAATCAGAAAATCGGGGATGGACTTTGACAATCTGATATTATGCAAAGGGATAGGGGCGGATTTACGAACAAGGAGACAATATCATTGGAGCTGTGTTGTGACCGAAAGTTTCTTCGGTGGAAGAAATAAACGAAGAGTGAAAATGGAAAGGGATATGGTGTCAAGATGTTAAATTGCATCTCCGGTGTTCAAGATATAACTGAGTATCCTGGTATGGTTCCCAGGATTATTTCGTATCTTGACGGACGTATGTCACAAGATAAGTGGGAGCGCATTCACAGAAAAGCATGGAGGTAATACAATCTGTTTTTCAGTTTTCAGCCTGACCCCGTTACGCCCTCAAATCCAGACGAGGGATACACGGAATTGTTTGGGGGAATAAATAGGTTTCTTTCACTTGGGCTTGGTGTTACTGATAGGAATGCATATTGGGTAGGTGAAGCATATCCTTATGCCCTTGAATCCCTAACAACAACAAATGTCCATGTTGGAGGTGGTATAGGAATCCCTGGGGGAATAATGCGTTTTCTAAAACCTTAGTATAAGCAAGGAGAATTCTATGAGTAAAAAACAGGTTACGGCTATAGTTGTGATGAACTGCATCTTCCTGATTAGTAGTCTGGTTTTAATTCTTGCCTTTTGTTCTCTTTATGTATATGTTTTATATCATCCTGGAAGTGAAGACGAAACCTTCGTAACTCTGGCGAAGACTATAATTATATCTTATTTCCCCTTCATTTTAATGAATGCAATAACGGTTTCGTTTCTTGTTAAGCATTACAATAGTTTTGGCTTATGGATAGAAAGTCGGCATAATTCGAATATAAAAAATTCTTCCCAAAAAGTCAATTCTCTCAACAACATCGTAGAAAATCAAAATGTCGGATTGTATTCAATGCAAATGTTTGTTTTGCCATGGGGAATACTTTGTTTTTTGAGTCCCATGTTTTTGCAGGTTCCAATGTACATAATGATGCAAAATTGGAGAAAAATTAGTATTCTGGAAAATGCTTTTCTGCAAAAAGCGGGAAATATACTTGGCATGGAAAATCGGAGTTTAAAGCCCATTGTTTTTTCGACAAAGGATTTGTGTTTTTGGGCACTGGTTTTTAATCTGAGTGGGAGTTTTTTGTCTCCAATTTGGATTTTCTTCTATTTAAGGAAGGTGAATCATTTTATTAAGGAACTAAAAGATAACCTCAGTATTATTGAAGACCTTAAAAATAATTACTGCGAATTTTAGGGAGAATCTCATTTTGGTCTATTTTAAGGCTGAAATTACTATAGGGCGGTTATTTTGGAGATCGAGAAACGGAAGCCAAATGTAAAAAAGAGCAATACAATCTTTGTTCTCTTGGTTTCAGCTTTAGCCGCTATTTATGGCATAGTAAGCAGTATATTATTCATAAGAACTTTTTTAACTGACCAAACTTACCCAATATTGCTCTATTTAGGGTTCATAGTTTGGTTTTGCGGGGTGTTTTTGTCGGTGACATGTCTAATAGTTGGTTCATTTATATTTATTAAATCTGGCAAGGTGATTAATTATTTTCTCTTTCCATATATTACACTTTCGTGCTTAACCTTCAAGGTGTACAATATGATTTTCACATGGTTTATTCTTAGAATTGACTTTACTGTTGGAATATCAAAAAAGAATTTGGAATTTAGATTGAAAGAGCATGTGGTTAATGGAGTTTGGTGTGCCTTTTGCAATGACAGCTTTCATTTTTTCTGCTGTTCAAAACAAAGGAAGAATAGGGCAGACTTAAGGATGAAAGTTCTTGACATATCGAGTCAAATATTATACGATTAAAATATTTGAAGGAGCAATTTGAAGTGCAGACGAAGAAAAGTGGTACAACTTGAAGGCAACAGATTGTGAAAAGGACAATTTTTCAAGGTGTTTTCACATGGGGAAAAGGCTAAATTCCAATTTCCGTCCTGACCCCATTGTTTCCACTAAAAAACGGGCGCTGTCCCTAATTTATGAGGACGAGTTATAAGCGGAAGGAGATAGCGAGGTATCTTGGGAGGGTGCCGAGGATAATCACCTATCTTGAGAAGCAGGTTTCTCGTGCCAGGTGGAAAGCGATACAGGAGAAACTACGCTGGTAATGAAACCAATTTTCAGTTTTCAGCCTGACCCCGTTACGCCACTTGTTGCTGCGGGTGGAATTGCAGGTGTGTTGTCTGCAAAACAAATACTCTTAATGACAACAAGTCTAAATCTTGGCGGAAAATCGCTACAATCGAAGCTTTTAAATGAGAAGTTAACAGCTAAGAAATCGGTATCCACAATTGCAGGGTCACAACTTGATATGTTTCTCCCTGGAGCAGGATATAGTATTGAACCAGTTACAAGTGTGCTGTTAGAGAAAGCTATGGACTCAATGGAAAAAGACATTTTGGAAACAACACCTTCAAGCGGAGCTTTCATAGAACAACCAAATAAGGTGAGAGAAGAAATTCAATTGGAGAGACCAGACCTTAAGGAAGTGCAATAGTAAGGTTTAGTGTGAAATGATCATCAATGAAATAGCGCTTAAATGGAAACTGAGATATCTGTGTTTTTTCGTGATATTGTTGATACTGTTGATTTTCAAAATGAATCTTCTTGCTACAATTGTGTGCTTAGGTACATTTCTTTATATTCTATCAAGTCTCACATACCAATATGAGAAACAGAAAAATGATACCGGAAAGAAGACGAAAAATAGGGAACCTGGAAATGACAGGGAAGCCCTAGTTTTTTTTGCTTATCAATCCGCTTTTGCTACATTAGTTTCTCTTGGAGGGGAAGAATACCCAAAGTACTTAATAGCGTTTATTTTACTTATCATACTTTTGAATATGCTGATTAATATTGGTAAAGACCAGGGGAGCACCAAGAGAAAATTACATTCTTGAAAATAAGTTAAATACTTGAATATGGCAACTCATAATCTGTCAATAATATAAAGATAAGAATGAAAAATAAATCCTGCATCATTTTTCTATATCTATTTGGAATTGACGGGATTCTTGGTTTAGTTCGAGGATTACTGACTTCATTGGGGGTGGAATTTTTCTTACATCCCATTTCGCAATTATTGTGCGGTGTGTTTACATTCGTAATTATATTTTACAGTATTGCAATTATAACTATTGGCTTCATTCGGGAATTGCGATGGTCAATTAGAATTTTAGGGTTTTATGTAATTTCTTATGTCGTTTTAACAGCAATAATTAGTTTCTTTCGTGGTTATTATTTGGGACTTCAAGGAGTTAGTCCTTCTGATGCACAATACCAATGGCTCAGGTCTTCTTTTTTAAATATCTATGCGCTTGCGATTGGATTTATTCAAATTGTTCTCTTCTTCTGGGCGTTGAAAGATTTATCAAAAGGACATTTTTTAAGTAGGGAATGAAGCGTATAGAATATTTACTTTATTTTTCCCTTGAAATTGCTGTTGAGTTATGATAGTGTAAATTAATGATAAACAGAAATTTCATTCTCTCCATTGCCAAAACTTACAAATACAAAGCATTTGGTGACCTAAAGTATGAATCAGGGACATATGACAATAACCATAGATTCGCAGGAAAGGAACTTGATGAAACAGGGCTTTATTACTTCGGTGCGAGGTATTATGATAAGGGGATAGGACGATTCCTTTCAACCGACCCATTTCCTGGTTATCTCTCTATCCCTTCCACAATGCATGCATACAACTACTGCGGTAATAATCCTACTAATTTTGTAGACCCACTGGGGATGAGTTGGCCAGGGCATTGGCCACCTCCGAGAGGTGCTGAAGAGGACTGCAATGATTATTTGAACAGAAAATATGGTAACGACAAGTATGCCCCAGCTGATAAAGGAGATTATGACTCCGCCCTTTGGTATGATAATTCTTATTACCATTTTGGCCATGAGGATCCAGACAAACTTTTCACCACAACAGAAGTAGCTAAACAATTAAATACAAACTACAATCAGGAAGATAAGAAGCGTAATGACTTAACTCCAAAAGGCGACCAAAGTGTTGAGTATAACATAACCTCTATGGACGCTACTGCTGTAAAGCAACAATCGCCTGAATATTTGGTACCTCCACCCTTCAATTTCAAAACAATCATTAAAATGCCACTTATATCACACGGTGATAAACTATTTGAAAAACCCACGTACTGGAAGAAAATGTCGATTATGGGAAGTCAACCCGTATATTATTTACCGCCTTTGGTCGGTGGAGCTATTGGTTTTCACTTCCTCGGTCCTGAGGGAGGTATAGCAGTTTTTATCATAGTTGGTGGGGGAACCTATTGGTATATGCATGAAAAAGCTGTGAACAATGATTATATAGAAAACTACGATTTAGATTCACACATTTATAATCCTAGGAGGTGACTTGGAACAAGATATAAGAAATAGAATGCAAATAACAAAAAACAAATTTAGAGAAAGCCTCTTTCCAAGAAAACATCTTTTAGTTTTGATCGTGTGCATCTCACTCCTGCAAGTTTTGAATATTTGGAACTTGTGGAAATTACTTGTTCGGAAGTTCTATGTAACGGGTTCTACACCAGTAATCTTTTTGGTTCCTATAGCACTTTTTCTTTTTCTTCACGCGATATTGACATCTATGAAAAGCGAAAAGACTGTGTCACTTTTCTTGTTTGTTTTTTGCTGCATCCCTATAGTTCAAAGAATGTTGAAGCCAACAAGTCTAATTTATTACTGCCTTGAGATAACAAACCAGTTTCTTGTTGTAACTACGTTTATTATCATTCTGTCTGTGCTTATTAGTCGAAAATTAAAAACCAGGAAGTAAAGTAATTCGTTTCATAACTTGTCGACAGTCAGACTATTTTGATTTAATTTTTTGAATTATTTTGCGGTGGTTTTTCTCCCTCATGCACATTACATTACAGTGCATTTTTTTAAGCACAAACTTTGTGACCAATTTGTGACTATGAGATGATTAAATTGGTGTCTTGTTTCAGCATCGATTGGACAGATGGGGGTAAATTCTCGTAGACACATTACAGGGTTGTGCTGACACCAGAATAGAGGTATTACAAGATAGAAAAAGAAGCTGCTTATAGGAAAGAGAGCAGAGAAAAAACGCTTGACAT
>Ga0210003_1002683_pt1 | contig 14834 bp, 25 predicted proteins | sample LantaG_FD_182804 | JGI IMG/M metagenome (GOLD analysis project Ga0210003, IMG submission 182804) | Deep subsurface microbial communities from Baltic Sea to uncover new lineages of life (NeLLi) - Landsort_02402 metaG (SPAdes) (version 2) | ecosystem: Environmental > Aquatic > Marine > Oceanic >... | reverse complement strand
TTCTTAATCTTTCTACTGCCCCTTTGTAAATCTGTCTAATGCGTTCATGAGACTTTCCAAATACATAAGCAATTGCACGAAAGGACATACGTTTAAATACGTGCATTTCTACAATTTTTCTCTCTCGGTCCGGAAGATTTCTTACTTTTTTTAAAGCAGCTACTTCCCCATAATATCTTTCATACATTATTTCAAAAGGCTGCCCACTAGAATCACGGAACTCTTCCTCTAAATCCATACCACATTCAATTGGAGTAGGGTATATAATCCTTCCTAACGATTGTAAGTTATGTATAGTTTTTTTACGTAAAGCAAAATGTTTTGCCAATTCGTCTAGTGTAGGGTAACTATCCTTATCCGTATAGTATGCTTGAATAAATGATTTAAGCTTAGTACATCTAATCAAAGTTTCTCTTGCAACACCTAATGTCCTAGATACCTCAATCACAGTATAAGTGTGCATCCTAAGCATAGCATATGTGCTAAACTGCGCTCTTTTAGGATCATATGTTTCTACAGCGTGGATTAATCCAAGATTTGCATAACCAAGTACATCCTCGAAATCCATATGGTTGCTGAAGTTGCTATGTAGTTTACTAGCAAGACGTTTTGCTAGAGGTAGATTCCTCGTTGCTAATTCATTTCTAAGTTTTATATCTCTTGTTTTAAAGTAACGCTCCCACAAATCTTTTTCTTCCGGCCTCACGTTAATTTTCCCCCATGTTATCGTTTACTAAATGTGCTCCAACTATTAATATAACAAAGTTATGAGCGTCTTTTCATTATCTCTGCTCGATCAATTGTTTCCTTTATTCTTTCCCATTTTGTAGCTAACGGTTGCGGATCATTCAGCCAATCGATACTTTTGTCATCGATGTAAAACTAAGCGCTAATTTTCCCAGGAGCTATCTTATCAAAGACAAGTCCCCTTTTGGCACACCAATCAACAGCTTCCTGTAAGAGATTTTTATCGTGAGACCGACAAGTCCAAAGGATAAGCGTGTGCCCCTTACTCTGCAGTTTTTTTAATGTATCTACAGCACCAGGCATCTCTGCTCCTATCATAGGATAAGCGTCTTTTACAAGTGTGCCATCAAAGTCAATTGCTAATTGCATTTTATTTCCTCCATATTAATGAAAGGTACAGCACCTTTCCGCGTAAAGAATACTAATAGTATCTTAACTCCGTCTACAATACCAGTTTCCTCATTGTAGTCATTGACACTAAGCGTTACACGTGCTTCGAGTTCGCCATCTTGATAACATTTTTTTATTTCATCGTATAATGTAGGACGCTTTGTGAAGATGCTGCATTTAGGATTAAGTTCAAGTAACGCTTGTAATGTACCATCTTGTAAGAGTACTACAGAATCTGCTATGCCTATCATTAACTCATTCATAGCGTCTATTGTTACCGTAGGCGGTGTGTCTATACATAGTGGTAAAGGCTGAGTCCTTTCATTGAAATGTTTCACTGTATTAATTAAAACATCTTTAGTGTAAAGTCTACCATTGCTCGTACGAACATCTGCTTTGATAGGTAGATCCGCGAATATTCTCATAAACACCTTCTTTATGATTTTGGTTGCAGTTTCTTAAGCAGCGGAAACCAATCAACTAAGTTAACGGATTTTATTTCTTCACAGAAGTCAATCCAATTAGTATTCTTAGCTTTGGCAGCTTCTCGTTCTGCCTCTACTAAAAGTTTATCAAAGAATGGCGTATCCTCTAAGACTACGTCAAACCCTACTAGTCTGTGGTTCCTTTCATACACTGCATAATGTTCTTCATCTTCTAGTAAATCCCCGCGACGAAGATTTTTAACATCCCCTCCCAGTACCATGGCCTTTGCTATCGGTAATCCATAAACGTTACCAATTCCATTAATACCTTTAATGTTATCAGAAGTATCTCCTACTAAAGCTTTAAGTGCTCTCATAATCTGTAAGGGGCTTTCAGCTCCAAACTGATTAACAATATCATCCCATTTGACTGTTTCTTCTTTAATAGGTTTATGATGCAAGCATGTTGTATTCTCTCTTAACATTAAAGTCCAATCCCCGTCTTCTGTTAGCAATACAAAGTCATTATGCTTTCTTGTGATATGAAAAGCAATATCGTCCGCTTCTACATCTTCGCACTTCAAAGAAACTAAACCTAATCCAGGAAAGACTGTATGAAGATAATCTCTCGTTTCTCCATAAACTTGTAAGGAGTGTGCCTCGTGTGGCTCCGGCTCTTTTTGTTTGTATTCTGGATAGATAGCAACACGTTTAGGATTCAGACCTCCATCCCAACATACATATGTTTTTGTAAATATGAGATTGTTTTCTCTTGCAAGGTCATCTAAGCTTGACAGTAATGTTCTTGTAAAGAAATAACTAAACGTATTTCTATCCTGATTAAACGATTTAAATCTAGTGCGGTGAAGCATGTGGCTACCATCTACGATAGCCACTGCTTTAACACGCTGCGGAAGTTGATTTGCATTGTTCATTAAGTCTGCAAATTTCATAAGCTCATCTTGTCCATTTTAAGAACGTGCAACGCAAAGTTGGGGGTAGTGCCCTCTTTAAGTCTCAGTTCTGTATACTTTTTAAAGACCTCAGTTTTATCCATGCCTTTTGACATAAACATTACTTCGCCATTAGAAAGCATAATATTGTCCGCAAGTAGTACTTCCCTGGTTGCGCCTATTCTCTTTTCTTTCACAAGATGAAATCTAAACACTAAATCATCATCTGTAAAATTATAATTTTCCTTTAATGTTTGTCTTTCTTCATCTGTAAAGTCATACGCATATCCAATAAGTTCAGTACAGTAGAGAGCCTTATGGTCTGTATAACGAAAATCAAAGTCATACGGTCTACCTAAACAATCCAAAGCTCTCTTTGCTGCTAGCTCACATGCTTTTTCAGGAAGGCTTGGTCTAAATATAACAGCATGGTCTGTCCTAAAGAAGTCAATTGCATTGGCTTTGAGCACACCCTCTGACATTGAATGTACTACCGTGTGCCTTTTAATTCCATCTTCCCATGCAATTTTACCTACGTACATTCCAGCATGTTTCAGATCGCCTGGAATAAAAAAACTGCTCCAGTATTTATCATACTTCCTTAGAAAGACATCGCCAGGTCGTAAATGATTATCGTATATTAGTCTGCTGACAGTATCACTATCGTCACCTTTTAGTTTATAACTTGTTGGAGCATACACAACCCAGAAGGGGCATTTAGCCCCTTGCCAGGTTAAGTCTCCGATAAAAGTAAAAAGTTTTTCTTGACCTTTTGCGAGCAGACCTTTCTGGAATTGAAAGTTATTAGCCTGCTTGCTCATTTGTTTTTTCTTCCTCCACTACTTCTTCTGTAAAAGTTGTTGTAGCTTCTTCTGTTGTAACTGTTTCAGCCACATCTACAAAGCCTGCATTTTCCTTGGGAGAGGCTATGCCTTCGGCTTGTGTTCCATCTTCTTTTGTAACAAATTTTTCTGGGTTCTGTTCTTTGTAGTAATTAAAGAGGAACTGAAGATCCTGTTCTTTCTTTAAACATTGCTTGCATACACAAGCTCCTGAATTCTTTGGATCTTCCCATGCAAGGTCTTTTGTCTTATCATACAGGTTAAGACATCTGTCGCAAATAAAAAGACCGGATGTGTTATTTTTGTTGAAGACTAATATCTGTCCTCGTACTGCAGGAACCATTACTACTTCTTCTGCGTGCTTTACCAGTGACATTCCGTTCATGTTCGTTGCCTCCTTAGAGAAAATAGATTATAATAGCAACTATAAAAGCTGCGATTGCTGTGGGAATATAGCACTCACGTGCCCTTTCACTCAGTTTCGGTTTCGGATTTTGTTTCAATGTTAACCTCGGTTTCAGTTGCAGGTTCAACCTTAGCCTCTATTTCAGTTTCAATAACTGTCTCAGGCTTACTCGGATCTTGTGCATCTTTAATGGAATAGCCCGCCTGGCTTACTAAGCGCTTATGCACCTGCGTATACTTCATATAAGCGTGCATTAAGTCTGCTTGTGGGTTTTGCATATCCTCTTTTTTCTTAGCTTCATACACTTTCCTGAAGCCTTGCAGGTTTCTTAATATTAAGCTCTCTAATATTATATACTCTTCGTGTGATAGTTTTAAGATAGTTCTTCTATTATCAGCCCAATTGACCTTTTTACTTTGAAGCTTCTTATCAACACTTTCAGCAATTGCGAAAGACTCTGTAGCTTGTGCAGTATGCGGGTCATCTGGGTTAGGCTCTACACCCTTCATAGATTCTTTAAAACCTTTTACTGTGTTGTGAACTAAACCTTCAAGTAAAAGAAAATCTGTAGCAGGAAGTTTTAAAATTACGCGACGACGAAAACTACTCAATTGTTGCCTCCTTATCTGTACTGCCTAATCCACCCCTTGAGTTATTATCAGGTATAAACTCTTCTACTGTTATGCCTGTAGCAGGTTCAAGTACTAATTGAGCGATAGGCGTGCCTTTAGGAAGGATCTGTTTAAGTCTACCAGTCTCATCTGTTTGCACGTCAAGGCAATAACAAGGCCAAAAGACTCTATCTTCCGGTCCACAATAGTCAGGGTCAATTATGCCTACACTATTAGCTTGCATTAAACCCCATTTCATAAAAGTAGAGCTTCTAGCATACAGCACAGCTCTCATCCCTTCAGGTGGCTTTACTATTACGCCTACAGGAATCAAAAAGAACTTATTCTTAATTAACTTGATGTCTTCCGTAGTCACCAGATCAAAACCAACCGAGCCCTCAGTCTTAACTCCACCCTTCGTCTTATAGAGTTCTTTCACCTCATCAGACGTAAAATGAACTAACAACGTCTTGTCACTAAAATGTTTCATTTTATCTCCCTATTTTGTATTATCTCCAATGCCCTCTCTTTTACACTGTCTTTGATAGGTTGGAGAAAAACTGTATGTTCCTTTTCCCACTGTTTAAAAAAATCGTCGAAACTGCTGTCTTGTCTAAGATAGGCAACTGCTAAGTGCATCGCCTTTGTTTCAACATTAATACTTTCAAAATATATTTGTTTAGCCAAGAGAAGACCTCCAAGGTTCATCATAGTGTTGCTCCTTTAATTACGGATGTCTACTCTTTACTCAATACTACTGATCTAAGTATATAAGTAACTGTAATGTCTTCTGTAACATAGCATAAAATGGTTGAGGAAAATGGAATCTATTAGCCTGTCGTATTTCTAAGCATTCTAATACATCAGTCCCATACTGCTTACTTCTAGCATACCAGTCTATTGCTAACTCCATCATAGCTGCTTCTTCCATCTCTGTAATATCTTTGTAAAATTCTGGATGGTGATCGTTTACTTCATAATGTTTTCTGATGTAAACCATCTTTTCATCAGATGCTACTTTTGTGACATTAGGATCTTTTAATGCTGCAACATCGTCTGCAAACTTAGCCATCCCATAGAATTCATTTTTTGTAAATTTACTTAAATCATGCGATGCTACTCTTTCGGCTAATATTCTTGCGTATTCTACTTTCCTTTTTTCTAACAAATGAAGTACAACTTTGTTTCCAATCTCTAATACAAATGATCTATGTATGAGTGTATCATTCATTTGAGCAGTGCAGTTCTTTTGTAGAGTATCACTCATTTAGTATCCTTAATGTTGTTAGTAGGGATTACAGGGTTGGTAATCTTTTTATCAACAACCAACCCTGCTGTAATAGTGAACTGCCTGCGCTTCTTAGCGACTCGACTTCCTGCTTCATAGATTCCGGTAATCCAGACATCTCCACAGGCTCTTCGGACAGTCCCTGCCGTGTACTAAGTAAAGATTATTTTACTTCACCCTTTTCTACTGCGATGCTGTACTTACGGAAAGCAGCATTAGCTTTTTCAAGTTGTCTCTGAGCCTTACGTGCTCTAAGACCTGCGGACTTGTTCCCTTTGTCGTAGAACTTGTCCATTTCAGCTTTCACCTCTTCCATTAGTACATAAATTTCGGTTCTGTGATCGGCTCCCATACGTTTACCTCCTTTGGCAAATTAAAATGAGTAATTATAATTACTCATAATAGTTAACTTTTGTTTTTAAAACTTTTTTATCTTTAGGCTTTCTTGCTATCTTCGCAATAACTGCGACTCCCTCCTCGGCTAAAAAGTCCTCATAATCTTCTTCCGTCATTCTAAAAGCGCATGAATCGACAGTACAGAAAATAATATCTTCTCCTCCAGGTACATTCATTACTTCCAGCAGTTTACCGCAAACAGGGCATACAAACTCTGACAAAACTATTGTCCTCCTTTACTAAGTGTAGTTACAAACTGGAGTCCGTCCTCTTTAGTTTTAATCTTTCCTTGTATTTGTAACTCAATTACTTGTTTTTTTATCTCACCTATTTGTTTACCTGAGATATCTTTTATTATATCCATAATTTCAAAACCATCTATAACACAGGCAACAACTGACTTAGCTTTAATACTGATGTTTTGTTTCAAGGTTTCAATCCTCGCAGCAAGTGGCTCATTGTCTACTAATTCTCTATCCGCACGCACTAGCATTATCGAAGGCTCCAAGTAACTGTAATGCTCTCGTATAAATTTCGCAACAGTTTTATCCGAACCTTTAGCCGCGATCTCTTTAATCTTAATGTGTGCCGCCACGACGTGTTTTGCAAGTTTTCTCTCCTTCGCAGGCATATGTAATCTTCTAAAAATTACTCGAACCATTTCTGCTCCAACTTCGTCATGCCCCTTAAAGTTGTATGTTCCGTATTTTTCAGAAATACCTCTTGTACGCTTTTTTCCTACATCGTGTAAGAGAGCAATTAACCTTAGCATTGGGTCTGGTGTCTGCTCTGCCATATACTGCATGACATCTAAGGAATGCTCGAATACACTTTTAATATGATATCTACTATATTGTGAGAAGTCGATTAGATCATGGAGTTCAGGAAGTATATGATGTAACATGTTTGTATCAACTAAAAGTCTAATACCCCTCTTAATTGCATGTGGAGGAGCTGTTAACATTTTTAATAACTCTACAGACACCCTCTCACCAGAGAGCTTGGTTATGCTTTGGGAGTTCTGCTTAATGGCCCGGTAAAGTGTCGGAGCTAAAGAAAAACCAAGCAGAACTGCGCAATTCAATGCTCTCAGCATTCTAAGATAATCCTGAGTCATTTTATCTTGTGGACAACCGACTGACCGAACTATTTGGTTTTCTAAATCTTTTAATCCTCCTAAAGGATCAATAATTTCTCCTGTCACAGGATCCAGTGCCATAGCGTTTACAGTAAAATCTCTTCTTACTAAATCTTTCTCTATACTGTTTATAAATGTAACATTAGCATGTCTCCCATTTTGATTACTGTCTGTCCTAAAGGTACCTACTTCAAGAATGCTGTCCTTGTACTTTACTTGGACAGACCCATAAGTCTTACCCAAGTCTCTGCTATCAGGAAAAAGCTTCTTTACAATATCAGGTGTAGCATTAGTAGCAATATCGAAATCTTTAGGAAGTCTGTCTAGAAGTATATCTCTAACAGCTCCTCCAACTATGTAAGCTTGAAAGCCTTGATACTGTAATATTTTTATTATTTCTGTAGCATTCTTTAAAGACATTACACGCTCTTTGTATCCACTGAGTCAAGACCCTTCCAACGTTTTGTAGAACTCCAGAGGTATGCAGCAGGAAATTCCATATACTTTCTTTTACCTTTCTTTACTTCTACCTTAGAAAGTGATAAATTAAAACTAACTTCATCTTCAGTTGGGAAAGGGCGTCTCTTTCCTCTGTAGTATGCAACGTCTGTAAATCTTGTGTATATAAGCTTTACAAGTCGTGTTTCTAGCTCCTTAGACTGCAAAGTTCCCTGTATGTAAGAATTATATACAGTTTTAGTTATAGTCTTTATTATTGTACTAGAAGCCTTTTTTGCAAACTTAGGAAGATCAACATAATCAGGAGTAAATGTTTCGCCTGCTTTATGTGCTTTTATTCCTTTTACCATAGACGACACAAGCGCATTTATATCTGCTTGCATTTCCTCAGGACCTTTTTTGCTAATGTTGCCAAGCTCAAGCACAGGAAGTGTATGCTTATCTTTAGGAAATAATGTTTCCTGACCTGGAGTGGAACAATAATCAGTGTCAATTGCAGGTAACATAATTGGCGTAGATTTAGTTGAATGTCCTAACATCATTTTTGCAACATTCTTAATATAAGGCTGGATAACATCCTTATCAAAAGAATACTCTGCTCCTGCAAGACCCTTTTCTAAGTTACGCACCCTGGATGGACGCATATAAGCATAACCTGGAAGTAAGTCAGCCTTGAAAAATTTTAAGACTGTTCTTCTAGAACAATTCAACTGTTTTGCTATGTAAGCGGTACCTACCTCGGCTTCTTCAGGAATTAAAGCATCTCCCGGACATAGAATAATCTTAGCGTTTTTAAGGTTTTGTAAACTCTTGTGAAGTTTTACTCCTAATTTAAGTAGAACTGCTTCTAATTTACTCATGTTACGTATCCCTCCTATTTCTTTTTCATCGGAGAACCTTCCCAAGCAAGCTCAAACATTAATCCACGTATGAACTCAAAGAAGGTAACCTCTGTATCCATTTTTTCTCTATAAGAAAATTTTAATGGCTCATTTGTAATGTAGACTTCGTTGTCTCGTTCTATTTTTAACTTAGCAGGTATTAAATTTCCTATAGGAGTATACTCTATAGCCCAGTGCGTATCGTCCCCTTCATGTATAACACTAGGGGCTGCATACATATCAAGCCAGTTACTGCCTTCGCAGCATGTTACTCCTACTGATTTATAAATAACAACTTCTTTTACCTTGTAGGTTTCATCAACAATATGTCTTTTAACTTTAGCAGCTTCTAGCAAATCTTTTATGTGAGCATCCAGATTTTGTAAAGACTTATAATGAATAAACATCTTAATAAAACTAAGAAATGTGCATTTGTCTTCAAGATAGATTTTCTCGCCTAAGTAGTGCAGTGCTTTCTTTTTACTTATAAGCTTCTCCACCTTTTGCGTAGACACGCTTAGTAGCATTCCTTCAGCTGTAAGTCTAATGTGTTCTGTTGCCATAAGGTACTCCTTCAACTCCTTCATATATCCACTTTAAATTAAAACAGGTTTTTTGTTGATCTTGTGTGAGATTCTTAGATTTTTTTAAGAAGCGTCATTCGTTGATATGCGCCGTTTGAGTTTTTTATCATCTGCAGTTATAGATGAAGTCTTTGTTCCTGCTAAGGAAAGTTTAGTATCACATGTTATTTTAAAGTTTTTAGATACACTTAAACCTTTCTCAATTATTTGAATGTCTTGTTGTAGTGCCCTTACTGAAGCATTTAAGGCTTTTTCAGCAGTTTGTATGTCAGCATTACTAAAAGTAAAAGGAGTGCTCCACAGTTCGCTCATAAATATTTGTTTATGTTTTTCTAAATCATATACAATCATTCCTTCTGCTGAAGTATTCACACTGGGGATAATATATAATACGTTAAACATGCCTTTGTTAGGTTGTATGTCTAACTGTGAATAAGGTACAATATTTCTTAGAGTACTCCTAAGAGTAAAAGTGCTGCCTAGAACATAAATAGGAAATCCATTTAATGTAGGCAGATACAACTTATTAGAAGACGTATTTGGAAGATGAGGTAAATCTACGTTTAGCTGAAAGCATGCTGAAACTACTGCAGGGTGCGTTAATAAGGACGTGACAGAGGTTGTATAGGGTTCCTGTTCATAGTTATAGTCAGGGTTAGCATCAGAGCCTTGTGTAGCAATATTTAAAGCAAGTGTATTTTCAAAACAAGTAATGTGGCCAGTTACACTAAATTCTAAATTACGTAAAGTATTCATTCGAAATGTAATCTCCTTTGTGGGTTATTAGTTGTAGCTTTATGATAAATAACTAATTGCTGGTCAGGTAACTTACCCAATATGTCTTGTTGTCCTGTCCTAAAAGCTACACGTCCTACGGACTCAAGTCTGTCATCCATACTTTTAATTTCTTTTGTTAACCTAACTATTTCATTTCTCTGCGCTTCATACCTTGACAACCAATAGTGGTACATATCAACATGATCTTTATGGTTATAATAAAACTGATTATAACAGTGAAATTGGTGTAGGCCATATGTAACTAATACTATGTATAGCCAACTTAGGATAAAATAAGGACTAGTATCATGAACTATTTTTTCAGCGGCTGCTTGGGATACCACATATGCAAATGATATCGATATAATACTCATAAAAAGCATTTCTGCAGCAAACAACGTATGCAGTTGATTTGAAAATTCAAGTAGAAACTCACCTAAATTTTTATACGGTTCGTTATTCTTCATTGATATCCTTAAAATTAAGTCTTCTTAACATCGGAGGTTTTACATGTTCATTTGTTTCTTCTTCTACTTTTTTGTCCTCTTCTATAGCACTTGCAAGACGAGGCACTCCTGTAGTTTCGTCATACGTAAGAACGTCGCCAGAAGAGTTTATGCCTATTGGATCGTTGACATTATTATGCATAGCTGAGTCGCCTAAGTAGACATATTGGGCAGAAAGGGAGTTGGTACATAAAGCTAAGCCCGAAGAAGAGCCTATGCTACAAGTATGTGTTCCTCTCATTTGTGCAGCATACCTACTCATTTGTGAAATAGACATACATCTCATTCTTTCCTCCTCCGGAGAGACTGCATTAGGATAAAAGCTTCCTAAAAGTGCTTCACTATTTTCGGGCTGTGGTAATATATGACTTTCGTATAAGTTATAACAAACAATTGCATGAGAAGGTCGAGGAATGTCTTGTACCTTTTCTGCACTAGTTAATATATAACCAAACGTTGCAATTGCAGCTTCTGCAGACTCTCGTGAAGTAGCTCCTCCAAGCGTATGTCTTCTTGCAGCACTACGCATCAAATCAAAAATATTTTGTTCAAGAGGATTCATTGATATCATGTATCGTCTCTCCAATCAGTAACGTCTTCTCTATCTTTCTGATAAAATAGAGGTACTGCGTATACTCCTTCAGCTTCAAGAACACTTTCAGGTTCGTCTAAGTATATAAAATTAGAAGGCTGCTTAATTAAAAGCCTATTCTTGATAGTTCTGAAACCTTTGAAAGACATTACTCGAGTTGTACTAGTTTCAGAATCAAGTACTCCTTCAATTTTAATTACATCCCCAGAGTATAAAGGCTTCTTAAATTTAATGTTTGTCAGTTGTAGACATATACCTTCATCTCCGTCATGCTTAATAAGTATCTGAGACGCAACATCGTTTACAAGTTTAACAATATAACACTCGTTTATAACTTGTGTAGGTTTTCCTTCAGTCATTGAAGAAGTAAGTCTGACGACTACCTCTGCTGTAAATGTTTTCTCGCTCATTGATTACCTCTCGAGCTTCCACAAGAAATACACTTCTTAGAACTAAAATTCCTTGTAAACAGATAAGTCATTGTAAGGAAGTCGTGCTTTTTGATATCCTTAGTTCCTGCAATTAGTATTTCGATTTCTTGTGAAAGAGTTAGTTCCTTCATTGGTTACCTTTATCCCAGCAATGGTTTAGAGTCCTTTGGCATAGGTGCCGATGCTGAGTCGTCTAAAGTAACATCAACAGTCCTTTCACCTTTATTACACTCACAGGTATAAATTCTTTCATTGTCTTTCCTAGTATCCTCGTAGTAAGGTTTTCCGCATTTTGGACAAGATCCTGCTTCACGTGCCATCATAATAAATCCTCCTATTAATGACTATTCTAACATTGCCTTTTCTATTTAATTTTTTCTCCTAATGCAGTGAGTTTCCGTAGTATTAAAGATACCATACACAGTATTGCCCAACTCATAGCGTGTATTGCAGAAACTAACTCTTTTGTTACACAACTATAGTATAATGCATATACTATAAAGATAAGAAAACAGATTGAGTTGAGCAGGTTCGCTATAAGATTTAAGTATACTTTAAGTTTTTCTATAAGTTTCATGTATTCTCCTAAAGTTAAATTTCCATTGCTCTGTTGCTTGCTTTTGCATATCATCACCCTTTCTATTCAATCTTTTTCCACAAGTCGCAGCTTTGTTAATATTCAATTATTCCTCCTCAGGTTCGAATGGTTCCCATTCCAGATTAGTTGGTCGACTATCGGTGGAGCTTGTGCTCATAAGAGCAAATCCGACCCTATCATTTATATATAGATACGTCTTATACGTATCAAGGTCATAAGGCACCTGGGCCCATATTATCTTAATACGTACTTTATCCTTTAAGATCTCTCCATTAAAAACAGTAGTCTCATACTCTGTAGTAAAGATGGGAGCTGGCATGGAGGATACCTTATAGTAACCTCCCCATAAAAACCCCATGATACAGGCTGTCATGACCAACCAGGCTACAGCCATTCCAAAATCATGTGAACATGAGGGATCAGAGATGATAACTGCTACTGTAACTAAAACAATAATGACGGCGATAATAGATGTTACTCCTATTAAGATACTCATAACACTTCCACCTTTGGACATAGAATCTTAGCCAGAGTGTCTCCTACCTGCTTCACAGTGTTCTCATACCCGTGCCAGCTGTATAAATGAAGCTGCTCTGTCAGTGCGATTATATCATCCTTATGTATCATGTAATGACTAACTGGTATGTTCACATTATCTTTGTCTATACATACATAGTTATCTTTTTTTACCCAGGAGTCCTCATGGCGTTTAAAACACCTTCCTGTAATCACACAAAAGGTAGGGCTGGGATATCCGGTGGGCACCATTACGATGCATCCTGGAAAATCATCTGCTCTGGTACTCGTACAGTTCGTACACTCCCATGTGTTAACTGCACCACTGTGTTCTCCCATGCTCAGTATACGTTCACTCATCAGTGTCCAATTTCTCAAGAGGTTGCCAGTTCAGCCCTTCTGGGGGATTGTAGATAATGCCTATTGGTATATCCTGGCTATTGTCTGGATCGATTATGTACATCGTATAATTTGTGGCTTCGAGCTTCCGCACATCTCGAACAATCTTAATCTTGACCGGATACTTAAGTACGGTATTACTAACTTCCAGGGTTTCATATATTGCATAAGATGTAACTACTGGAACGTTAGCTGCTCGATAGGCAAGAGTATAACCAGAAAGGGGTAATAGGCACGCTCCTATTACTGCAATTATTCTAGACAATTCCCTATCACGAGCCTCTCCTTTCATGATAAATACCACACCAACCAAGAAAAAGATTGCACCACAAATAGTGGTCATTATTAAGAAAAATGTCATAGCTTCCTCCCTCTCATATCAAACTGCTAAACTTTGTTCTCAAGATAATCCTGTACATACCAGAGCTGACCACAGCCTGCTCCGATGTCATCCTGCCCATCAGGATTAAACAGACTCACTTCATATCCTTCCTCCTGGAAGTCCTCAATGATCCCATTAACCCTTTCTATGTTATGGGTAGAACACACACCTTTATCCTTCTCACAGATAACGCTGAAGGTGAAGTGGCATATGTCCTTAGGGAAGATATCCTTTAGTCGCTCCATAGTGAATAGATCACTGTTGGTCTTGCTCACACAATAGTTAAGGTATACACGTCTGCCAGTCACCATGTGCCATTCTATTGCTTTGTCACGGATCTCCCTGAGGGAATACTTGTTCTCATAGGGAATAAGCCTGTCACGCTCAACCTCGTAAGCCTGGTGAATAGAGAACTGGAGACCAAGCGTAGGGATCTCTTTAGAAAGCTCAACCAGCTTCCCCCACACCTCTTCATCCCGTATGCCAACGGTAGACACAAGAAGGTCTACATGCTGTGGGTACATTGATCTGAAGGTGATAATGGCAGCACCAACCACAGGCCAGTTCAGCATAGGCTCACCCATGCTCATAAACATTATCTGAAACTTTTTAGTCTCCTTAATGTTTAGCTGATTGTCGTAAATAATATGATTAATTTGCGACACAATCTCATCACAGGTCAGGTTCCGGATAAAGCTCTTTCCTGTACCACAGAAGGTACATCCGACTGGACAGCCACTCTGCACACTGCAGCAGATAACAGTCCTTTCTTCGAACTTGTTATACCTATACAGGACTGCCTCAGCAATAGCCCCTTCAAACTCAAACACATACTTCCAGATAGTACCAGAGCTGGATGCAAACTTCTTAACGTTCACCGTACCTCCTATTGGTGAGGTGCACATTCCACTCCACCTGCTTTCTATGATCTTCAACATTCTCAGCTGGGCCTGGACATATTCGAATAGCATAGTGCTCACATATATTTCTATTAGCCCAGCTTGGGAACTTACTACAAGAACACGAATTACATGTATAGGCGCTAACATATGCACAATTAGCACAAGATGCAACCCGCCATCGTATGCTCATACTTACTTAGAGGATATCGACTTCATCATCTTCAGCTTCGTACCGGCCGGTGCAAAAACGATAGCCTTTGCCTCTGTCTTAATGGCAGTCTGCCAACCGTACTGATGGAATCTCTCAAGCACCTTGACTACTACATCCCTGGGAAGGTCAACCCAGTCAGCGTCTACCATAACATTTGAAGCAAAGGCAGAACTTGAAAATTTCTTCCCTGGCATATCAAGAGAAGACAGGTAGACTGTCACAGTTGAAGTAACTCCTGGAAGGAAGCGATCGTTCAGTACCTCTATCAGCTGTCTCTCCAGAAGATTCATAGTCTCCTCAGTTACCTTTCCTTTGCACTTTTCAGGTCTCACTATTTCTATTTTCTTCATACGTTCCTCCTAGGTTACTTTTTAGTTGAACGGGTTGCTTTTTTACAGGT
>Ga0210003_1002682_pt1 | contig 14837 bp, 11 predicted proteins | sample LantaG_FD_182804 | JGI IMG/M metagenome (GOLD analysis project Ga0210003, IMG submission 182804) | Deep subsurface microbial communities from Baltic Sea to uncover new lineages of life (NeLLi) - Landsort_02402 metaG (SPAdes) (version 2) | ecosystem: Environmental > Aquatic > Marine > Oceanic >... | reverse complement strand
CGCCGCGACGGCGACAAGTTGGCGTTCGCCACGGGATTGTTCTTGCGCCGAGACCCCAACCGCGAGGAATCCGGCCGAATCTTGCGCGAAGCACTAGCGCGCACCGGCACCTCTGAACGAGACTGACGACATGGGCATCGAGCACTGGGTCGAACAGAACGTCGTATTTCGGCTACTGATGCTGCATGACAAGATTTACCAAGGCACCGGTGGACGCATCGGCCACCGCCTACCGCTGCCGGGAATGCCGCCGAGCCTGCTCCTGCACACCGTGGGAGCCAAGACCGACATACAGCGGACGAACACGCTGTCGTACTTCCCTGACGGAGGCCACTATTACGTGGTGGCCTCCAAAGGTGGCGACCCCCGCGCACCCGGGTGGTATCACAACCTCAAGGCGAATCCGAACATCGAGATCAACTTGGGCCCAAAGAGATTGGCGGCGACGGCCACACCGGTACCGGCCGACGATCCCGCCTACCCACGGCTGTGGCAGTTGGTGAACAGGGACAACGGCGACCGATACAACGCCTATCAGAGCAAGACATCGCGCAAGATCCCGTTGGTGAGGATCACGCCGAAACCCTAGAAGAGCTCTTTGGCCAGCAGTTCCAGCGTCGCCTCGCGCGCCGGCGCGGTCGCCGGGTCGGTGTCGCGGTACGCCGAGGCGACCGGGTGGATCATCACCTCGTCGACGCTGAACTTCTCCGCCAGCGCGTGCAACTGATCTGCCGCTTCCGACGGCGATCCTACAATTGCCTGCCGCATGCCCGCCTCGACGATGGCCAGGACGGGCGGACCGACCCGTTGCGCTTCGGCGTCCTCGACGAGGTCGATCGGCCCCAACGGCTGACCTGTCCGCAGACGGCCCATCATCTGCAGGTTGGGCAGGATCAAACGTGTTGCCTCCTGCCGGGTTTCGGCCACTGCCGCGTTCACCGTCAGAAACGTCAACGGCTCCTGCGGGGACCCGGCCAGATCGTTGGGCCGGAAGTCATCACGGTAGGTGCGCAACGCCTCGTGGGTGCCCTGACCGGAGAAGTGGTGGGCGAACACGTAGGGCAGACCTTTGGCCGCCGCCAGACGTGCGGAGTACATCGAAGAGCCGAGCAGCCACAGCGTGGGCTCGCTGACAGCGGCCGGGGTCGCCTTGAGGATGTAATTCTCACGCTGTAGATCGCGGGGCAGCGGCACCCGAACACCGCGCGCGCTCATCAACGCCACCACATCGTCGAGGTATTCGGGGAACGCCTCGATGTCACGTTCGTCGCGGCCCGCAGCGCCCCGCAACGCCAGTGACGTCACCGGGTCTGACCCCGGCGCACGGCCGATGCCCAGATCGATGCGCCCAGGATGCGCCGCCTCCAGCAGCGCGAACTGCTCGGCGACAGCCAGTGGTGCGTGATTGGGCAGCATCACCCCGCCCGAGCCAAACCGAATGGCCAAGGTGTGCGCGGCGAGGTGTGCGATCAGGACCGGTGGACTGGTCGCCGCCACCGACGGCATGTTGTGGTGCTCGGCGACCCAATAGCGGGTGTAGCCGAGCCGGTCGGCGGTCTTCGCAAGGCGTGTCGTCGCCGACAGTGCATCCGACGTGCTCTGGTCGGTGCGTACGGGAACAAGATCGAGGACCGAAAGGCGCATTACCGGGTCAACGCCGCGCGGCGCGCTCTCGTTCCCGGCGGTTTCGGCAACGTTCGTCAACGCCAGCGTGACCAGCTACGCCGAAATCGCGTGGGCAGCGTGACCAGCTACGCCGAAATCGCGAGGGCGGCGGCGGCGCCGAAGACGTCATCCATCATCGCCGAGGTGAGCCGTCCGGTGAAGGTGTTCTGCTGACTGGGGTGATAGCACCCGAGCAGCTGCACCGGGCCGCCCGGCGTGGTCACCCCCACCCGGACGCCGTGGCCGAACTTCGGCGCGGGCGTACCCACCGACCCACCCGTTCTGCGGATCATCGCCAGCGCTACCTGCCAGGCGAAGCCGCCCAGCGCGACGATCACCTGGACCTCGGTTCCCGTCAGCCGCCACTCGGCGTCCAGCCACGGCGCACAGTTGCCGCGCTCGGCCGGCGTCGGCGCGTTCCCCGGCGGCGCACACCGCACCGCCGCGACCACCCGAACATCGTTGAGCTCCAACCCATCCGCGCTATCGGTGCACATCGCCTGATTCGCCAGACCACTACGGTGCAACGACTCGAACAGAAAGTCGCCCGATCGATCGCCGGTGAAGACCCGCCCCGTGCGGTTGGCGCCGTGCGCGGCCGGCGCGAGGCCGACAATCATTACCCGGGGTCGCGTCGATCCGAACCCCGGCGCGGGCCTGCCCCAGTACGGCTCGTCGGCATAGGACCTGCGCTTGGCTGCGGCCGTCTCCTCACGCCACTGCACCAGCCGGGGACAGGCGCGGCACACTGACACCCCTGCATCGACCTGCTCGGCGGTTGTCGCCGCGGCCGCCAGCCGCCTCACCTCAGCGGGCGTCGCCGCGACTGCCGTTCGCAGCGTCGCCGGATCCCCCGGCCAACCGGTGCCTGGACCAACCGGGGAATCGAACTGGCCGCCGATGCGCGGATGGGGCAGCTGCACATTTCCGGTCACATGTCCTTTCACATGTCCACTGTGACTCAAGGCGGGCAAGGCGGGAAAACCGGTCGTGCAACCCACCGGCCGCTTGCTACATTCGCCGCGATATCCCATGACGCAAGACTGTGCGCCGACGACCCGGCGCGGCCCGCTGCTGCTGATCCTGTTCGCCGCGCTGATGGCGGGAGCGGGCAACGGCATCTCGATCGTCGCTTTCCCCTGGCTGGTGCTGCAGAAGACCGGGTCCGCAATCGACGCCTCGATCGTGGCGATAGCCGGAACCCTGCCATTGCTGGCCGCCACATTGATCGCCGGCGCTGCCGTCGACTTCCTCGGGCGCCGGCGCGTGTCGATGATCTCCGACGCGCTCTCCGCTCTGTCGGTCGCTGCAGTGCCGGTGCTGGCGCTGATTTTCGGGGCGGACGTCATCAATGTGGCGGTGCTGGCCGGATTGGCCGCGCTGGGCGCGCTCTTCGACCCTGCCGGGATGACGGCCCGCGAGACGATGCTGCCGGAGGCCGCCATCGGGGCCGGCTGGACGCTCGACCATGCCAACAGCGTGTACGAGGCGATCTTCAACCTCGCCTACATCGTCGGGCCCGGTATCGGCGGCCTGCTCATTGCGACGCTCGGCGGCATCAACACGATGTGGGTCACCGCCGCTACGTTCGTGTTGTCGATCTGCGCGATCTCCGTCCTGCGCCTCGAGGGCGCCGGCACACCCGATCCGTCGGTGCGCACCGGCAGTGTCTGGGCCGGGATCCTCGAGGGTCTGCGGTTCGTGTGGAACAACCGGGTGCTGCGCACGCTGGCGTTCGTCGACCTGGCGGCCACCGGTCTGTACATGCCGATGGAGAGCGTGCTGTTCCCGAAGTACTTCACCGACCGCAACGAGCCGACGCAGTTGGGCTGGGTTCTGATGGCGTTGAGCATCGGTGGGCTCGTCGGTGCCCTGGGCTATGCGGTGATGTCGAAGTACATGCGAAGGCGAACGGTGATGCTGACCGCGTTGCTCACCCTCGGCGTAGCCATGACGATCATCGCGTTCCTGCCGCCACTGCCGTTCATCCTGGTGCTGTGTGGCGTGGTCGGCTTCGTCTACGGACCGATCGCGCCGATCTACAACTACGTCATGCAGACCCGCGCGCCCCAGCATCTGCGTGGCCGGGTCGTCGGGGTGATGGGATCGCTGGCCTACGCCGCGGGACCGCTGGGCCTCATCCTGGCGGGCCCCCTTGCCGACGCGAGCGGTCTACACACCACGTTTTTAGCCCTGTCGGTACCGATGCTGCTGCTGGGTATCGTCGCGGTGTTCCTACCCGCGCTCCGCGATCTCGATGACCCCCGTCCAGATGAACCCGCTGGCACACCAGCCTAGAATTGTGGGCGTGGAGTCCCCCGCAAAAGCCCTCGAGAGCCTGATCTCCGCGTTGCCCGATAACTCGGACGGGATGGTCGTCACCGATCCCGACATCCTCGAGTCCTACCGCCACGACCGTGCAGCGGATCCACATGCGGGCACCCCGTTGGCGGTGGTACGGCCACGACGTACCGAAGAGGTTCAGACGGTGCTGAAGTGGGCCACCGCCCACCGGATCCCGGTCATCCCCCGCGGTATGGGCACCGGCCTGTCCGGCGGCGCGACGGCACTGGACGGCGGCATCGTGGTCAGTACCGAGAAGATGCGCAATATCTCCGTCGACCCCGTCACCCGCACTGCCGTCGCGCAGCCCGGGCTACTGAACGCTGAGGTGAAGAAAGCTGTTGCCGAGTACGGCATGTGGTATCCGCCGGACCCGTCGTCGTTCGAGATCTGCAGCATCGGCGGCAACATCGCCACCAACGCGGGCGGCTTGTGTTGTGTGAAATATGGCGTCACCACCGATTACGTGCTCGGCCTTCAGGTGGTGTTGGCCGATGGCACCGCGGTGCGTCTGGGCGGACCCCGACTGAAAGACGTTGCAGGACTGAGCCTGACCAAGCTGTTCGTCGGCAGCGAGGGCACGCTCGGCATCGTCACCGAGGTGACGTTGAAACTGTTGCCCGCACAGCATCGGGCGTGCACGGTCGTGGCGACGTTCGACTCGGTGGCAGCGGCCGCGCAAGCCGTCGTGACGATCACCGGCAAGATCCGACCCTCGATGCTGGAATTCATGGATGCCGTGGCGATCAATGCGGTCGAGGACAAGCTCAAGATGGGTTTGGATCGCAACGCCGCTGCGATGATGGTCGCCGCCTCCGATGAGAGGGGGCCCGCGGGCGTTTCCGACGCTGAGTACATGGCTAGCGTCTTCGCCGAACATGGTGCGACGGAAGTGTTCTCGACTGATGACCCCGACGAAGGGGAGGCTTTCGTCGCGGCGCGCCGATTCGCGATCCCCGCCGTGGAGGCGAAGGGTTCACTGCTACTCGAGGATGTCGGCGTTCCGCTGCCTGCGCTTGCCGACTTGGTATCGGGAGTGGAGAAAATCGCCGAACAGCACGATCTGATGATCTCTGTGATCGCCCACGCCGGCGACGGCAACACCCATCCACTGATCGTCTACGACCCAGGCGACGCCGCGATGACCGAGCGGGCCAACGCGGCGTTCGGCGAGATCATGGATCTAGCCGTGGGCCTGGGCGGCACGATCACCGGGGAACACGGCGTCGGCAGGCTCAAACGACCGTGGCTGGCCGGTTACCTGGGCCCCGAAGCGATGGAACTCAACCGACGCATCAAGGCCGCGCTCGACCCCGACAACATCCTAAATCCGGGTGCGGCCATCTGAGGCCATCCCTTGACACAGGCATTGACCCTGTCGTATCTATAAGACATGACTGCGATTATGTCTCAGGGGACCCCGGTCCGGTTTGAGCTGGCCACCGCGGCGACCTGGGCCGACCCATGGCCGATGTACCGGGCGCTGCGCGACCACGATCCGGTCCATCACGTGGTTCCCGAGAGGGGGCCCGGCAGTACTGAATCTGGGGACGCTGAACCTGGGGACGCTGAACCCGGGGACTATTACGTGCTGTCACGACATGCCGACATCTGGGCCGCCGCCCGCGACCATCAGACGTTCTCGTCGGCGCAGGGCCTGACCGTCAACTACGGGGAACTCGAGCTCATCGGGCTCGCGGACAATCCGCCGATGGTCATGCAGGACCCTCCCGTACACACCGAGTTCCGGAGGCTGGTGTCCCGCGGTTTCACACCCCGTCAGGTGGAGGCGGTCGAGCCCAAGGTCCGGGAGTACGTCGTCGAGCGCATCGAGCGGTTACGCGCCAACGGTGGGGGCGATATCGTCGCCGAACTGTTCAAGCCCCTACCGTCGATGGTGGTCGCACACTACCTCGGCGTGCCCGAGGAGGATCGCGGCCAGTTCGACGGCTGGACCGACGCCATCGTCGCGGCCAGCACCGCCGAGGGTGGAATCGGCGGAGCCCTGGAGACATTGGGCGATGCGCTCGGCGGCATGATGGCCTACTTCACCGCCCTGATCGAGCGCCGGAGGACCGACCCGCAGGACGATACCGTGTCCCACTTGGTGGCCGCGGGCGTCGGAGCGGACGGCGACATCGCGGGGGTGTTGTCCATTCTGGCGTTCACGTTCACGATGGTCACCGGCGGGAACGACACCACCACCGGCATGCTGGGCGGGACGGTGCAGCTACTGCACCAGCGACCCGATCAACGCCGGCTATTGGTGACTCAGCCTGAACTGATACCCGATGCGATCGACGAACTTCTGCGGCTGACCTCGCCGGTCCAGATGCTGGGGCGCACCGTAACCCGCGATGTCACGATCGGCGACGTCACCATCCCCGAGGGACGCCGGGCGATGCTCCTCTACGGGTCGGGCAACCGGGACGAACGCCAGTACGGCCCTGGCGCAGGCGAACTTGATGTGACCAGAAAGCCGCGCAATATCCTGACGTTCAGCCACGGCGCACATCACTGCCTGGGCGCCGCGGCCGCCCGGATGCAGGCGCGGGTGGCGCTCACCGAGTTGTTGGCCCGGATTCCGGATTTCGAAATCGACGAGTCCGCAATCATCTGGGCCGGTGGCAGTTACGTGCGACGGCCGTTGTCGGTGCCTTTCACGGTAACGACCTGATGGCGGGCGACTGGTTAGCCGAGCGACGCACCGAGGTGGCCGCCGACCGAATCCTGGACGCTGCCGGCGATCTCTTCAGCGAGAAGGAGGCAGCGACCGTCGGCATGCACGAAATCGCTTCGGCTGCAGGCTGTTCGCGTGCCACCCTGTACCGCTACTTCGAGAACCGCGATGCCCTGCACGCCGCCTATGTACACCGCGAGAGTTACCGGCTCTTCCGCGAGATGACCGATCAGATCAGGTCGGTGCTGGATCCGCGGGAGAGGCTGGTCGAGGGCATGCTCACCTCGCTGCGCAACGTCCGCGAAAGCCCGGCCCTGGCATCGTGGTTTGCGAGCACGCAACGACCGATCGGTGGCGAGGTCGCCGAACAGTCTGAGGTGATCAGGGCGCTCACCGAGGCGTTCGTGATCTCTCTGGGCTCCGACGAGCCAGATCTGGTCGAGCGTCGGGCACGCTGGCTGGTCCGGGTGCTGACTTCGCTGCTGGTGTTTCCCGGCCACGACGAAGCCGATGAGCGCAGCATGCTCGAAGAGTTCGTCGTCCCGACGGCGCTGCCCAACGCTCAGGCCCGAACCCGGGTGAATCGGTGCAACAGCCAGGCCAGTGGAACTGTCACTACCAGGGTGCCCGAAAACAGCACCCAGACCGAGCCGGTGTAGATGGGATAGCGCACGATCTCCACCATCACCAACTCCATCGTGATCAGGTGTATCAGGAAGATCTCGTAGGAGATTTCACCCAGGAAGACCATTGGGCGACTGGCCAACATGCGCAGGTACAGCCCTTCCTGCTTCCCGACTCCAGAGCCGGGCTGCTTCAGCGCCAGCGGTGCAACGAGCAACGTGGCGATGACGGCGTAGAAGGCGGTTTTGAACAGCGCCTCGCGCAACTCGGCGGGCGAGGTGGTCGGTTCTCCGGCGATCGGTGTCGACACGATGAAGTAGCTGACGATCGCCAACGGGACACAGGCCAGCGCGTAGGCGCGCACCCCCAAAGGCTGCAGCGCCGCCAGCAGCATCCCGCCGACGAACCATGCCAGATAGCCCGGCAGCCACAGTCGGCCACCGTCGGGCAGGAAGTCGGTGGTGTGCACCAGGATCAACCAGGCCGGCGACACGATCGCCAGACCGGCCAGCCCGGCGAGCAGCAAGCCGGGCCGCCATCGCCGTCGGCACAGCAACACCAACAGCAGATACGCCAGCAGTGGCAGCACCACGTAGAACGCAACCTCGACCGCGAGGCTCCACATCTGGGTAAGCCCTTGGTGCAGAAAGGAAAACATATAGTCGTCGGTGTAGATCTGGGTCAGCGTGAGGTTGCGGAACAGCCCCTCCCAGGTGTGTCCGGGGTTCGGGCCGGCCATGCGGAAGTGGTAGAGAAGGTAGGCGGCGACCACGGTGACCGCATAGGCCGGCATGATGCGGCGCACCCGGTGCCACGCGTAACGACTCAGCGAGGGCGCCGGACCACGTGTGGCGGCGGCTCTCACCCAGGGCGCGAACAACAGGAAGCCTGACAGCACAAAGAAGATCGGCACGCCGAGCTCCATCCGCGAATACAACAACCCGACGTAACCCTGCGGATACTTGCCCGTCGTGTAGGCGGCGTGGGTCAGCACCACGAGCAGCGCTGCGACAGCGCGGATCCCGGTGAGCGAGTCGACACGTCCGGTCGAAGTGACCGACTCCAGGCCGCCCTGCGCATCGAGTTCTCTGGACGCGGTCATCAGAGCCGGGCGCCTCAGTGGGACTTTCGGCGCGCCTTAGGCCCGCGATCGGGTTCGAGGTGGATCAACTGCCCCTGAATCCTGGTGTTCTGCAGCGCCTTCAGCGTCTCTTTGGAGAGTTTGGCCGGCAGTTCCACCAGCGAGTGATCCGGCTTGATAGTGATGTGCCCGAAGTCGCTGCGGTGCAGCCGGCCCTCGTTGGCGATGGCACCGACGATGGCGCCGGGCATGACCTTGTGCCGCTTGCCCACAGCGATCCGGTACGTCACGAGATCGCTGCGAACATCGCGGCGCTTGCGCGGCGGCCCGTCATCACGCCCTGCCCGGTCTGGCCGCTCACGACGCTTCTCCGGCGGCGGCTCCGTCATCAGGAACTCCCCACCGTCGCGGCTCTGCAACGCCAGCGCTGCGGCGATATCGGCCATCGGCACGTCGTGGTCGCGCTCGTAGCCCTCGATCAGCTTGCGGAACAACTCGATCTTGGGAGACGCCAACGCCTCGGTGATGGAGTCGCCGAACTTCTCCACGCGCTGCGCATTGACGTCATCGACGGACGGCAACTGCCGCTCGATGAGCTTCTGTCGGGTCACCCGCTCGATCGAGTTGAGCAGATGTCGTTCGCGCGGCGTGACGAACAGCAGCGCCGTCCCCGATCGGCCGGCGCGCCCGGTCCGTCCGATGCGATGCACGTAGGACTCCGGGTCGTGCGGGATGTCGTAGTTCAGGACGTGGGAGATGCGCTCGACGTCGAGCCCGCGTGCCGCCACGTCGGTCGCGATGAGGATGTCGAGCTTGCCGTCCTTGAGCGCAGAGATGGTGCGCTCGCGCACGGCCTGCGCGATGTCGCCGTTGATGGCGGCTGCGGAGAATCCCCGGGCGCGCAGCTTCTCGGCGACCTCCTCGGTGGCCTGCTTGGTGCGGACGAACACGATCATCGCTTCGAACGGCTCGACTTCGAGCAGTCGGGTGAGTGCGTCCATCTTGCGCGGGCCCGAGACCTGTATGTAGCGCTGCGTAATGTTGTCTGCCGTCGCGGTCTTGGATTCGACCTTCACCTGTACCGGATCGTGCAGGTATCTGGCGGTGATCTTGCGGATCGCCGGCGGCATGGTCGCCGAGAACAGCGCGACCTGCTTGTACTCCGGGGTGCCTTCGAGAATGCGCTCGACATCCTCGGCGAAGCCCATCTGCAGCATCTCATCGGCCTCGTCGAGCACCAGATAGTCGAGGTGCGACAGGTCGAGACTGCCCTTTTCCAGGTGGTCGATAACCCGGCCCGGGGTCCCGACCACGACCTGGGCGCCTCGCTTGAGCCCGCTCATCTGCGGGCCGTAGGGGGAACCGCCGTAGATCGGCAACACATTCACGGGCAGATGCGCGCCGTAACGGCTGAACGCCTCGGCGACCTGAAGCGCGAGCTCACGGGTCGGTGCCAGAACCAGCGCCTGGGTGATGCGGCTGGCGGTGTCGATCTTGGACAGGATCGGGATTGCGAAGGCCGCGGTCTTGCCGGTACCGGTCTGGGCGAGTCCGACGACATCGGAACCAGCCAACATCGCCGGGATGGTCGCCGCCTGGATGGGTGAGGGCGACTCGTATCCGACATCGACGACGGCCCGCAGCACCGAGGGGTGAATCTGCAGGTCGGCAAAGCTCGGGTCGCCAGCCCGCTCAACATTGCCGGGCTCCGCATTCGAAGACGTCATCGAGGTGGAAGTCTAGTGCCAGTCGCCGGGCTTTCTGCCGCGCGCCTTCGCGCACGGCGGTAACAGGGCCGGTACGGTGCGCACTTGTGCACTGCATGGCGGCGATCGGCACCCGAGTGGGGATGCTGGCCGGCGTCGCGGTGCTGGCCGTTTCGGGCTGCGGCTCGGGGGACTCCACAGCGTCCAAGACGCCGGGGCCGCTCGCGGTCTCGACACCGGGACCAAGTTCGGCGCCTCCCCCACCAACGGATGCTGGCGCGTCAGCGGCCAATGATCCATGCGCGACCAACTTGGCCGCACCCCAGATCGCCAAGGCGGTGTCCTCATTGCCCCGCGACCCGCGCAGCGATCAAGGCTGGAATCCAGAGCCGCTGGCCGGCAACTACAACGAGTGTGCGCAGCTGTCGGCGGTGATCATCAAGGCCAATACGAACTCGGAGAACCCCAACACACGTGCGCTCTTGTTCCACCGCGGCAAGTTCATCCCGACGGGCGTACCCGACACCTACGGCTTCAACGGCTTGGACAGTTCGGCGACCACCGGCGACACGGTAGCGCTCGAGTACTCCAGCAGCGTGGCGGGGCTGGACAGCGTGGTGAAGTTCCGCTGGAACGGCAGCGGAGTGGAGCTGATCGGCAATATAGGCGGCTAGTTTCTCAGCGGGTCCTCTTTCGCGAACGTGCGTCCTCTCCTAGCCCCGCGTCGCGTTCGGCGACGGGGATTGCACGTTCGCGGCGACCTTGAGGTCGGTGGGCTGACCTACAGTTGGCTGCGTGTTCGTCGCAACCGACGCGGGCGAAGACCGCGTCATCTACAGCGCCTCCGATCTCGCCGCCGCCGCACGCTGCGAGTATGCGCTACTGCGCTCATTCGACGCCCGCCTCGGCCGGGGTCCTGCAGTGTCCACCGACGACGAATTGCTTTCCCGAACAGCCGAACTCGGCGACGAACACGAACAGCGCCATCTCGATGAGCTGCGACTCTGCGGCGAGGTCGCCGTCATCGGCCGTCCAGATTACACCGTGACGGGCCTGGCCGCCGCCGCCGATCAGACGGTGCGAGCGATCGCGCGCGGAGCACCGGTCATCTACCAGGCCGCCATGTTCGACGGCCGATTCGTCGGATTCGCTGACTTCTTGATCCTGGAGAACTCCCCGTCCGGGCACCGCTACCGGCTGCGTGACACCAAGCTGGCCCGCTCGGTCAAGGTGGAGGCGCTACTGCAATTGGCCGCATACGCCCAGACGCTGACTGACGCGGGCGTTGCGGTGGCACCGGAGGTAGACCTGGTCCTGGGCGACGGCACCGCCGTCCGCTACCGAGTCGACGAACTGCTTCCGGTGTACCAGCAGCGCCGGGCCGCGCTGCAGCGCCTGCTCGACGGGCATATGGCCAGCGAAGGGCCGGTGGTCTGGGAGGACGACAACGTGCGCGCCTGCTTCGGCTGCGCTGAATGCCAGCAGCAGGTCCGCGCGCACGACGATCTGTTGCTGGTCGCCGGCATGCGGGTCACCCAGCGCGCCCGACTGCTCGACGCGGGCATCACCACCGTCCACGAACTGGCCGTTCACAGCGGTCCGGTTCCCGAACTGTCGGCCCGCGCGGTTGCAACGCTCACCGCGCAAGCGCGGCTGCAGGTCGCCGACCGGGTGGACGGAAAGCCGCCCTATGACGTTGTCGACCCGCAGGCGCTGATGGTGTTGCCCGATGCCGACAAAGGCGATCTGTTCTTCGACTTCGAGGGTGATCCGCTGTGGACGGCCGACGGCCGCGAGTGGGGTCTGGAGTACCTGTGGGGGGTGCTGACCGCCGCCGGCGATTTTCACCCGTTCTGGGCGCACGACCGCGCCGACGAGCGGCAGGCCTTGATCGACTTCCTCGCCATGGTCGGCAAACGGCGGCGGCGGTTTCCCGGCATGCATATCTACCACTACGCCGCCTACGAAAAGAGCACTCTGCTTCGCCTGGCCGGTCGCTACGGCGTCGGTGAGAACGAGGTCGACACTCTCCTGCGCGAGGGTGTCCTTGTTGACCTCTATCCCATGGTGCGCAAAAGTATTCGAGTCGGCACCGAGAACTACAGCATCAAGTCGCTGGAGCCCCTGTACATGGGCAACGAACTGCGCAGCGGCGAGGTCACCACCGCCACCGCCTCGATCACCGAATACGCCCGGTACTGCGGGCTTCGGGAGGCCGGCCGTGCTGGCGACGCCGCGGCCGTACTCCAGGATATCGAGGAATACAACCGCTACGACTGCCGGTCAACACGTCGGCTGCGCGACTGGCTGGTCGTGCGCGCGATCGAATCCGGGGTGCCGCCACGAGGCCCCGTTCCAGTTTCCGACGACGGCAAGCCACCGGCGGTCGAGATCGACGATGTCGAGTGCAAGCTCTGGAAGTTCGCCGGCGAAGGTGTCGAGGCGCGCACCCCGGACCAGACCGCCGTGGCAATGATCGCGGCCGCCAAAGGCTTTCACAAACGCGAGGACAAGCCGTTCTGGTGGGGACACTTCGACCGCGTGAACAACCCCGTCGATGAGTGGGCCGACAGCAGCGGCGTCTTCATCGCCGAGGACCACGAGGTCGTTGCGGACTGGCACCAGCCGCCGCGAGCGCGTAAACCGCAGCGGCACATCCGGTTGTTCGGGGAGATAGCCACCGGGGATCTGACCCCGGAGATGTACGCGCTCTACGCCCCACCATCACCCGCGGGCCTGGGCGACGATCCCAATCGGCGCGCGTTCGCTTCGGTGACGGTGGTCGAATGCGACGACCGCGACGCCCCCACCCGGACACTCATCATCGAAAAGCAACCCAAGGGCGGCGACACCTACACCCAGGTGCCGTTCGCTCTCACCCCGTGTCAGCCGTTCAACACCAAACCGTTGCAGGACTCCATCGCCCGGACCGCTGCCGTCGTCGCCGCCGGGTTGCCGACGCTGCCCGCCGACGCGGTGACCGCGATCCTGCTGCGCGAACCGCCTCGCACCAGATCCGGGCACCCACTGCCCCGCAGCGGAAATGCAGACCACATCGCTGACGACATCACCGCCGCGCTAATGGATCTCGACTCCTCCTACCTGGCGGTGCACGGACCGCCGGGCACCGGCAAGACCTTCACCTCAGCGAAGGTGATCGCCGCGCTCGTCAACACCCACGGTTGGCGCATCGGTGTGGTCGCCCAGTCACACGCCGTGGTCGAGAACCTGTTCGGCGACGTCATCCGCGCCGGCGTGCACCACACTCAGGTAGCCAAGAAGCTCAATACCGTCAACGCAGGCTGGACCGAGATCGCCAATGCCGAGTTCGCCGACTTCATCGCCCGGGACGGCGGCTGTGTTGTCGGAGGCACGGCATGGGATTTTGCCAACGACAACAGGATTCCCGCCGAAAGCCTCGATCTGCTGGTTGTCGAGGAGGCCGGACAGTTCAGTCTCGCCAATACCATCGCAGTGTCCCGCGCGGCGCGCAATCTCCTGCTGCTCGGTGATCCCCAGCAGTTGCCACAGGTCAGCCAGGGCACCCATCCAGAACCCGTCGACGTCTCGGCTCTCGGCTGGCTCGTCGACGGGCACCACACGCTGCCGCCCGAACGCGGATACTTCCTGGACCGCTCCTACCGCATGCATCCCGACGTGTGCCAGGCCGTGTCGCGGCTGTCCTACGATGGCCGACTGCATTCCCATGAATTGCTGACCGCCGCGCGCCGACTCGACGGCGTTGCGGCAGGTGTACGAATGTTGGCCGTCGACCATCACGGCAATGCGACGGAGAGCCACCAAGAAGCGGCCGCGATCGTAGCGGAGATCGTAGCTCTGATGGGCGCGACATGGACCGACGAAAAGGGCGCCAGGGCACTGACCCAGAACGACGTACTTGTCGTCACCCCGTACAACGCCCAGGTCGCGCTCGTGCGCCGCCGACTGGACTCGGCCGGGCTCACCGAGGTACGCGCCGGCACCGTCGATAAGTTTCAGGGTCAGCAGGCACCGGTGGTGTTCATCTCGATGACGGCATCGTCCAGCGATGAGGTGCCCCGCGGAATGACGTTCCTACTCAACAGGAACCGGCTCAACGTCGCGGTGAGCCGGGCCAAATACCTCGCGGTGATAGTGCGCTCCACGCAGCTGACCGACTATCTGCCCGGCACCCCGGATCGACTGGTGGAGTTGGGAGCGTTTCTGGCGCTGGGCCCATGCGCCGCGGTCGGCGTCACACACCATTCACTGCACGACGCAACACAAGCCGGCGACGACACACGACGGCCACGTAGCGTCTCCGTGCAGTGACCGGCATCGAAGCTGACTACCTCCTCGTGGGGGCGGGCGCCATGGGCATGGCGTTCGTCGACACGCTGCTGGCCGAGACCGACGCGAATATCGTCCTTGTCGATGAGAACCACCAGCCCGGTGGCGGCGCCCGGGTTGCCACGCCTACACCGTCGCCTACGTGGATTGCACGACGCAGTGCCTGCCGCCAACGCCGTCTGTACCGGTGTTCGACGGCGACCGGATGATCTTTCAGAGCCTGCGGGGATGTCAGCCAGGTGTTCAGTTCGGCGTTCATCGGCCGCGGATTTAATCGGCGGACCGCGAGTGCCTGCCGGGGCTCCTCGATGCGTCGCCAGATGGCCTGCCGGCGGGATCTCCCAGTGGTGGCTGCCTGCGCTCGTCATCGACGTGAAACCCGTTGCGCCCGAACCCGTTGCGCCCGAAC
>Ga0210003_1002681_pt1 | contig 14837 bp, 16 predicted proteins | sample LantaG_FD_182804 | JGI IMG/M metagenome (GOLD analysis project Ga0210003, IMG submission 182804) | Deep subsurface microbial communities from Baltic Sea to uncover new lineages of life (NeLLi) - Landsort_02402 metaG (SPAdes) (version 2) | ecosystem: Environmental > Aquatic > Marine > Oceanic >... | reverse complement strand
AAACCAACCAGAATGCTTCTCTTAATCATCACCAGCCTCCTTCATAACGAACCAACAAAAAACCCAGCAGACAGACCGACTTCCGTCCCTGGGCATCGCTAATCCTACGAAGGTTTGTTTTCCAAACCGCCTGTTATTATAGCATAAAATTCCCCCTCCCGTCAAACAAATTCACCCTTACCGCCGGCCCAGCCGGCTAGCCCGACGCCCCCCCAGGCCCGCCATTGACGACTGGCCGCTCACTAATCAATCATCACGATGTCTTCCGGTATCGCCACCACGTCCCGGCGTCCCGAACCCAGAAGCCTGCGTATTTCACTGCTGTGCCTGCCCGCCAGGTCCTTCAATTCGCCACTGCTGAAATTCGTCACCGCCTTGGCGTTATCATTGAGCATCACTACCGAGCCTGCCTCGAACGAGCCTTTGACCGACTTTATACCGCTCGGCAGAAGACTCTTTCGGCTTCGCACCGCACGCATCGCACCGTCGTCAATGTAAATGGTCCCCGCCGCCGTGCTGTTTAGAATCCATCGCGCGCGGTTGCTCAGCTTCCTTTTCGGCATAAAGACCGTGCCGATGTCGTGCCCTGCCATTATCCTGCCGATGACGTTCCTCGCCCTGCCGTCCGCCAGCACCATGCGACACCCGGCGTTGGCCGCTACCTTCGCTGCTTCAATCTTGCTCTTCATTCCCCCCCTGCCGTGCCTGCTGCCTGCCCCGCCGGCACTGCGAGCAATCTCCTGCGTTATCTCGTACACCGCCGATATGGGACTCGCGCCGGCGTGTCTTCGAGGGTCCCTGTCGTAAAGCCCGTCGATGTCACTGAGCATAATCAAGAGGTCCGCATCAATCTTGCTGGCAACCAGCGCGCTGAGCTTATCGTTGTCGCCGAACGTCGAGCCTATCTCTTCGGTGCTCACGCTGTCGTTCTCATTCAATATCGGCACCACCGAAAGCTTCAGCAGCGTCTCAATCGAGTTGCGAAGATTGAGATACGTCCTCCTATTGTCCAGTACGTCCGAGGTCAAAAGCACCTGCGCCACCGTAATGCCGTGTCGCCCGAATGCCTTGCGGTACTCCGCCATCAAAACAGGCTGGCCGATTGCCGCGCACGCCTGACGCATCTTCGTATCGGTGACTTTCCCCGCCAGTTGCAACTGCCCCGCGCCCATACCAATCGCGCCCGAAGTGATTATCGCCACCTGCCTGCCTGTCTCCACCAGCGCCGCAATCTGCCCGGCAATCCGATGCAAGTAGGCGGTGTCCACCACGCCGTTTCTGGCCAGGGTGTTCGTCCCGATTTTTACAACTATCCGTTTCGCTCTACTGAAATCCCGCATCGCTCTACAACCTGACTGCTCATACCACTCAAAATAAAAATACCGTCAAACTTCCGAACGACTTAATGATATGTTATCGTCGTCCCCCCGGCAACGTCAAACTTCATCGGCACTGCCTGTCGGCCGGTTGCGCCGCCCGGACTACCGCCCGGAGAGCTTCAGAAATCCGCGCCAGTCAAGTCGGCGTCATATCCCTCACCGCCAGCCTTGCCTTTGTACGTCTGTCTAAAAATTCTCATTTTATCACCTGCCTTTCACTTGATAAAAAGCCCCCGCCGGGCGAAATGAGTTGGCGGACTCGGTGCCGCGACGGGGGTATTTTGCCCTTTAACGATTATTGACATTAGTCCTTACTTTCTGCTTCTGCTTCTTTTGACGAGCCATCAGCAGCATCACCCCCGCAATGACGATACTCACCACGCCAATCTCAGCTTTCCCCTTCCGCTCGCTATTGCCTCTTCCCACCATCATTTCGCCCCTTCGAGCCAAGCAGACTGCCGCTAAGCGCTCGGTTCCAACTATCGCCTGGTTTGTTGACTCAAAGCTGCAAACCACCGCCGGACCGGCTCAAAGCACAACAGGCTCACAAAGATTCTTGTCGCTGTTGGCTACCCGCCCGCAGTGTTCGCACTTGAACTTCGGGTCTCTCACCATGGCCTCATACTCCTGCGGGTCACTCAGATGAAAGCCCTGCGCAACGAAGTAGCACAGATGCCGTTTGTGGTCCTCGCCCTTGCATTTAGGATTCTGCTGAATCTCTTGTTCGCTCATTTCTATGCCCCCGATTAATCCTTACTGACCTTAATCCCTGCCCTTTTATATTCCGTAACTATGACACCAGCGACATTGGGTATCCACCTTTTAAGCAGAGGCCGCCAAAGGCCTTTGCCGTACCGCCTATTTGCTCGCATGCGCGGCACGCCCGCGAGCCAGCTCGAGAATAGCCGCGACCACATCCGGTCTGCTCACAACTCCAACGACTTTTCCGCCTGAAGTCACCGGTACCCTCCGAAAGTCATTGTTGATAAGGCAGTAACAAATATCCGCCAGAGTCTCATCCGCCCCAAAGTGAACCGCCGGCGTCGTCATAAAATCTTCAACCCTCTTGCCCTCGGCATCTTCCAGCGAGTCATAAAGCCGCAGCACATCTTTTTCCGTGATAATCCCCACCAGGGTCATATCCTCCCGCACCACCGGTATACCTGCAACTCGGTTGTTCAACATAAGCTCAATAGCCTCGCAGACCGGCGCGTCCTTTGGGACGCTGACCACGTCCTTTGTCATAATGTCTTTTGCCGTCAGCATTCGGTCCTCCCTTCTAACATAAAGAACTGCTCCAATTAACGTTGCTGCCCGCCATAGACGTTTTCCACACGCGGCAATCATACCTTATACAGCTATAGGTGGCAACAATTTATCCACTTTTTCTTGCCTGTCGGCAAGCAAAAGCCTATAATCTCATCGGCCAAAGGTGGTTTTTGCCGGTAGATTTTGTTGCTGCCTGTACAGGAAACAGGCTATTAGAGGCAGTTCAATGACGAACCTGAGAGTAAATTGTCCAAACTGCGGGGCCTTGCTTGTGGTCGATGAAGTTCATATAGGCCGCGAGGGCCAATGTAAGCGCTGCGGTGCAAAATTCATTATCTCACGCCCCACGGACAGCCAACAGGCTTCACCGCCGGCAATACCTCTGCGGCAGGACGCCCCCACTGCCGAAGTCAGAACGAGTGGACTGGCCATCGCATCGTTTGTCCTTGGCATTTTGAGCATTTTCACTCTGTGTCTCACGGCAATACCCGCGATAATTCTCGGCATTGTCGGTCTTGTCAAGGTCGAAAAGAGCGGCGGCAGGTTGACCGGCAGGGCCTTTGCCATACTGGGAATAGTTATTCCGGTGGTCATAGCGCCCCTGTTTCCAATGGCTGCGATTCTGCTGCCGGCACTGGCCAGAGTAAGAGAATTGAGCCAACGAGTAGTCTGCGGTACGAACCTCTCCGGAATCGCCAGGGCTATGCAGGTCTACAGCGGCGATGACGACGTCGGGCGTTTCCCGCGTGCAGGCCATTCAAACGGCGTCTGGGGCAATACCCGCGACTGGAGCGCCGCCACGCCGCAGGGCGCTTTCGGAGACCCTCCAGGCTCAGCCGGCATATCAGCCAGCCTTTACCTGCTAATAAAAGGCGATTACATGTCACCCAAGCAGTTTGTCTGCCCGAGCGACGCCGATGCTGCTGTGTTTAACGTCGCACAGGAAAGTGGCAGGCGGTTCGATTATTACGATGTTTGGGATTTTGGCCCGGAGCCCACAAAGGACCACGTCAGCTACGCTTACCATATGCCGTACACGTACAATCTTCGCGGCGTGCCGACAAGCTTTTGCTTGAGCGATGCAAGTCACCCTAGTTTGGCTGTGCTTGCCGACCGAAGTCCCGCCGGGCCGGGCAACTCCATTTCCCATCAGGGCGACGGCCAGAATGTAGTCTACGTCGACGGCCACGTGGGTTTTAGCAAGACCCCCACCGCCGGTCTCGACGGGGACAATATATATATGGTTGGGACCGAGACTGTCCCTGTGTTCGGAAGCGGACCGCGCGACAGACTCGATTCCGTGCTGGTCAATCAGCCTTGAGCAGCAATAAAAAGGCTCTTGCTCTCTACACAGCCTCTCTCCGCCATCGCTTCTGCCTTTCAGACCAGGCAGCCTGCCGCTGAACGCTCGATTCCAACCATCGCCTGCTCCGTTGACTCAAGCTTGCAAACCGCCGCCGGACCGGCTCAAAGCGCAACAGGCTCACAAAGATTCTTGTCGTTCCCGGCTACCCGCCCGCAGTGTTCGCATTTGAACTGTGCGTCTCTGACCATCGCATCATACTCGTCCGGGTCGCTGAGATGAAAGCCCTGCGCAACAAAGTAGCACAGATGTTGTTTATGGCCTTCGCCCTTGCATTCAGGATTCTGCTGGATGTTTTGTTCTGCCATTTCTATGCCCCCAACTGATACACTCCGACTTTGATTGCTGTTCTCTTCACAAGCCATAAGTATATCGCATACGGTCGTGCCTTGACAAGTATTGACTAAATCTTGCCTTGCCTGTCGGTGGGCGAAAGCATATAATCTCACCGGCCAACGGTGGTTTTGCGAGGAGATTTTGTTGGTGGCTGTGCAGGAAACAGGCTATTGGAGACAGTTCAATGACTAACCTGAGAATAAAGTGTCCAAAGTGCAGCGCTTTGCTTGAAGTCGACGAAGCTCATATAGGCCGCGAAGGCCAATGTAAGCAGTGCGGTGCAAAATTCATTCTTTCGCGTCCCACAGACAGCGAACAGGCTTCGCCGCCGGCAATACCTCTGCGGCAGGACGCCCCCAGTTCCGAAGTCAGAACAAGCGGACTGGCCATCACGTCGTTTGTCCTTGGCATTCTGAGCATTTTCACTCTCTGTCTCACGGCAATACCGGCGATAATTCTCGGCATTGTCGCTCTTGTCAAGGTCGAAAAGAGCGGCGGCAGGTTAACCGGCAGGGCCTTTGCCATACTGGGAATAGTTATTCCGGTGGTCATAGCGCCCCTGTTTCCAATGGCTGCGATTCTGCTGCCGGCACTGGACAAGGCAAGGGTACAGGCAAAAACAGCTATTTGCCGCTCGAACCTGGCCCAGTGGGGTTTAGTCTGGAGGTTGTACACGGACGATAATAATGGGTTTTTTCCCGCGGACGTTGACTGGCCTGAACTACTTGAACCGTACGTCGGCACCGATGTTAGTCAAAAGCTTCTGTTATGTCCACTGGCGGTAAAATGCCGGGATGAAGGAGGCCGAATTCCATTTGCGGCATGGTGTGATGACGATGTCAGGGTCAGTTACGGACTAAACTTTTGGGTTACTAACCATACTGATGTGGACCAGAAGGAGTTGCGATTCTGGCGTACTCCCAATGTCAGAGGCGCCGCTTCTGCACCGCTGATGCTGGATTGCTCTTGGCCTGACTTAAAACCGTTGCATAGCGATGAACCCCCCGAATACGCCGGTCAGCCGGGCAGCGGGGGCGTCAATGAAATGAGGTCGTGCTGCATCAACCGACACAACGGGACAATAAATGCCGTCTTCCTGGATTTTTCGGTGCGTAAAGTCGGGCTTAAAGAGCTGTGGGAGCTTCGCTGGCACCGAGACTGGCCGGCGGACCAGCCCCCGCCAAAATGGCCGCCCTGGATGGGATATTTTCCCGAATATGCAAAACTGTCTTATTCCGAGCGCTGACAGGCCCGCAGGAAACCGCCCGAATATTGAGTTCGAGAAAGGACAAAGCAAATGAACTGCCCCAAATGTGGAACAGAAAATCCGGATAATACGGAGCTATGTGCTTCGTGCCATGCTTTGCTGGCCGATGTTTCGGCATCCGAACCTGCTCCCAATGTCCGAACCAGTCCCTGCGCTATCGTCTCATTTGTACTTGGCATTGCAAGCCTTGTTACCCTGTGGGCTACGGCCCTGCCCGCAATAATTGTGGGTATCGTTGCCCTGTGGATAATTGGCAAAAGCGCAGGCCGGTTGAAAGGCAATGGTCTCGCCGTCGCCGGAGTTGCCATCCCGGCTGTTTCACTATCCGCAATAGCTTTGTTGCTGGCCGGCACAGTAGGTTACAGCAACTGGAGTCCCGGCAGGCGGGACGGACTGGCTGGCGTAAACCTCCGCGCGACCACTTGGGTTAAGTGCCGCAATCCTGCCTGCGCGACCGAATATGAGATGAATTTGAAAGAGTACTTGCAGCAAATAGAAGACTCCATAGACCCTATGGCGTGCATTACACCTCCCCTGCCTTGCAAAGAGTGTGGAGAGCTGGCTGTTTACAGGGCCACAAAGTGTCCGAAATGTAACTTAGTCTTCGAACTGGGTGCTGTTCCTGATGATTTCTATGACAGATGTCCCGAATGCGGGTACAGCAAAACCGAAAACGAAAGAGCTGACGCCGCCAGAGGTCGTCTATAGCCCATTGAGTACGCTACTGGCAGCCGGTAAGCGACACCCTGCAATCGCACCTAATGTCACTCACGGAACTGTTCACCCGGACACGGCGCAGTGGACCTCGTGACAGACAGGACTCCGTGCTGGCCAATCAGCCTTGATAATTATCCGCCAATATGATGTAGTAGACCCGATTAATCTGAGCTATGAAAAATGAAGTTTGCTAAAATCAGACAGTTGTTTCCGCACAATGAGCTGGGGTCGGTAGCCGACACGTTCGCCTCCATACTTGACAGCGGCAAGTTTCAAAAGGCCATAGCCGCGAGAAAGCGCATCGCCATTGCCGTTGGCAGCAGGGGCATCTCCAACATAGTAACGATTGTCAAAGCGCTTGTTGCGCACCTCAGGAACGCCGGCATTGAACCCGTTATCGTTGGCGCTATGGGAAGCCACGGCTCTGCCACTGCCCAGGGACAAAAAATGGTGCTCGACAAGCTGCAAATAAACGAACGGACCGTTGATGCCGAGATTCAGTCGTCGATGGATGTGATAACACTCGGGCACATCGAGATGAATGGCCGCTCATTCGGTGTTTATGTCGATAAAACCGCCTGGCAAACCGACGGTGTGCTGCTGGTAAATCGCGTTAAGCAGCACAGCGACTTTACCGCGCGATACGAAAGCGGCCTGGTCAAAATGGCAACGGTCGGACTCGGCAACCACCGAGGCGCTTCGCAGGTTCATTCCCTCGGAACCGTCGGACTGAAGAAGCTGATGCCTGCTCTTGCCGAAGTGGTACTTGGCAGTGACAAGGTGATAGGCGGTTTTGCACTCGTTGAAGACGCATATCACCAGACCGCCGGCATACATTGGCTCAGTCGTGATGAAATTATGGCCGGAGAGCCTGAACTTCTGGAAAGAGCCAAGGCCCTGATGCCGTATTTTCCGGTCGATGATATAGATTTGCTGATTATCAAGCAGATGGGTAAGGATATAAGCGGGGTCGGAATTGACCCAAAAATAATCGGCAGGTTGATGATATGGGGCGAGGACGAGCTGCCGGGGCCCAGGATAGAATTGATTGGCATTTGCGACATAAGCGCGGCGTCCTGCGGCAATGCGTTGGGGGTCGGACTGGGCGATTTTATAACGCGAGAGCTTTTCGACAAGATAGATTTTCAGGCCCTGAAGAAAAATATACTGACGGCAACCTTTTATCAGCGAGGCAAAATCCCCATAGTGCTTGAAAACGAACGGGAGATAATCGAAGTTGCGCAGAAGCACTTTGAAAAACGAGGCAAAGACAAAATAAGAGCCGTAATAATAAAGGATTCGCTGCACCTGGCGGATATGTATGTCTCTGAGCCGGTTCTCGACGCACTTGCCGAGCCTGGTATGGTAGAAATAGTCGACCCGGCAAAGGAGATTGTCTTTGACAGCGAAGGTAAGACTGTCGTGGATTTGTAGGACTGCCAGGACGGCAATCGCGTCTGCAAGAGCTCCAGCGGGTTTATTTTCGTAAGTCTTTGTGCAGACTTGGTTTGCGCTGATTTTGGCGTTTTGGGGGATTGGCTTTGTTTTTTGGCGCCTCCGGGGGTGGTTTTTTGTCGTAAGTGCTTGTTAGAGCTGAGGTTAGGTTCATTAGCAGGGGTTGGCAAATTGGCTTTGTTTTGCATAAAAGGTGTTGTTTTGTGCTCGCGGTTTGCCTGCAGCGGGGGAAAGAAATCAAAGAGCAAAAAGCAAAAATGCGGAGGCCCGCTGCGCGGGCGTAATTAGATTGCTTCTCGCATGTGGTAGGTCGTATTTGGTGAAGTTTGGCGGGTGTGGCGGTTTTTTTGATAGGCATAATTGCACCTGAAAAGTAAACGCGCACGGGTACCGATGTACCCTTCATATTTAGGCCGACCTGCGCGTTTCGTGCGAAAATTCGGGTATTTTTGGAGGTTCGAAAATCGTAAGTGCTTATGTAGACAGGAGTAAGAATTTTTCAAAATTTTCGTTTTTTGCCGCCGGGCGCCTGCGCATTTGTGTCGTTTTCTGGGAGCAGGAGAACAGAAGGCAGAAGACAGAAGGCTCGCCTTCGGCGAATCTGCGATGCGCTCCGACGTATGGGGAGCGGAAATCAAAGAGCAAAATGGAAAAGGGAAAATGACAGAGTAAAAATGAAAAGGGGTTGTGTAATCACGGATTGGCGCAGATGTTTGGGGAGTTGGCTGTTGGTTTGGCATCAAGGAGAAAGAGAGGGTTGTCTTTGTTTCCTGTTCTTGTCCTAAGCAGTGAATTTTTGCCAAGGAACGCACTGCAAGGGAACGGATTTAAGAAAATTGACTATATCGCGGCGGCCATAATAAGTCGGTGTGCCCCTGTAATCCTGAGCCATGAGGACTACAGGAATGCCAGGAAAAGCGGGCTGAAAGCTGAGAATGGCGCGATTTGATTCATGGCTGCTGTTTAGAATATGTTGCTTAACGATGACGATTGCAAAGTTAATGCCTTGTTCTTTGATTAAAGCACCTTCAAATGTCATGGAATGCTCCTTGCGACATGAAAGTATGAATAGTAAACAGGATACGGCTTATCCTTTCTTTGATTAAACTCGCAAGAATTTGCGCTGGGGACCAAAAGAAATAAAATATATTTTCTTTGGTCCATCCTTGCCAGATTTGCGAGTATATAGGTGGCTGCCGTTAACCATTTATAAAGGAGAGGTACTTGAGAAATGGCAAATATGAATGTTGACCTCGAAACCATAGAAATCTATTTAATTGGCGATGAAAAGGAAATCGCCGAAGGCATAAGGCTGATCCATTCACATTTTCGGGATAAGATTGTTGGGATCATCCGGAAGAAAGCTTTGAGTGCGAACGAACACGATCTGCGTGATATATATCAGAATGTTATTTTAAGTATTCTGGAATGTTGCAGAAGAGGAAAATACAATCCTGATGCTCAAAAACTCGAAAGTTTTGTTTATACAATTGCGTATCGGCGAGCAGTGGATTGGATTAGGGAAAAATGTGGCCTTCAGGAGGAATACAATAGCGATTTGCTTGTTGACGCTACTCAGGAAATCATCGCCGGGTCTAAGTATAATGAATACTGGCAGAAGGCTCAGGTGGAAGAAAAGAGAAGTTTGGTTCTGGAGACGATCCGAAAGCTCATTCCTAAACTTAGGCATCGCCAGAGACAGATTGCAGAGGTTATTATTCAAGACTTTCCGACATTATATGAAATATCAGATATTAAGAAGCAGTTGCTAAAACGATATGGAGAAGATGTTACTACAGTAGGAGTTAAACGTGCCAGACAGGAGGTCATAAACAAGATTAAGGAAAGCTTAGAGCGTTCTGGTTACGGAGGTTATGTCGATGACTAATATAAACAGCGATGTCAATAAAGATGAAAGAGCCTTAGAAGCCTTACTGGCGGCAGCATTCCGTCTGGACTTTCCGGAGGAGATCTCCGATGAGCAGGCGGAAAAGCTCTTTCAACAGCCAGCTCAATTGTCGATGGAAGACGAAGAAGTGATTAACTCTTGGGGGGCTGACTTTATAGAGAAACTCATTGAAGGGGAGAGAACTGCTTCGGGTAAACAGCAGGAAGATATTGTCTTTAATGAAGAATTGGAGGAGGCAATTTCTGCTATGAACCGTGATGAGGACGGTAATGATATCGATGAAGAAACCCGGCAGAAGATTGATAAAGAGCGAAAAAAAGCCATAGAGGAAGAAGAGAATAAGGATAATGAGCAGAGCAATGAATCCTGAAGTCAGACAGATAATTGACGACCTCCATGAAGATAGGATTCTACCGGTTAATCTCGATAGGTTAATCCATAGTGAGGTCAATATCCGGGCGAGACCGGGTGATTATGGAGAACGATTTGACGGAAGGATAGAATATATTCGAGACAAGAGGATATTCATCCTTTACCACCCTGCAGTGACAAGTCCGAGAGTAAGATTCTCAATTGCTCACGAGTTAGGTCATTTCTATATCCCAGAGCACAGGGACTTGTTGCTTACAGGGAAATCCCATAATTCAAAACCAGGTTTCATTAGCGACAAAAAGTTGGAAAGGGAAGCGGACGAATTTGCCTCATACTTGTTGGTCCCGGAGAATTATCTTAAGAAACTCATATGGAGCAAGAAATTCCTTTCATTAAAAGAGTTGCTGGGACTCGCAAATGAACTACAGGTATCGGCTACGGCGATGGTTATCAGATATGTGAGGATGACCCCAGAACCTTGTGCTGTTGTCCTTTCGCAGGATGGTCAGCAGAGGTTCTACTGGGCTTCGGAAGAAATGGAATATACCGGTTTCCAATGGAGAGGTCGCAAGGACATCCCATGGGATAGTGCCAGTGCCGAAGCTGCTAAAAATCAGGGCAGTGGAAAGGTCTTTGTAAAGACATCGGACTCGGGTGTATGGTTCTCGAAGAGAAAAAGAGAACGCGAAATCGGGGAGGAAGCGTTTCCTCTCGGCTATACAGGGTTGGTTCTGACAATGCTGTTCGATACGTCATATAATGGTTAGTCTTTATTAAGGAGCTTTGGTCATGGCCAGAAAGAGTGGCACAAGGAAAGTCGGAAGAAGTGCAATAACAGGAAAGTTTATGCCCGTAAAAGATGCCCGGAGAAAGAGCAGAACTTCAGTTGTGGAGACTATGAAAACCTCGAAAAAGAAGTAGTAATGTAACGTGTTTGTATTGTGTCCCAAGAGTGAAGGGGCAGAGAACGGATGCACGCCCCAATTCATTGAGGTAAAAGAGCAATGAACGCAATGGATTGGGAGAGTGTTGAGGAAGCAACCCCCGATACATCGAGGGGAGAAAGATTGAGCGTTCCTCAGGTAAGCACCCCCGCCCACAGATGGCGGGGCTAACCGTTTTCTATTTGACTAATTGGTAGATTTCAAAGGGCAGGAGGGCGGAGAGAAGAGTTTTTGGTTTTGAGTTGGGGGGAGAAGAGTTTTTAGCCTTCGATTAGGCTCCCACCTTCGCAGAAGCTTCGGAGGGCAAGCAGGACGGGTTTAGTCGAAAGAAATATGGGCGGGAAAAGGGGAAAATAGATAACACTGTCCCTAGTTTTTTGTCACAAAGACTACCGCCGGTTCGATTTCATGTCACCGATTGGATAATCCTCACTATCGATTCGGGCGGATTTCATTAACTCTTCGATTCGGGTTACGACCTGTGGATATTCCGCAGCCACGTTCCTGGTCTCACTCGGGTCTCGTTTCAGATGGTACAATTCGAGCGGCGCGTTTTTTCCAACGCGAACGCCTTTCCAATCACCCATACGCAGCGCCTGCATATACTTACGGCGGACGTGTCCGTAATCCCAATACAGATATTCGTGCCCGGTTTGCGGCCGGCCCAACAGGGTGGGCAAGAATGATATTCCGTCTATCCCTTTGGGTGCGGGCAGACCGGCCAGTTCCGTCGCCGTCGGCATAAAATCCCAGAATGCCAGGACGTGGTCGTTAATCTTACCCGCGGCAACTTTACCGGGCCACCGTGCAATAAAGGGAACCCTGATACCACCCTCATACACATCACGCTTACCGCCTCTAAATTCCCCGTTGCTGTCGAAAAACTCGATGGGAACCGAACCGCGAGTAAGCGGCCCGTTGTCACTGGTAAAAATAACCAGCGTATTTTCGTCTATACCTTTTTGCTTCAACAATTCCATTATTCGCCCAACGTCCTTGTCCATCCGTGTGACCATGGCAGCGTAATTCCTGGCCATCTGAGGCCAGTCCTTCTTCGAATAAGGCGCGTCGCTGGGCACGATGTAGCGCTCGGGGGAACTGCCCCGATGGTCCGAAAAATGCGGAATCGTATAAGCAAGATAAAGAAAGAACGGGTCTTCACGATGCCGTTGAATAAAGGAAAGGGCTTTTTCGGTAAACAGGTCGTGTGTATAATTCTCGTTCTTGTTTCCTCGGTTGCCGAGCAGAACAACCTTATCGTTTTCCCAAAGATAATGCGGATAATAAAAATGTGCCTGGTCCTGATTGAGATGTCCGTACCAATAGTCGAACCCCTGGTAATTGGCAATCCCCCACGAGCCGGGATTGCCAAGCGACCATTTCCCGATGCCACCGGTTTTGTAACCGGCCTGTTTGAGGACTTCCGCAACGGTCAGGTCATCCGGACGCAGCCAGATTTCGTGAGGCACATTGTCCCGAACTCGGTTGTGGCCGTTATGCATCCCGGTCATCAGACTGCAGCGGGACGGGGCACAAACCGTCGAACCAGCGTACGCCTGGGTAAAACGCATCCCTTCGGCGGCCAGGCCATCGATATTGGGAGTCTGGATTTTCTGCTGGCCATAGCAACCCAGGTCTCCATAACCAAGGTCATCAGCCATGATAAACACAATATTCGGTCTTTGTTTGCTCGTGCGGTTTGCCTTGAGCCATCGCGGCAGGGCCAATGCGGCGGCTCCGGCGCCGAGTATCCGCAAGAAATCGCGCCGCGTGGTGCTATGCTTACTCACTGTCTTTTCCATATCTTCTAATTTCATCCGGTCCCCCTACTATTTGCCTGATTCACATTCATTTTGTCTTTTTATTTGGGTCGTAATCAGGATTCGGTTTGGGAATCTGTGCATTCACGGCCTTTCGCCATCGATGCAGCATTTCCCTGAGCTCTTCGGCCTTGGCGGGGTTGGTTTTCGAGAGGTCCTTGCTCTCGCCGATATCATCCTTGAGGTTATAAAGTTCTACACGGTAGTCCTCAAAGTACTCGATGAGTTTGTAGTCGCCGGCCCGTACCGCGCTGCAGGGTGTGCAGCCGCGGGCTTGATAGAGCGGAAAATGCCAGTAAATGGCATCTCGACCGAGACTATTGGCTCCTTTTAACAGTGGCACAAGACTGAGACCGTCGCGGTGTTGCTCAGGTTTCGGGGGCAGCCCTGCAATTTCCAGCATCGTCGGATAGAAATCCGTACTAATCACAGGCTCATGGCACACCGAACCGGCCTGTGTCATCCCGGGCACTTTGATAATGAAGGGCACGCGGATGCCGCCTTCATAGTACAACGATTTCTCACCGCGCAGCGGCGACATGGATGTAACCTTCTTTAAGCCGCCATTGTCCGACATGAAAATGACAACCGTTCGGTCGGCAATGCCTGTCTCCTCCAGCTTGGCCATAACACGCCCGACACATTCATCCACGCTTTCAACCATGGCGGCGTAGACCGGGCTAATTTGTTTTTCACCTTGAGCTTTCTTCTTGGCTTCGTATTTTGATATCATTTCCTTCTTTGCACGGTGCGGGCCGTGTACGGACCAGTGCGATAGATAGAGGAAAAACGGCCTGTCGCGGCTGTCCTCAATGAATTTCACGGCTTCGTCGGTAAGGCGGTCCGGCAGGTAATCGCCCGGCTTACCCGGCAGCGGACCTGCGTAGGGCCACTTTTCCCGGTCGACGAACGGATAGAAGTATTTCATATCGCCGTGATGCTGGCTGAGCACGACCCGCGAAAAGCCCTGGTTCTGAGGGCGGTACTGCGGACCGCTTTGCTCACCAAGGTGCCACTTGCCTATGCTGGCTGACGTGTAACCGCCCGTCTTGAGTGCCTCGGCAATGGTCTCTTCGGATGGTTCAAGCCACTGCTTGAACTGCGGGTTGATGAGCTTGCCGGAACCCGTGGGGTAAGGCTTGAGGTCCGGACGGATGTGTCCGTCCATATGCAGACGCGCCGGATACTTGCCCGTCATGATGCTGGCCCGGGTTGGAGTGCATACCGCACAAGCTGAGTAAGCGTCGGTAAAACGCATACCATCAGCCGCGAGCCGGTCAATGTTTGGCGTTTCGAAAAAGGAAGCGCCGTAGCAGCCAAGGTCTTTCCAGCCCATGTCGTCGATTAAGATAAAGATTATGTTAGGCCGCTTCATCTTTGCTGTTGCTGTCGGGCCGGCATCTGCACAACCCGGCAACCACGATAACGCTCCAGCCGAAGCCGCAGTAGCCCATGCCATTTTCAGAAATTCTCTTCTCGTTTGTCTATTCATTATTGCACCAAAAAAAATATATCATCCTAATCGCCTGGCGCGAACGTAATAGGCGCCACATAATTCATTGCCGGAGTCGTCGTACAACCATGTATGAAGCCGAGTTTTGCCTGCTCTTAGTTTGACTTCGAATGTAACTGTCTTCCGGCCTGAGACAACCGGTTTTGTACCGTCGAATTCGTTGATTTTCATTCGAGCCGAGGCAACCGGCAGAGCCGTCACCTTGTACCCGCGAATCGTCAAAGGCGCATCCATCGCCGTGTCCGCCTCGATGGCATAGCGCGACAAAGTAAACTCATACTCGCCGTCCCGCTTGACAAGAACGTTCCAGTATGAATTATTACCGCCCTTAAGGTCACTACGATTGTCGGCATATACCAGATACCACTGGGCACAGGTCAGGTCAACGGGATTCTCATACTTCGTACCGATATGGACAAAGCAGGGGTCATCGGCAATCGGTTTGACCTCGGCATACCATCGCTCGTAATGGTCCCGCATTTTTTTAACAATC
>Ga0210003_1002680_pt1 | contig 14845 bp, 9 predicted proteins | sample LantaG_FD_182804 | JGI IMG/M metagenome (GOLD analysis project Ga0210003, IMG submission 182804) | Deep subsurface microbial communities from Baltic Sea to uncover new lineages of life (NeLLi) - Landsort_02402 metaG (SPAdes) (version 2) | ecosystem: Environmental > Aquatic > Marine > Oceanic >... | reverse complement strand
GGTCACGTTTGGAAAATGCAGACCCTTGGCCAGAATTTGCGTGCCGGCTAATACATCGATCCTGCCCTCACCGAAATCCTGGAGGAGCCGGTAATAATTCTTGCTTGCCATCGAATCGCTATCAATTCGCGAAATGCGGGCATCGGGGAATTTCCTGGCCAGTTCCTCTTCGAGCCGCTGTGATCCGAGACCGATCATCGCGAATCCTTTGCCGCACAAAGGGCATTTTTCCGGCACCAGCGTCTGCGCCAGGCAATAGTGGCATATCGCGTAGCCGTAATTCATGTGCTCGCCCGTGACTGTTCGCATTCGTTTGTAGCGGGGGGCCTTTGATTTATGAAAGGTCAGGGTGACATCGCAGTTGCGACAGTGCAGCGTATGCTTGCATGATGGGCAGAACACAAAATTACTGTAGCCGCGACGGTTCAGGAGCAAAATTGCCTGCTCTTTTTTTGCGATGGTTTCGGTCAATTGCCTGGCCAACGGCTCACTGATAAGGTTCATGCCCTTTTGCGTAATATCTCCCTGCCGTAAATCGACAAGCCTCATCTGCGGCATTGGCAGATTCATTACTCTTCTGGGCAGATTCAGCAGGGTAAAATGTCTTTTGCTCTGGCAATTCGTCAGCATTTCCAGCGACGGGGTGGCACTGCCTAAAATACAATGTGCATTCGCCAGTTGTGCCCGTTTGATCGCCACATCTCTGCCGTTGTATCGCGGCGCTGTGTCCTGCTTGTAGCTCGGCTCGTGCTCTTCATCAATGACAATCAGGCCAAGGTTCGCCAAAGGAGCAAAGACCGCGGAGCGGGCGCCGATAACAACTTGCGCTTCCCCGGATTTGATTTTCTGCCACTGCACGTTGCGCTGGGCTGCGGTCAGGCCCGAATGCATTACGGCGATTTTCTCGAACCGTTCATTAAATCGCTGAACCGTCTGTGCCGTAAGAGCAATCTCGGGAAGCAGCACGATGGCGCTTTTACCATTTTGCAGAACCTTCTTGATGGCCCTTATGTACAGCTCGGTTTTTCCGCTGTCGGTGACACCATACAAAAGTGTGACACCAAATTTATCCGAGTCGATTTGAGCCTTGATCGATTCGAGCGCCTTGCGCTGGTCCTCGTTGAGCAGGATGTGACCTTCCGGTTTGGCAGATATCCCTTCCGGAATGACGGGCAGGGATTTTAATATTGTCTTATGGGCGATTTTCAGCAGTTGTTTTTCAGCCAGCCTTTTCAGCGGTTCTCTGCCGCAGCCGACCACATCCACAACACCTTGCAGCTCTACCGCAGAATCAGGGTCGAGAGCCTGCCGTTCCAGAAGCTGTTTAATGATATGCTTTTGTTTCTTGCCCCTCAATTCGTCGATTTTATTTTCGGCCTCAGCGGCATCGATTGTCAGATAAACGTATTGAAGTGTTTTAACACCGGCTCCTTTTTTGACCGCCGCCGGCACCATCGCCGCCAGTACCTGGCCGAGAGGGCAGACATAATAGCCGCTGATCCACCGGGCCAAATCCATCAACTCGGCATTCAATAACGGCTCTTTATCTATCACGCTGATTACTGTTTTTAGCTTGAACTTTCTGCCCTTGTCGCTCCGAACGGAACTAAGCGCAGTCGAGGTGTCCGGCCTTCGAACAACAACATCCACGCAAAACCCAATTTGCAGCTTGTTTTTTCTCCCGAATGGAACCTCGACCCTCTGTCCGATCTGAATAGGCCAAATCTCATCCGGCACCCCGTAGTCAAATTCCGTATCAACCGCCGACGCAAACGCCACCCGAATAATATGTCGGCAGGGTGGTTCCACGGTTTCTTCGGCAAACAAATTTTTGGTTTGGAATTTAGTCATCTGATTATCTGAGGCAAAGCCTCGGGCTAAATATTGAGTCCTGCGATTATTTGTGGAACCTCTAATTTCAAAAGACACCGAAAGCCATAACCGGCGCGCCGGGAAAAGCGACGGAAAAATCCGAGTGTCCCAACATGACGCCGTCCTGCTTACAAAGTAGCGTACCCTGTAATTTTCCAAAAGCGTTATAAATTTTCGCGACCGCCCGGTCTTTCTTGACGAGGTCGCCCGGCCGGGTCAGGAATCTGATGATCCCGCTGGCTGAGCTGACAGGCAGAGATGAAAATTTCAGGATTTTGCCTTTTGCCGCCTGGGGTGCCTGGTATGCGAAGTCTTCGGCCGGTTTTGCAATCATTTGCAGGTAAGCCAGAATTCTCATGATCGATTTCACGCCGTACTCTACATTCTTTTCGTTCACAATATACGATTCCCCAAGCTCGATGGTCAGGGCGGGGATATCATGCTCAAGCAGACTATGAGAAAAAGAGCCCTTGACCTCCTCAATTTCCTGCACGACCAGAAAACCCGACTCCATGGCGACCTTCTTCGTCTGTTCATAGGCCTTTTTATGTGCGCTGCCCGGATTCGGGTCGAGGACGGTATAGGGAATCGACTTCATCCAATCGTTGTGAAGATCCAGCACCAATGTGGGATTGGTCTCTTTGATGGTGGAGAATATTATATTCGCAATCCTCTCTGCCACAGAGCCGATCTTATCGCCTGGAAAAGAACGATTGAGGTCTTCCTTGCTCAAAGTAATGTTTCTGCTGGCCGTCTCGAAGCCGATGGGATTCATCAGCGGGAAGGCATACAGCGAGCCGCACAGAAGCGGCTGTCTTCTTATGACCTTGAACACTTCCTGAATTGTTACGATGCCGGTCACCTCATCGCCATGGATACAGCCTGTCAGCCAAACCACCGGGCCGGGATTCATACTTTCAACCGCCATGAAGGGTAGTCGCCGACGGGACAAATCCGAACCGGTCAAAATTTTCAAAAATGAATATCTCACTTTTTGCAACTCGTCTTTGTTTTTAGTTGTTTTCACTGCTTTTTCTCTTTCATGTCCGAAAACATACTATCGATTCGGTATTTATTTATCATCACCTTTTAGATTCGTCTTTTTTTTATGTCCCTTGGCTTCTGCAAGATAGCCAATCTGTGATTTTGATTTTTTAGTTGGCATTACCATTTCCGACAATACCTTGAAAACAAGCTTAAACTGCTCATCATATTGACGTTCCATTGCCTCGATTTTTCGCCGAAGAGCTTTATTGCCGGCTAATATTTCACGCAGCTTGACGAAAGTTCGCATAATGGCGATATTAACTTCAACGGCTCGTTTACTCCTAAGAACACTCGACAACATCGCAACACACTGCTCCGTAAAAACACGCGGTGGATATCGATGACCACCCCAACTTGAGGTGCCAAAATGGAACCTCAAGTTTTCAAATTCCTTTGTATTTAATTTGAACATAAAATCCTCAGGGAAACGGTCAATATTACGGCTTACCGCTCGATTCAATAACTTGGTTTCGACACCGTAAAGCTGTGCCAAGTCTCTATCCAAAAGAACCTTATGTCCACGAATCAAATAGATACATTGCTTTATTCTCTCGATAGGAATCATTGAATTTGTATTATCAGGCATTTTTAAGCGATCCGGAATTTGTTTGTATCTTGAGGTCACAAATTGTGACCACCTCTTCCGATCTTACGGTATTGAGCATCAAATTTTATTTATTCAACATCCTTATTAGTGTTATATAAACCGGCTTTTCGCCTCATTTCCGACTTCTCGTATATATAGGTGTCATCGCGTACGTCCAGCCCGAGCTTTGCGAACAGGCTCTTGAGATAATCAAGGTGCGGGCACGGCGACGAATGGAAATTATCTTTGGTTATGCAGGAAGACAGTTGAACGACGATTCGATCTTTTGTTATTCCTTCGGCCTTATTAATCTTTCGGATTAGATTGCTCAGCTTACGGTGGACCGCCCGGCCGCAGCAGCCGCCGCAGGTCAGATTGAGCATGCGATACGCTTTTTCCCTGGGATAATCGGCAAAACCGCCGGTGCGTTCGTTAAATGCCCTCTCGCAGTTGTAGCCGGAGCAGCGTTCTTTGACGATATGGCACTGCACGATTACGATATAATCTTTGTCTTTCAAATCTATCATATTTCAACTTTCTTCTGACTTTTATCGCTGTCAATCAGCTTTATTCTTTGAGTTTAAAGTAATCCGTGGCGATTTGGTTTATAGTCTCGCCGATGGCAAGCGATGCCGTTGCGGCCGGTGACGGTGCGTTCAGAACATGAATGGAATTGCCTTTCCTTTCTATCTTGAAATCGTCGATCGGCCGGCCGTTCGGCTCAATCGCCTGGGCCCGCACACCCGCCTTGCAGGGTTTGATATCTTCGTCCTGCAGCGACGGAATCAGCCTTTGCAGTTGTTTGAGAAACAGTTTTCTGGAGAATGCCCTGGCATACTCGCCCAATCCGTATCTCCAGTATTTAAAGAACATTTTCCAGAGCCCGGGATAAGACAGGGCATCCCATGAATCGGCCAGGCTGAAATCGGTTTTACCGTAGCCTTCCCGCTTGAATGAGAAGACGGCGTTCGGTCCGCACTCGACGTTGCCGGAAATCGTTCGTGTGAAATGGACGCCGAGGAAGGGCAGGGCGGGATCCGGCACGGGATAGATCAGGCCTTTGACTTTCTTCTGAGCCTTTTCCGTGAGCTCATAATAATCACCGCGGAAGGGAACGATCCTCATCCCCGGCGCCACGTTGTCCATTTTTGCCACCCTGTCGCACTGAAGGCCCGCACAGTTAATAATATACTTTGCGTCGAAAGATTCCTGATTTGTTACAACCCTCGTAAAGAAGTCGTGCTTATCAAGCGCTGTGACCGTGTGCGAAGTCAGAACCTTATTGCCGTTGCCCTTTTTTTCTATAAGCTGGCTCAGCTTCTCTGCAACTTTAGTAAAATCAATAATTCCCGTGCAGGGCACACGAATGCCTGCGATGCCCTCGCAGGAAGGCTCAATTTCCTTTATTTGCTCCGGGCCTATTTTTTCAATGTCCTCTATATCACTTTCCTGTCCGTTTCGGAGAATCGTTTCAAGGTTAGCCAGTTCTTTTACCTTTGTGGCAACAATGATTTTTCCGCAAATTTCGTAAGGAATTTTGTGCTTTTTGGCAAAATCGACAAGTTCCTTCCGTCCTTTTGTGCAGGTTCTGGCCTTATTCGAGCCGGGCGTGTAATACAGCCCGGAGTGAATAACGCCGGAATTGTGGCCAGTCTGGTGAGCGGCGAGTTTTTCCTCTTTTTCCAGCACGGCGATGCGAATCTCGGGATGGTTCAGCATAATCTTATATGCCGACGCCAAACCGACAATCCCGCCGCCTATGACGACAATATCGAAATTTTCACCCCTAAGGGGCAAGGTGCTTCCATTCATTACATCAGGTTCCAAAATTTCAAATCATACTGTTGGCATATACAATAACCGACGCGTCGATGAGCGTCAATTGAGAACCACGGGCCGGATGAGCTGATAAAGTGTGTGAAACTCAAGCAAATACAAGGTGGGACTTTAGCGCAAGTTTAGAAAAAAGCAGCAGATACGGTTATAAATCCGGCACGATTTCGGGGTAGACCTGGCCGGATGAGTTGATTTTGAAGACGTAAATCAGCCCTTCTCTGAGCTTCCAATAGACGGCATTGCCGTAGATTGCATCGATATCGTATTCGGCAAGCTTCTCAGTGTCGTTCGCCAGCTCCCAGATTTCAGACCAGAACATTTTCCTGTGCTCTATCGGCAATGCCGCAAGCAGGTCCTTATATCTTTGGGGTTCGGCTCCCGGCTCTTCGATGGCAAAGCCTTCTGCCGGCGTCATTTTCTCGCCGTAGACCCTTCTCCACAGGTATAGTGCCTTTGTCCTGCCGTCCATGACCATTTTGCTGCCGAACTTGACGATCAGGGCGTCGAAATGGATTATATCGCCGGCGATTGTGTATTCTTTCTCCAGAATCTTATTGAGTTTATCGTCTCTGGCCGTCTCAACGAACCGTATCGTCGTGAAAAGCTCCCCATCCTTCATTTCCTTGCCGACTACCTTGGCATAACCGATCTGGTCCTCACGGCTAAGGTTGGTAAGTGCCTGCTTAAGATCCTTATTCTCGGCCAGAAGCTCGTGGATAGTCGCAATTGCCTTATAAGGCGTACGTCCCAGATAAGCTACCACAGCAAGCGCCGCGACGATAGCAACCAGCGGCAAAATCTTCAGTTTTTTTCGCCCTTCAGCCATATATTCCTTTTCGTCGGGAAATCACACAATTCTTATACCAAAACCTTCCTTTCCTACTCTATCATCGGCTCAGTGGCCCAAATCTCTAAACTTTTCACTGTCAGGCAGGGCCCCGCAAGAAAAAAGCCGAAGGTGAAAGAGAGCGTGCTCTTTACCTTCGGCTTTAGATTCTTTGCAAGTCTGCTATTATCGCATTGGCTATTCGTCGGCCATGTAGGGGTAGCGGAAGTTTCTGGGCGGCAGGAAGGTTTCCTTTATTGCTCGCGGGGAAACCCAACGCTCCAGGTTGAGCCAACTGCCGGCCTTGTCGTTTGTGCCGGATGCGCGTGTGCCGCCGAACGGCTGCTGGGCCACGACAGCGCCCGTGGGCTTGTCGTTGACGTAGAAATTGCCCGCGGCGTGGCGCAGCGTGTTCATCGCCTTTACAACAGCTCCGCGGTCCAGGGCGAATATCGCACCGGTCAAAGCGTACGGCGACGTCTGATCGCAAAGGTCCAGCGTCTGGTCATATTCGGCCTCCGGATACACATAAATCGTCAGGACCGGTCCGAATATCTCTTCGGCCATGAGCTTGGATTTCGGGTCACTGCTGACTACGACGGTCGGCTCGATAAAGTATCCGACCGAGTCATCGCATCCGCCGCCGGCGATAATATCCATATCGGGAGAGTTCTTCGCGTATTCGATATACTCGCTGATGGTATCGAAGGAGTTTTTATCGATAACCGCGCCCATGTAGTTCTTAAAGTTGCATACGTCGCCCATCTTAATCTCGCCGATCGTGCTTAAGAGCAGGTCTTTGACCTCGGGCCAGGTCGAATCGGGGATATACGCCCGCGAAGCAGCCGAGCACTTTTGTCCCTGGTACTCGAATGCACCTCGCACCATAGCGGTTACTAGTGCCTCGGTATCGGCGCTGGCGTGCGCGAAGATAAAGTCCTTTCCGCCGGTCTCGCCGACGATTCGAGGATACGAGACGTATTTGCGAATGTCTTGACCAATGGCCCGCCAGATCGTCGAGAACACATAAGTGCTTCCTGTAAAGTGGATGCCGCCGAGTCTGACGTCGTCCAGGGCCGGTGGGGCGACTACAGGGCCTGGTCCCGGTACCATATTGATCACGCCGGGCGGCATTCCCGCTTCTTCTAATATTTTCATAATAAAGTATGCCGGCAGCACTGCAGCCGACGCCGGCTTCCAAACCACGGTATTGCCCATCAACGCCGGAGCGGTTGGAAGATTGCCCGCGATAGATGCGAAGTTGAACGGCGTTATCGCTAAAACATAGCCATCCAGAGGTCGATGCTCCATATAGTTCAATATGCCGGGCGAGGACATTGGCTGGTCACCGTATACCTCCTCCATAAAGTGCGGATTGAACCGCCAGAAATCTATCAACTCACATGCAGCATCGATTTCCGCCTGGTGCGGCGTCTTACTCGTATTTAGCATGGTCGCGGCATTGAGCGTCTGGCGATATTTGCCGGCCAAAAGCTCCGCCGCCTTTAGCAGCACAACCGCCCTTGATTCCCAGGGCATCTGGCCCCACTGTTTTTTTGCCTTTTGAGCCGCATCGATAGCCTTGATAGCATATTCTCCGTCGGCCTGGTGATACTTGCCCAATACATGCTGGTGATTGTGGGGACAGCGAATATCCGCGAGATTGCCGTTGCGCACTTCTTCGCCGTCGATTATCATTGGAACATCTATTTGCCCATTCAGCATCTCCTGGAGTTTGGAGGACAATTCAGTTCGTTCCGGACTGCCCGGAGCGTACTGCAGGCATGGTTCGTTGATCGGTTGGGGGATTCGAAAAATACCATTGAACATTTGTGTCTCCTTAAGATGATTTCTAAGAGTTCTTTCCACAGCATTTTTTGTATTTTTTTCCGCTGCCGCAGGGACAGGGATCGTTTCGGCCGACTTTGGGCTGTTCGAGCTTGATCTGTTTGATCTTCACTTCGCCCTGCGAGGCCTGGGCGGCGGCTCGCTGGCGTTCGGCCATGGCAAACTGGCCAACCTCATCGTGGCTTGTCTGGCTTACATTCCAGACGCTTCTGGCCCTGGCACCGGCCTCCAGGTGCACTTTGAATATTATATCCGTCACGCGGTCCTCGATGGTTTCGAGCATCTCCTCGAACATTCGTGAACCTTCACGTTTAAATTCGGTTTTGGGATCTTTCTCCGCCAGGGATCGCATCCAAATGCTACTCTTGAGATGGTCCATTGAATAGAGATGGTCTTTCCATGTGCTGTCGTAAACCTGGACCAGAACATATTTTTCAAGATCGCTAAGCTCGGCACGCAAAAATTGTGCGGCTATTTCTGATAATCTTTCTTTGAGTTCAGGGCCGTCGGCAGGCAAATCATCTTCCGTTAGAGAAGCTCCGAATCTTTCGTTGGCCCAACTTACTAAATCAGCTTTATTTAAGCCGGCAATTTTATCGGAGATTTCCCGGTCCAATTCCCCATCGTTGAAGCTCTGGCTTAGTTCAAGCAATTGTTTGTGCAATAATCGAGGCTTGGTGTTCTGTATTTGCTCCACCGAAAGACCGGCGTTATATTTTTTATTGGCCCACTCGGCAAGCGAGTCGAATGCATATATATTCGCACCCTGCGGGCCGTAAACCATGTTCATTGCAAATTCGACGGGATACTCAATCTCCCGTTGTTTGTATTTGGCCGTGGTGATCTCATTGACTTTCTGACGGATTTGACTGGCATTGAGGTCTGCCAGCTCGCTAATCTCCAGTTTGATATCGAATTTGGATCGGGCCCATTCGGCGAATCGGCGGAGCGAGAAATCTTCCTTGAGAAATTCGACGAGCGGCGAACAGTCTTTCTTCTCGATTTGCTGGCCGGCGGCGGAAGTCAACTGCTCCTGGATCTCGTCCGGCGACTGGCTCTTGATTTTGCCGGGGCTAAGATTAACATGGAAGGCGCTCATGGCCCATTTGCACAGGCCCGTAATGTCCCAGCTTTGAGTGTCGTCGTATTCCTCTAAATATTCCCCCATGGAAAGGGATATATTATTGGCGGCGTCGTCTTTGGCCTGTTGTTTTATTGTTCCTTCAATTTCCTCTACGTTGTAGTCGATGATATCAGAAGGTTTCAGGTCGACGCCGAAGTTGGTTCTTGACCATTCGATAATGCATTTGATGTGATAGTCGTTACGAAGTATTGTGCTGCAACTTTTTTCAATGGCAGATTCGATCATCTGGGCGATGACGTTTTTGAGTTTTTTGCCTGCTAAAATCTGACGCCTGCGCGAATAGAAGATTTTACGCTGGTAGTCCATTACCTCGTCATATTCGAGCAGGCTCTTGCGTACGTCGAAGTTTTTCTCTTCGACTTTCTTCTGAGCTTTTTCGATGCCCTTGCTTATCCGCTTGTGGTAGATCGGCTGTCCCTCTTCCCAGCCGATCCAGGAAAGCGCCTTGACGGTCCATTCGGGAGCAAAGATACTCATCAGGTCATCGTCAAAGCTCAGGAAGAACTGACTGGAGCCGGCGTCACCTTGTCTGCCGCAACGGCCGCGAAGCTGATTGTCGATTCGTCTTGCCTCGTGTCGCTCGGTCCCGAGTATATGCAATCCGCCTATGTTGGCGACGCCGGGGCCGAGCTTGATATCGGTGCCTCGGCCCGCCATGTTCGTAGCGATGGTGACATTGCCCCGCATCCGGCCGTCCCGGCCTTTGTGCTGCTCACCGGCTTTAGCGATGATAACGGCCTCTCTTGTGTGTTGTTTCGCGTTGAGAACCTCATGATCGAGACCATATCTTTTTTGGAGGGCTTCTGAAAGCGCCTCGCTCTTTTCGATGCTTATTGTGCCGATAAGAAGCGGTTTGCCGGCCTGGCTGATATCGTTTATCTCATCCACTATCGCATTAAACTTTTCTCGCATCGATTTATATATTGCATCCTCCCGGTCGTCCCTGATGCAGGGCTTATTGGTAGGTATTACAATAACTTCGAGCTTGTAGATATTCATGAACTCTTCGCTCTCGGTAGCGGCGGTGCCGGTCATTCCCGATATCTGGTCGTAGAGTTTGAAGAAGTTCTGCAGCGTGATGGTCGCGAGTGTCTGGCTTTCTTCCTTTACCGTGACGGCTTCTTTTGCCTCGACCGCCTGGTGAAGTCCGTCGGACCATTGCCGGCCGTGCATCAATCGGCCGGTAAACTCGTCGACGATAATGACCTTGCCCTCTATAACGACATAGTCTTTTTCTCGCTCGAAGGTTACGTGGGCTCTCAGGGATTGTGATATCAGGTGCGGCCAATCCATGTTTGATCCGGTATAGAATGAGCCTAATCCTGCAATTTCCTGGGCAGCTCCCACGCCTTCGTGTGTAAGATTCACTGATTTCTTGTCGTACTCTACTTCATAGTATTGCGTGATGTTTGCAAGCCTGGCCTGGGCGACATCGGTCTCGGCCCGGCATTTCTCTATTACTTTTTGAGCCTTTTCGATTCTATTGCTGTTCTTGTCTCTTTTAGCTTCGGCAAGTTCGCCCTGAGCGTTGGCGATAGTACGCTCCGCTGAATCGATTTGTTTTTTAGTTCGGTCGTAGCTGCTTTGAAGACTGATCAGTTTCCTTCCTACCTGGTCGGCCTTGCCGTATCTGGTGACGTCATCGAAGGCCGGGCCGGATATGATTAAGGGAGTTCTGGCCTCGTCAATCAGAATCGAGTCGACTTCGTCGATTATGGCGTATTGCAGCGGGCCCTGGACCATCTGCTCGATCGAGGTTTTCATATTGTCGCGGAGATAATCGAAGCCGAACTCGTTGTTCGTGCCGTAAGTAATGTCACAGGCGTATTGTGCTTTTCTATTTTCACCGGCACTGTCCATATCCGCCTGTATCGCGCCTACGGTCATCCCCAGGGCCTGATAGACAGGCGACATCCACTCGGCGTCCCGCTTGGCCAGGTAATCGTTGACCGTAACGATATGGATCTTTCTTCCGGTCAGATGCACGAGGTACGACGCCAGGGTTGCTACCAGGGTCTTGCCTTCACCGGTAGCCATTTCGGCGATCTTGCCCTCGTAGAGGACATTGCCGCCGACAAGCTGGACATCGAAATGACGCATCTCGACATTTCGCCTTGCCGTTTCCCGGACAACTGCGAAGACCTCGGGAAGAATCTCTTCCGGTTTTGTTCCCGATTTTATTGCGGCCTTGAACTCGGCAGTCTTTGCCTTCAGCGCCTCATCGTCGAGCTTTTTGGTTTGCTCTTCGAATTCGCTTGCCTGCTGAGCGATGACCGAATAGACCTTGACCAGTCGCTCATTGCGAGAGCCGAAGACTTTAACGAGCGCCTTGCTTACTTTATCTAATACCATTGCGTTTTCCTGTCATCCCTGCGGAAGCAGGGATCCACAATTGTTATGATATGGATTCCAGCTTGCGCGGGAATGACATTAAAAGTGTCGTCATTTAACTCGGGTAATGTATTCGCCGGTACGAGTATCGACGCGGATGACCTCACCGAGCTTGATAAAAGGCGGCACCTGCACGATCAGGCCGGTTTCGAGCGTTGCCGGCTTGTTTTGATTTGTCGCCGTGGCGCCCTTTATCTCCGGCGGCGTATCGGTTATCTCCAGATCCACAGTATTGGGCAGGGTCACAATCAGCGGCTTGCCGTCGTACATACTGACCTGCAATTGGCTGTTGGGTTTAAGATATTTAGCGCCGTCGCCGAACGCATCGTCATCGAGGCTGATCTGATCGTAGTTTATCGTATCCATCAGTACATGCTCGCTTCCGGAGGAATAAAGGTATTCGTACGTTCTTTTGTCCAGATATGCCTCTTCGACTATTTCCTCTGCGCGCAGGCGGATATTTTGAATCGATCCGTCGGCCAGACTTTTTAGTTTTGTCTGGTAAACCGCTCCGCCTTTGCCCAACTTTACGTGCTGATAATCCACGATTGCGTACAATTTATCGTCAATCTTAACAGTCTGACCTTTTGACATCTCAGATGCTCTCATTTGTAACTCCAAAAAACCAAGAATCAATCATTCATTAATTTATATGCTAAGAAAGGGTTAGTATTACAAAATTGGCAACAAATGTCAATAAATGAATGAATTTGCTTGCATTGGTTGCGAATCTGTTCATCTGTTCGCCTGGACCTGGCGGACGAGTTCTTCCCCGGCCTTGCGTGCTTTGCGCAACGCTTTCTCGGATAACTGTGAATCTTCACTGCCGGCAACCGGCCCGAAGTAGAGCGACTTTATTACCTTTGCCCCCATGACCTTCGCCGCTTTTTTCAATGTGCCCAGTGCGCCCGGCATCAAAATCCTGCCGATAAATGCAGGGCATGCACTTGATGTGACGATTACTGCTTTTTTGTCCGCTTTTACTATTCGATTAACGGGTGCTAAAGCCTCGCCCCACGGCCAGTACCCATACGGAATCAGCCTCTCAATAAATCTTTTCATAAGTGCTGTAACAGTACTGAAATTGACCGGCGATCCCAGCACCACAGCGTCGGCATCGTCAATCTCCGTCAGAATATTGTCCATATCGTCGCTGTGGACACATATGCCTCTCCTGCCCTCGACTTTTTTCTGCGCACAGCTTCTGCAGTTCGTACAAAATTCAATGTGCTTATCGAGCAGGTTAATCTTCTTTGTTTGAGCCCCCTTGTCTTTGGCACCTTCGAGGATTGCTGAAACTGCGCTGTCGATCGTTTTGCCTTTTCGATAACTGCCGACAATTCCAACAACTTTTATGGCCATGACCGCTTTTCCTGTTTTCTGAAAATCAGGTCTTTGAAATATGTGCTATGAACCTGTGGATTTATTTTCGATTTTTTCGTTTCTTTTTGATCTGCTTTTTCCGGGTCTTGCTTTTGGCACGCTGCTTCGGCTCTTTTACCAAAAGATCCACCGGACTAACGTCGAGCTGGCGGCCCGGGACGTTCACTGAAACGATACGCACTTTCATGGCCTGGCCCAAACGTATACTGCATCCCGAACGCTCGCCGATAATGCACTGGGTCTTTTCGTTGTATTGCCAATGGTCGGGCCCCAAAGCAGCCATCCGGATAAGTCCCTCGATACCGAACTTCCTGCATTGTGCGAATACGCCGAAGCCAGTCAGGCCCGTCACTATACAGTCGAGCTGCTCGCCGATTTTTTTGCTGAGCATTTGCAGTGTCAGCACGGTTGTCAGCTCCCTTTCGGCATTCTCGGCCCGCTGCTCGGTGAAGGTTATGTGTTTGCCGTCCTCAGCCAGGTTCTGCTCTTGTGCCTTGGGTACCGGCTTGTTTTGCAGATAAAATTCCAATGTACGATGAACCATCAGGTCTGCATACCGCCGGATCGGGCTTGTAAAGTGACAATAGTTTGCCGAAGCCAGCGCATAATGGCCTATATGCAGCGGGGCATACTGAGCCTTCTCAAAGCTTCGCAGCACCGCCATGTTCACAGCGAAAGAACGGTCGGTGCCTTTTACGGCGGCCAATAAATCCTGAATGACCTTGCGGTCCGGATTCCGCGGCAGAGAAAATCCGAATGCCTTGACGAGCCTGGTGAGATTTTTTATGCTCATGGGATCCGGCTCCGGATGAATCCGCCGCATGAAGGCCACATTGAGCCTGTCCAGGAGCGAGGCGACGGCATCGTTGGCCTCGACCATAAACATCTCGATTATCGTGTGCGGATAGCAGTCATCCGCTGGATGAGCATCCACGACCTGACCTGATTTATCGAACACCAGCTCGGTCTCCGGCAGGTCCAGGTGTAACATTCCATTTTTTCTTCTTCGCTGTTCGATTGCCCGGCTGAGTGTCTCCATATCTTTGAGCAGCTCAATCACTTCGGGCCTGGTGTCTTTTGTGTGGCCTTTCAAAATCCCGTCGGCTTGCAGATAGGTCAAACGCTGCTTTGAGCATATAACCGAGTTGGCAAAGCTGCGGGACAAAATATTGCCCTGCTGGTCGTAAGTGATATATGCACTTTTGGCGAAGCGTTTCTGGTCGGGCTGGAGGCTGCAAATACCGTTACTCAGTATCTCCGGCAGCATGGGAATCGTTTTCCCGGGCAGATAGGCGCTGTTTCCGCGAGCCTTTGCTTCGACATCCAGCGGCGAATCATGGGTAACGAAGTGACTGACATCGGCGATGTGAACACCAAGCACCATGTTGCCGTGGGAATCTTTCTCAATGCTTATCGCATCGTCGAAATCTTTCGCATCCGGCGGATCGATCGTGATGATGACTTTATCCGTTATGTCCTGCCGGGTACCCCGTTTTTCGGGATTGAAGCTGGCGGCTGCCCGGCGTGTCACCTCGATACAGTCGGCATCAAATTCTCCCGGCAGGTGGTACTGGTAAATTATCGATTTAATCTCGGTGTCGTATCGTCCCGCTTTACCGAGCACCTCGATGATAACGCCGCGGGCCAGATATTTATCCGTCGGATAGGAAAGTATCTCCACTACGACTTTATCTTTTTCCTTCGCCCCTTTTGCGCCGACGTCGTCGACGGAAATAGGGTCGAAAAAACTCTTACCATCCGGCTGGACGAGCCATGCTTCCGGATGTTTCACCAGGGTCCCGACGTATCGGTTCTGTGCCCGTTCGAGCACTTCGATGATTTCACCGCTGTACCGCATTTCGCCGCCGCGTTTGCCCTGGCGTTTGACTTTTGCGATAACGATGTCGCCGGT
>Ga0210003_1002679_pt1 | contig 14847 bp, 23 predicted proteins | sample LantaG_FD_182804 | JGI IMG/M metagenome (GOLD analysis project Ga0210003, IMG submission 182804) | Deep subsurface microbial communities from Baltic Sea to uncover new lineages of life (NeLLi) - Landsort_02402 metaG (SPAdes) (version 2) | ecosystem: Environmental > Aquatic > Marine > Oceanic >... | reverse complement strand
ATTGTAAACATGATAGTAATAAAGTTTGCGATAAATGTATGAAAAACATCAGTGGAGACATATCATGCATCAGTGGAGACATATCATACATCAGTGGAGAATCTTTTAATGCAATCAGTGAAACAAGAAGGAAGTGAAAAATGATGAATATTTTTATAAAATTCTTTTTGATATTGTCTCCTTATATTTTTTGTATTTTGTCATTAGTCATGATATATTTCGGTGCAATATGGTACAATCCATTTATCTATGTGCCAGGAGCTATTTTATTTGGTGTACTTTGGATGATTTATTTAAATAGATTCCTTAAAGAAAATTTTTAGTCATAACTATCTTAAACATCTTGTAGATTGTTAATGTTAATGGCAAAGAAAAAACCACAAAAGAAAAAGGGATAAAATTACACTATGATAGTAACTAGAAAAAACAACCTGAAAGGGAAACTTGAGTTATCATATTTAAAGTTCACTGAATCGGGTGCAGTAAAACAAAATGAGGAGATTTAGACAACTATGGATACTAACCTGCAGGCAAGTGATACTTATGTCAGGGCTTCAATGCCCTTTCTCCTCACCATGAACTTTTCATGGATAACTGCCCGATAATACAACATGATAAAAGATCGTGATTAGATATGAATGTTTATAAAGAATCTAGGGTTTTGATGCAAAAACATGTAATATCGCTAAAACAAACTTTTATAAGGTGATGCCATATAAAAATAAGTTTGTATGCCCGTGTAAGTACAGAAGATCAGAATGTCAAACAGCAGATGAATCATTTAAAAGAATGGGCTAAAAGAAACGAGTATGACGTTGTTAAAGTAATTATGGATACTGAGTCAGGGATTAAGCCTTTGATTGAACGTAAGCGGTTTCTGAGGCTTTTAGATGAATCTAAGACGGGGTGCATGGATGCTATCGGTATTGTAAATCTTGATCGTCTTACTCGTAACTGGGAAGATGTTGTTTTTATTGAAAAGCATTTTTGTGAGAACTGGCATATTTGTAAGTTGCTATCTATAGGTGATACTATTGATCTTTCAAATGCTAGTGGTCGTTTCATGTTTCGTATGCGTATGGTTGTTTGTTGCTATATGCCTGAGGACATGAGAGAAAAACAACGCATTGGTATTGATAGAGCAAAGAAAGAAGGGAAGTATAAGGGTGGTAAGAAGGGGCGGTCTTGGAAAACTTAGGGCGTGGTCTAAATCCATATCTTAAATAACAAAGTTTAAATAGTAATTTACTATTACATTACTATTGATTTATTGAGGCATGGAAAAATGGTGAAATTACAGCAAACAAAAAGGCAGTTCACAATTACAATACCAAAGGTCTATGTGGATCAGGCCAAACTCAAAAAAGGCGATGATTTAACGATTAGTTTTAATGAACGGGGGAATTTAGAGTTATGCAAAGTGAAGAGATAGAATTTGAGCAACGTAAACTCGAAGATAACCTTCCAGAAGTTCCTTGTGTGTATTTTCTTATGAATAATATTGAACTTTGTTATATTGGTCAAACAGTTAATTTAAAACGGAGAATAGGTGAACATAATTTTAGACTTAATCCAAATTTATATGTTGGTGATGAACCAATAGAAAGAAATTTATTTGATTCAGTTTTTTATTTTATAGTTGTTGATGAGAAAGAACGGGTAAAGTTCGAATCTGATTTAATTTGTGATTATGAACCAAAATTGAATTATTGTGGTTTGTTTACTTCTAGTATAAACATTCCAAAAGGAATGAGCTATGCAGATGTATATGAAATATATAGAAGTTGGGGAATCATACACTCATAGGTGATGTGAAAAATGGCAAAATTAACAGAAAAGGAAAGAGAAGCATTTGAAAAAATATTATCTCAGGACTTAGGAGCTATTAATGCAAAATTTATGAATCAAATAAAAGACTTTTGGGACATTGCACGTAGAGAAGTAAAGAAAAAACGTGGATGGGATAAACTTGAGGACGAAAGGGAAACGATTGAACAACAAAAGAAAGAACTTAATAATAGACTGCATCAGATAGAAGGTGAACTGCATAGTGAAGATTTACGACCTGAACAAGTGGTAGAACTCGGGGGAAGAGCCGATAGATATGATAGATACAAAGGTGCTCATTTTTATGGTATTCCTGTAGAGAGTCAGTTTGATTATGATATTGTTGAATTTATCAGAGCAAATATTGATATTGAGATACCATCTAAAATATTACGTGATGTTTGTTCTGCCTCAGTGAGAGCATTGACTATGGCGGGAACATTTGAAGAAGCAAGAGAGGCATATGAGAAGTTTTATTCTTTAGACTTTAGAAAATATGGTGTTGACATTCCACCACGTATCGAAGAAATTAAGGAAGATACAAAAAGATTGTTGTATGCTCAGGAATCTTTACAATTAGCTGAAAAGAAAAATGAAGATTTGTTATCAGGAAAGAAACAAGAAATTGTTGATATGGATTAAAACCATTAAGTCATAGGTGATCTGATGAAGTTTAAGAAAATAAGAAAGGTATGGATTATAACAGAAATGGTATTTATGATGCTGACTATGTTCTTTGCACTTTTTATCCCTTCTATGTATTGTAACTTTAAATTGCTAGAGATTACTACTGTTAGTCATAATTACACACTTGAGGGCGTTTTTGTTTTCATTTTGATTTCTTTTGGTTTACTGTATATTAATTTAGCTATTGTAGGTCATATCATATTTTTTTATGACAATAAAATATATAAATGGAGTGAAAAGTTTAAAACCATACACAAATAGGTGATTTGATGGAAGAAGAAGAAAAGATAGTATTGATTGCAAGTATTGTATTATTCATTCAGTTTATATGGATAGCATTTTCTGTTGTGATAATATCTAAACTACTGGATTATCCACAATCGTTTTATGAATATGGAATTGCACCACCAATAGATGAATATGTTTTTCCAATGATTAGGGATTGGATTATTATGTTTATTCCAAGTTGGTTTTATGTTGGATGGGCAACAAGAAAAGTTATCAAGGGGTAATTGAGATGAAAGAAATAGAAAAGGCAAAACAAAAACTCAATGAATTGAAAAACAATCAACGAAAACAGAAATGGGCAAAACGGATTAATTTGATTAAAAGACATAAACAGCAATTGGTATTTGCAACTATTTTTATCATGCTTGGTTTTATTATTTTTAATCAGGTCACATATACAACTGTTGAACAAAGATTTTATATTGGAGAAGTTAAAGATATGGGTATTCGGTGGGAAGGGGGTTCTACTAAAACTGCTGTTGTTTGGATTAGTTTCAATGATTCAACTAAAATAGATTTCAATAGATATAGTTATAACGCTTATGATATTATTGATTCAAATAGTGAAAGATATATTGGAAATAATGTTCTTATTGCTTATGAAAAAGGATTTATGGAGAATACTTTGTTATTTATCATGTTATTGTAGGTGATGTGATGAAAAGAAAAGATTTGAGTGAGGAACAAAGAGCATGGGAAGATTTCAAGTTTGTTACATTTAATTCCGCTATGATTGCTTTCGGGCTTGGTGCGATAGTCATATTGTTTGTTAGAGATTTTTTACCATCAATGTTATTAATTTTGTTTGCACCAATATCATACTTCTTTGCTTGGAGATATTTTCCTAAAAGATTTTTAAAGAATGAGATAAAACCATGAACAAATAGGTAATATAATGAGCAAACTAAAAGACTTCATAGCAAGGAAACAAGCACAGATACAAAAAGGAAAAGAAGTAACGCAACAGATGAAAGCAGAAAAGCTACGAAAGAAGATGAACAAACTAGCAGATGCAAAACCAGGTGCAGTTACAACAATGCGAAAAGGAATGATGACAAAACAATCCCCGATAGATGTAATGAAAGAAGAATACAGTAGACGAAAGTATGAACGTGAGAAGAAGTTTAAAGGTGAGAGATGAGACGTATAGTAATCGGTAATTGTATGAAACCTGCCAAACCTTTTTTCAGTCTAGTTAATTTAAAAAAACAAGATGAATATTTCGTTGGTGATATTATTGCATTCAAAGGTAAAAATGGTTTAAGGTATTGTCATAGGATTATTAAGATTGGTAATGGTGTTTTTACTACTAAAGGTGATAATCGGGAAGTTAGCAAGGAATATGAAACCAATGTTCCTGTTGAAAATATTATGGCAAAAGATTGTAGTTAGGTGATATGACACTAACAGATCGTGCTTGGGCATTACAACATCGAATCGAGAACCGTATAGCAACATTGCCATCGTTATCCATAACGACTTACCTCCAGTTCATCGCAATGGTTTGTTTCATCACGGGTATGGGAATGTTTGTGTATTGTATCTTATGTGATGTTAATATATTGGTGGTTTCCGTATATACTAACCCATTGTTTTACCTGGCTTTAGGTTTCACTACATTTATGTTTTTCTTGCTTGAGAAGTTTATTCCAACTAAACATTAATGTTCGAAACAAAACATCCTGTTCAAAAATACCCTGTTTTGTTCTATTTCGAACAAAACTATAAATAGTACTTAAAACATATATATAAACCCGTATACATATGTACATATCGTTTTTAATGCGGGAGGGTATACCTGCCCTATTATCTTGTTTTAAGGAGAGTTTAATGGGAGGTAAATAAATTATGACATTTTCTGTTGCTATACAATATAAGACACCATCTGGTGAAATAAAAACAACAGGTACAAAAAACACAAGTGCAAATTACGTTTCAAGAGAATTACAGAAAGAAGGAATGATAATATTATCTATTAAATCTCAGGGAGTTGGAAAGAATATACCGAGACAAAAAGCAAATGTGGAAGAAGGAATACAAGCAAGTAGACAGGAAGGAAATAGCATAATATATTATGAAGCACCAACCTCAACACCCACATCAACAGCACCACCCCCACTTTCTACCACAACATCAACTATCTCCCTCCCAAGTCGATTGGATACGGCAGTTAAAGAACGGTTGAAAACAAAAATAGAAGCGGGGGAAGTGCAACCATCAAAGGGTGAGGAGTTATATTTAAAATATGGATCAAAGGGTAGATATGTTCCTAGTGAACAAACGTTAAGTGAAACAGAAAAACAACATGCACAGTTATATGAAACCAGATTAGGTATACAATCGGATCAACAATATCAACTCTCAGTGTCAGGGCAACCAGGAGTTTATCAGATTGTTTCAGGTAAAGATGTACGTGGTAAACTTATAGAATCAGAGCAACAGCTTTCTGACTACGAAAGGGCACAAGCACAACTTAGTGAATATAAATCAAGAGGCTATATTGTTACAGAAACGGATAAAGGGTATACTGTTTCCATTCCTGAATCAGTTGCGTTAAAAGAATTTGAATCTAAACTCTATAAAGGTAAAAACCAGTTTGAAATTGATGTTAGTAAAGGTGCTGCTACATTTCTTGGTGGGTTTGCAAAACCTGAATATATTTACTATTCAATGACAGGACAATATGATAAAGCAGATAAAACAATCACTAAATGGCAATATGGTATAGATCAAAGTCTTAAAAGTGGTAGACTTTGGGAAATCCCTTTACAAATCCCTGTTGTTACAAATGTTCTTATGCCTTATGGTGCTGGAAAGGTAATGGGTGTTGGTATGAATGTAGCAAGAGGTATATCCCCATTATTTGGAAAAGGAACACAAGTTGTTTTGGGTGGTACTATGTTAGGTCTAGGTGCTGCGACAACTGTTCCAATGATAGAACGTAAAGATTGGTTTGGATTGACTAGTATGGGTATCGGAATTGTATCCGCAGGTGCAGGTTTCAGATCCGTTCCCAAATACGGAACAGGATATAGTTTCGGTCAAAAGATTGCATCAACACCAAAGTATCAAGCGTTATCTTCAAGAATATCAGGATTAAAACCAACTGCTTTTGAAATGGCATATAAAATACCAGGGGTTAAAAGAGCAGTATCTGACATTTCAACATTTAGACAAACTGGATGGGAAATGAAAGCAATGACAGGATATGGTAAAAGTTCCAGAATGTCGTTATTGGATCGATTTCGATACAAACCAGTAGAATATAAAACACCTTGGACAGAGCAAACAACATTTAGGGAAGGGATTACAACAGCAGAACAGCTATCAGCAAGAGGTCGTGATCCATTCGCTTCACGTTTCGCACCTGCAAAATGGGGTGGTTACGAAACATCTTGGGATTGGTACGCACAATCAATGGGTGAAGAGGGATATTTCAGATCGTATATATCTCCACCAAAAATATTAATGTCAGTTGATCCAATGACGGGAAAGGCGATAACACAATTTGTAGTGAAACCAAAAATACATGTTGGTGCATTTAGTGGTAAATTCTCTTATCCTGAATTGGAATCTGGAAAACTGCCTTCAATGCAACCAGCAGAAAGTCTAATCGTTAAATTTACAGGTAAACCAACAACATTAAAATTCCCATCTATTGCAAGAGTAACATCAATAAGTGAACCATCAACAGTAACGACACCATCTGTTTCAAAAGGTGGGTTAGTTACTTCAACTGTAGCAAGAGGTTACACACCTAAAATGATAACACGGTCAATGGTATCTTCACAATATTTAAACTTTATAGAATCAGGAATATATCGTGGTGTACATGAATATTGGGGAACATCATTACCAAAACCTAGATTAACACTACCTTTTTTTATGACGGGTGTAAAGATGGGTGGGCTTGGTGGTACTGGTGTTGGAACAATCAGTTCTTTATTTTCTGTTTCACTACCAAAATTTGAAACAAAAATAAAACCAATAACAACACAACTATTTGATTTTCAATCAATACAAAAAGTTACACCTATATCCATTCAACGACAAGGATATGGTGTTTTACAAGAACAAATTACACGACAAGATATTGCACCTACTCAAGCATATATCCAAGAATCAATTTTATCTCCAATTCAAGCACAACAGCTAGGAGTGAAACAAATTACCATACAACAGGTAAAGCCCTTATTAGTAACACCGACAATACCAAAGTATACAATGTATGATGAAACAACATATGAACCACCAAGCCCTAAATACAAACCACCATCTACAAAACCACCATACACTATACCTGGTTGGGTGTGGCCATCACAACAAAAGACAGGTAGAAGATATACATACGGATTGGGTAAAGGTACAGGTTATCGTTTTAGAACACATAAAGTTCCAACACTGGAACAATTTTTGAAAGGAGGTATGTTTTAATGGGATTGTTTTCAAAAGAAACACATACGCATATAGATAGAGATGAAGAAGGTAAAGCAGTTCTAACAAAAGAAGAAGTGCCAAGACGTAGAATATTTGAACGTAAACCAATGTTGCCACAAGAAGATAAACCACTTACACGGGAAGAACAGTTTAAACCCCGTGTGCAACCTTGGAAAACAGAACGTGGTCAGAAAGTTGTTAAGGGATTAAAAAGTGGGGCTAAACGTGTTGATACTGCTATTGTAAACTATAATCGTAGATCCAACATTCTTTCAAGTGGCAGGTCTACTGGGTATCAACCCAGGCGTTCTTCACCGATGTACAATAATTACAATCCCTTTGGTTCTACATTTGATACTGGATTAAAGCCAATGAGTAAACCAAAGTCACAGGGCAGAACAAAATATACTATCATCGGTGGCAAGGCATATCCGATTGCAGGTTCTAAAAAGAAAACCAAAAGAAAGACATCTCCACGTAAAGGTTCAATAGGTGGAATAGGTGGTTTTGATATGATGGATAATTATAATTTTTTTAAATAGGAGGTAAAAGAAATGAGTTATAAAAGTTTGTTTAGAAAACAAAGATTTGAAGCACAGATGCCTACAATAATATCAAAAGGAAGCAAACAAAAAATATTCTATGAAACAGATGAACAATTTTTTAAAAGACATGGAAAACGAAGGAGGTAAACAAATGTCTAAAAAGAAATATGATCCTTTCAATGCTGTAATGGAACACGGAACACTAACAGCAGGAACAATCGGTGCTGTAGGAATAACAGGCAAGATGGCACAACAACTTCCTAGTGCCACAGGAAACAAGATCGTGAGTAGTATGGACACAATGAAAGTAATCCCTGCTGTTCATGGTGTAAGTATCGGTTTCGGTGCATTGGGATCGTTGAAAGAAGTAGAACGAAAAGCAAGAAAGAAGTAAAATGAAACTAAGGAATCTTTCAAGAAATAATGATGCTTCTGCTATACCACTAATACTGTATGTTCTAACAATATTTGTATGCGGTGCATTGTATAGTTTGTTCTTTCTTGGTGTTGCATATCCCATATTTGGGCCAATGATACCTGCGAGTGATAGCAAGGTGTTCATTATGATGGTTATGTATGCAATACCATTAATCGTAATGGTTGTTGGAGTGATATGTGTGATAAAAGAAGGATTAAAACGAACTGTGGGGTATGTGCAATGAGATTTCCTTTGGCAGCAATGTTTTTCCTCATTACAGCTTTTATCTTTTTTTGCTTTTGGGCATTTAGTAGTTTCCTTTTAGATGCTGTTGTAACAGCAATGACACCCCTTGCCGCTGATTTGGGTGAAGCAAGTTACACAAATCTTTTAACGTTACTCCCTTGGGCATTTGGGATTATATGTGTTTTGTTTCTTGTTGCAGGAATAGTGGTAGTATTCTTTCTTGAAGCAACAGCAGACGAACCAGAGTATTATTATAGGTAACATCATAAATAAAAATATAAATGGAGGTAAAAATATGAAAGAAAAAAATAAAGAAAATGGATTGAAACGTAAGATAAAGATTGGTATATCATTGGTAATAATAAGCCTGTTAATTGTCAGTAGTGTTGGTATAAGTACTTTGACTATTACCGATGAAGGATTGGAGTTTAGTGATGGTCGTTGGTTTTCAGGTGAAAGTGATTATGTTGTATGGATGACAAATACAGGTTCATACGTTGCTAAAAATATGAATAATGGAACAATGTATACTAGTGGAAGTAGTGATTTGGCAGATTTACTTAATAGAATAATACTAGAGATGTACACACATAATTATGCAGATTATGGATCAGTCTATGGTGGTAAAATCAGTTTAAAATCAGGACGGTATAATCTTTATAATCAAGTTAATCTTATGCCTGGAACATGTATCGAGGGGCAGGGTGGAATGAAAGATGCTGCCGATCCCGCAACAACAATAGCTGATTATGCAGCAGATTCTTATTTATTTTTTTATGATGGTTCTCTTTCTTCAGGATGTTCCATTGCGATTAAAAATATAGCCATCAAGAATTATGGTGCTGGTGTCGGTAAAACTATTATTTATATGAACAGAACATGCGGTTCACTTATTGAAGGAGTTACCATAATGCAAGGGGTAGCAGGAACATATAAACACGGTATTTATTTAGGGTCTCATTCTCATGTCAACCATATTGTTAACTGTGATATTTATAATGCTGCAGGAGCTGGAATATATTTAGAAACTACACACCTTCCCTTTCTTTGCTGTAATGCCAATGTTATTAGAGATTCTAGGTCTAGGGCAAATCTTGACGGCATCTATATTGATGAAGGTTGTGTAGGTAATATCATTGAAGGTTGTGCTATTGAAGCAAATAGTCGTTATGGTATTAATCTTGCTGATGATGGAGGCGATACCTACGACTATGGTGCAGATAAAACAACGATTCATGCAACACACTTTGAGGATGATATTGCCATTCGTATTTATGGTGGTTATGGTACTACGATTGATTCGTGTTATTCTTATAGTGGTGCTACTGGCACTCTTATAAGTATTAATAGAACCAATTTGCCTGAAGGGACAACAATCTCCAATGTTTATATACCTTCCACTGTTACAAGTTATTTAAATTTTAGCGGAAACAATACTCTTATCGAAGGGAATTTTGTCCCAGGAATAAAAATAGAGGAAGGCAATCATACAACAATCATTAGTAATACACTTACTAACGCAACTCTTGGTCTGGTTCTAAATGGTACAAACACTCCAAATACGAAGATATATAGTAATAATCTTAATGGGGGTTCAATTGCTGGTTATCAGAATGATACCACCATGTTCGATAATGTTGGTTTTTCCAGAGAACAACTAAGCGGTCTTGATTATATCTATGATAACAGTACACAAGCGTTTAAATTTTTACGAACAGCAGATAAGTCAAGCTTTTATGGTGGTTCTGGAATAAACGATTGTTTAGCTATTTATGCTTCAACTAATGCTGCATCACCTAGAATAGAATTGAAAAGTAGCGGTGACAGGATAGATATACAAGCATCTGATGTACGCATTTATCAAGATATAACTATTAGCACGACAACACCCACCATCGAAACATCGGCAGGTGATCTTTCTTTATCCCCTGGTACTGGTAATGTTACAATAAATGATGTTCTATGTTTAAATCCAATAGCATCAGAGCCATTGGGAGCGACTGATGGAATGATTTACTTTAATTCTACAACCAAGATGGCATACTGTTATAATAGTACTGCTTGGAATGCATTGTGGTAACTTTATTATATGAAGGTATGAAATAATGCACTTGCGAAAACATAATCTTATCTCTATACTTCTTATGCTTTTAATGCTAGGAAACATTGTTGGTGCAGTATGGATATATCCTGATGTTGATATTGTAACAAGTGTAAATCCTATTTATAATATAGGTGGTAATTTTACATTAAATACTAAATCCCCACAAAATTTTACATCTGTAGAAATCGGAGCTTATTACACTAATCTCAGTTGGGATGGAGTAACATATCATAACATTACATATGTAACTACCATACGTCGTAATCCCCCATCCGTAAGTGTAATTGATTTAATCGGAGAATGTGAAATGGGAAATTATATTATTAATTTATCATTTGATGTTTATGCTCCTATTGATTGGACAGTAACGATACTAAGTGCGGAAGTTATAACAGAGTTAGGCGAAACCGAATCATTATCTTTTACGGGAGTACAAATGAACAGTACACAACGTACATTTACAACATTATATAATCCTTCAAACACTCTTAATATTCCCACCCAAAGTTATTTTAGAATGAATGTATCATTATCTGCGGAAAATGATACACTTTTTTATAACGGTTCTTTTTCAACAGGTTTACATGTTCCTTTGTTCACGGTTGAAAAGTTAGATCCACCTTATAATGTAACTAGTACGTTTAATGGTACGTGGTCTAGTATCAATACATCATGGGATACTGGAAATAATAGTGATTTTAATGTGATTGTAAGGAACAACAACACATATCCAATATGCCCTGCTGATGGATATGAAGTACAGAACAGTACCAGTATTTTTTATAATGTAAGTGTTACCACAGGGGATGAATTTTATTTAGCCATATTCAGTTATAGTACTGCCACTCATGCTTATAGTAATGCAACAAATTTACCCTGGGGTGGAATACAGTTACAATGTTTTAATGAAAGTAATCCATCACAGGCAATTAACTTTGATATTGAAATAACAAATAGTGATGCAACACAAATTTATACCGCTAGTGATGTTAGTAATGGACAAAGTATAAGTTTCGATGATATACCTTATGGGGATAACACGGTTATAATAATCAGTAATTCTAGTTATAAGTTAAGAACCTACTATAAGGATTTGGATTTTAATCATTTTTACAACTATAGTTTTTACCTGCCACCATTAACAACACCTATCCCACCAGGTGAAGATCCAGGTGAGGGTGAACTAAGGACTTGTACAAATGTAGCATTGGTAACTAATCCAGCGATTAACGCTACAATTAGTTTAACCTATTCATTAGATTCAATAATTAGTGTTTACAGATATGATAACATTCCAACATATACATCTTATACCGATTCCATTTCAGTGACAAATCCAGCTGTAAATGTTACAATAAATTTTACACGTGTTCCTAATAGCATAACAGCAGTTTATATCTATAACAATACACTTTACAGTGGTTGGGTACTTGTTCCGCAAGATATGTATACGTACAACAGTACCGAGGTTGAAATCGATAACTCATGGCTAGATGCAAATACTTCAATGGCAAGAGTTGACTATCTTTATATTTCAAGTTATATAGGAAATTGGTATACGGTACCAGATTCAATGTATACTGCAAGTTCAACTGCTGTGGAAATAGATAATGCCACATTGAATAATGATACAACAATGGTAAAAGCATCATATTATTACATGTATTATTCGGGTGATGTAATTGATACACAATTATATATCTTATGTGTTGTCGGCCCACAAGGAGAATACACAAGCCCACCAATAGAAAATGCAAAGATCATAGTTAAACGGTATATAAATACTAGCGATTCATATGAAGAAATAGCATCCCTTTTAACAGATGCAAATGGAAATGTAGAAGTTTATTTGATACCAGAAACCCACCTGAAAATCTTTGTTTCAAAGGAAGGTTATAAAGAAACAATAAGCGATTATATACCAAGTATTGATGTGCCAACTAAAACATTTAGATTATATCCAGAAGAACAAGAATATCTAGAGTATGACTTGTTTTCTGATATTATAACATTTAAAGCAACCATGAATGAAAACGCCACAATCCTTATTGAATATTGCGACAGTAACGAAACTACAGTTAATACAACAATAAATCTATACAATCTTTCGGGAACAGGTAATAACCGTACATTGATAGATAGCACATTCAGCACATCAAATTGTTTCAGTTATTATGTATACGGAATAGATAGAAACCTGACACATCTAGTAAAGATGTGGTTTAACAATACAGCAACCTTTGATGTTGATTCACCTGTAACTCTTATGGTATTAGCACAGTTCAACGATCCACATTTCTTTGATATAGATGACCGTATCAAAAATGTAATAGGTCCTGCTGAGTTTGGCGTTGATGTCGGATGGCATAATATAATTGCTTTTATGCTTCCATTGATATTTTTGGTTTCCTTTGGCGTATACAATACCACCCTGGGGATATTTGCTTTTGGAACGTCTTTAGGGCTTATACAAGGCATTTATGCAATTTGGATGACAAATTCCATTAACCCATTGCTTATCGCTCTATGCCCTATTGCGATTGCCATAGGTGTCATATACGCAATGATAACAAATAAAGCGGAAGGGGGATTATGAGATTTATATATAAAATATTGTTAGGTTTTCTTCTTTTTAATGCCGTATTGATTATGTTCCATCCATATTTTCCAACTGGAATACAAACAGATGATGCTGTGGATGTTACAGGTTCAGGTGATTACACGGAATATAGTAAAATCGGAGAACAAAACAAAATGGGAGGTTTAATCGTTCAGATGATAGTAACAGGTGGCGGCATATTTGCTGCTGCCCTAGTTGTAGGGATTTTTTCAAGGAATCTCACGTTATTTATGGGTGCGGGTGCTTTTCTTGCGTTGGTATCTGCGTTATTTGTTGGAACGACAAAGATATTCGTGCCAATAATAAATCTAGCATCTGGTTCTCCAGTTGCTTTCAATGTAATAAGTGCAATATACACCCTTATTATGATTGGTATCGGGATTATTACTACTATTGCAGTTGTCGAAATGTTTACAGGACAACAGGGAGGGGATTAATGTATTTATTGAGCAATTATACAAACTTCACCTGGATTGCACAAAACTTTGTAACATGGTCTACCCAGGGCTATATCAATTCGATGGGTTTCCTTTTTTGGCCTTTATTCTTTTCTGGTATAATCGGATATGTATATCTTAAACAACAGAGTTTGGTTGCTGTTGCTTTGGTAATTCTCCTGATTATGGCAGTATTTATAGATGCTCTATTGTCCGTTCCTGCTTTTGTAATACTGTTGCAGTTGATTGTTACATTTGTTATTATGGCATTGATATTGGCATTCTTAACTAAATATAGGAAGTGAAAAAGAAATGATCGTAGATATGTTGATAGTATTTGTAATAATAATCATACTCATGTTGATTTTAACCGTTTACTCAATAGGTGACGAACCCTGGTTATCCATTGTGTTCATTATGATAGGTATGATTTTCTGTGTTCTCTGTGCATACGAGTTCTATAATTTTGAATGGTTCTATGTGGGATATAATGCAACGGTAGGAAATAGTACACCATATATTTATAACACGTTTGATTATGCACAACCATATGGGTTTGTATTCTTGATGTTGTTCTTTATTTTTGCAGCCCTATTTGTAAAAGCAGGTAGCAATGCATGGAAAGAAGCGTTACGACAACAGGGAGAAATGGAATACAAAAAGAGAAGGTGAATATGAAGAAAACACCTTTAATCATTACAACAATACTGCTTTTAGGCTTGATATTTCCTTCCATACAAGCCACAGCACCCGTTGTAAGCAATGAAAACCCTGCGGATGGTAGCCAACTAAGCACCGAACCCTCATCGTTGTGCATTGATTTAAACGATTCTGACGGGGATAATATGTACTGGGAGATATGGCAGGGTGGCAATCTGTTAGAAAACGGTACTCCTTTTAGTTATCCAACTCATACATACACGTTCAATAATTGTACAACACCACATCACGCATACTGGAGCAGCGATGACGTACCGTTAAAAATGACAGGTGACGTAGAGTTTACCTGTTCAAATTATACCAATGTATCTGCTGTAGACAGCCTTAACGTAACAACCAATGCAGCATCAAAGGATTACACACACCATCATTTCTTATTCAATATCTCAGAAGATCCATCTACTATTACAAACGTAGATGTAAACTGGCACGGTTATGCGGGTGCATATCTCAGTGGTGCAAAACCCAAATGGTATTGGGATGCTACCATGTATTTCAACATGGATGCCCCAGGATGG
>Ga0210003_1002678_pt1 | contig 14850 bp, 31 predicted proteins | sample LantaG_FD_182804 | JGI IMG/M metagenome (GOLD analysis project Ga0210003, IMG submission 182804) | Deep subsurface microbial communities from Baltic Sea to uncover new lineages of life (NeLLi) - Landsort_02402 metaG (SPAdes) (version 2) | ecosystem: Environmental > Aquatic > Marine > Oceanic >... | reverse complement strand
TAAAATGGAAATGAGATTTAAAAACACACAAGAAAGATTTGAATTTAATAAAGAAGAAGAAGAAAAGACACTTCAAAAATTAAATTCTTTGTGTGATGAATTAGAGAAGAAAAAAGAAGTTGAATTAGATAATACTATTAAACACAAATTAAATAATTTTATTAAAGAAACAGAAAAGGAAATTGAATATTGTGAATTAATAATCCAAGAATTAAACCAAAGCATTGATTTTTGTGAGGGTAGGGAATAATGGTTTTTTATAATCTTAGAGTTGGAAGTTTTAATGTTAGATACACACCATTAAAACCAATAGCAAAAGAATTTTCTTCTTGTAATAATAATGGAGATGTCTTAAAAAAAGTTATTGAGAAGTCGGCAATAACTTATTATGTAGATGATAAAGGCATAAAATACGACGGAGATAGAGTTTTCAAATTAATTAATAATAAACCTATGGCTAAATTAAAGAAAACTAAAGAAGTAGATGTCTATAAAGAAGTTGAATTATCCGAAGTTAATAATTTGTTAATAGAGAAAGAGTATTTTGTTGAGTGTGATAGTTTATATTCTGAATTAAAAGCAAGTGGTAAGGCATTAAAATTTGCTTTTACTTTTGGAAATGGCTACAAGATTTATTTTGGTTATATACACACTAACCCTTTGTATGATGGATTTTTATTTATGAGTTGTGGAACAACTTTCAAAAGTGATTTATTAAAAGAAATAACTTCTTCTCAAAAATTAAAAAAGAAATCCGAACAAGTTGATTTAGTAATACAGGGTGTTGATAGAGCAAAAGTTGAGGACTTAATATCACTATGAAATGTCAGTTTTGTGGAAAATACAACGAAGATGATATTAGTATAACAGACGGAGAAACACAGCAAGAGGTTTTAATCTGTAAGGATTGTGAGGAGTTAAGTTTTTTTAAAATTCCTAATAAAATAAAAGAAATAGACGGCTATGAAGAAATGACAATCCAAGAACTAGAAAAGAAAATAGATGAAGTTGTTGATTGTGAGATTGAATATTTAAAGGAAAATAAAAATGGATAAAGAATACGACGAAATGACACAAGAAGAAATTGAAGCACAGCAAGAATATATTGAGTTGCTTTACGAGGACGAACTGAGGATTAAAATATGAAACCAATGTTATGTGATAAAACAACAAAAGAGCAAATTGATTCTTTTAATGATAATTGGAAAGCACAAATAAAGTGGGATGGAGAAAGGATTATGGCTATTAAAAAAGACGGAGGAATTTTATTAATGAATAGGAGAGGTAGAATAAAAAATTCTTTTTATTTAGAAATAGCAGAAGAATTAAATAAAATTGATGGAGAATTTATTTTAGATGGGGAAATTATTTCTTTAGATGATGATTTTAATAAATTACAAAGGAGAGCATTAACAAGTAATCCAAGTAAGCAAGAGCAAGTCAGAAAAGAAATCCCTGTTAAATATATGGTGTTTGATATTATCCAAATAGAAACAGATATTTTCCCAAGTTTAGCATTAAAAGATAGGGCAGTAGTTCTAAAGAGTTTTTTTAATTGTAATACAAATTTAAAAAATATTGAATTGGTTGAATATGGAGAAATTAAAGAGATGTTAGCAAAAGCAGAAGTAGAAAATAGAGAGGGAATAATCATAAAGAATATGGAGAGTTCTTACGAACAAAAAAGAAGTAAGAATTGGTTGAAATTAAAGTTCTTCAAAAATACAGAATTAACATTAACAACTTACACAGAAAATAATGCTGGAATAAGAGCAGAAGATAAGGATTTAAATGTTGTTCAGATAAGTGGGGAACAACACAAAGAAGTAAAAAAAGAAATAGATGAAGTTGGATATTGCGAAGTTACTATTCAATACCTAGAGCAAAGTGAAACAACAAAGAGGTTTCGGTTTCCCTCGTTCATAGGAGTTAAAAAATGAAAAGCCATAGTGATTGCCCTAAATGTTTAAGCCAAGATGTTGATGAAATAAATAGTAATTTTTATTTAGGAGATGACGGGGGAATTGTTTTATTTCAATGTTGTGATTGTGGATATACTTTCTCCGAACATTATGGATTAACAACTTTTTGGTTTGAAGATACAATTAAAGAAGTTAAAGATATTAAAAATTGGGAAGAAGAACATTATGGTTAAAAAAAAGGGAGTGATAACTATAACTGAAATCGGGGTAAATTTTTCTGGACACAATGAGGGAAGTGGAAGCCCTATGACTAAGAACAAAGAAGTTACAGAACAAGTAAATTCTTTGATTAAACAACATAAAGATAAATACAAATTAGAGGTTATTGATAACAGGGATTTCTATGAGGAAGAATTTGAGATAGAAGATGAACCCCTCCCGAGATCAAAATTTTATGGTTTAAACACTAATGAAGAAGAAATAAAGGCAGAAGAAGAAAAGGCAGAAAAGGAATTTGAGGAAGCATTAAATAATATTTCTAAAAATTCTTCTTCCGTGATTGAAGAAATTTACTATGAGGCAAAACATAAAGCAAAAATGGTTGCTTTAGGACATAGGAAAGGATTAATAATTGTTGGGGGCGCGGGATTAGGAAAATCTCATAATATTATGAAAGCATTTGAAGAAGTGGGACAGAAGTTTGTTTATATGAGTGGGCATATTACTAATCTTGCCTTATATGAATTTCTTTATAATCATAGGCAAAAACATATTATTTTTGATGATGTTAATATCCTAGATAACGAAATTAATCTGAATATGTTAAAGAGTGCCTTAAATGATAAACTTCCTTTTGTTTCTTATAACACAAGTTCTTCCAAGTTAAAAGTTCCCAAGACATTTAAGTTTGAGGGAAGTATCACAATTTTATTGAATAAGAAACCCAAAAATGATGAAAGTTTGAGGGCAGTTGAAAGTAGGATATTAAATATTGAAATGAAATTAGATTACAGGCAGAAGTTAAAAGTTATGAAAGAGATTAGTTTTTTAGATTACAAAACTACAAAACAAAAGGAAAGAGATGAGATTTTTAGTTGGATTAAAAAAAATACTAATGAAGCCACGATAAATTTCAATCTTAGGGATTTATTTAAGTTGTTTGATTTCTATATTTATAATAAAGAGATTTGGAAAACCCTAGCCAAGAATACTTTTCCCAAGAGTTATGAGTTGGACTTAATTATACAGGGGTTGAATTATAAAGAATGGGGAGAACAAACAGGAAAGAGTATGAAGTCTTATTATAGATGTAAGAAGAAATTGAAATAGGATTTGTATATATTTCTCTTTCCTCTTGCTTAAAAGGGAGAAATGCCTTAGTTTTTTATAAGGGAGGCAGTTGGGGGCATAAGCAAACCCCCATTCATATTCCAACCACCACACCAATAAATTAAATTTTAAAAACAAACAAACAAGATAAATTAACCTTTAATCGTAACAACCACTTTGTCAGTAGAATGGTTCCTAAATGAATAATTCATTATGGTATATTCGCAAGTTAGAATCCCATCTTCTATATCACAAGAGCCATTGTTAGCTTCTGTGTTACCAACCACATCTTTTACAAGTTTATATTCTTTATAAACCAAAAAAGATCCCCAGAACAATAGAAAGATAACTAAGACAAATACAATTATCCCAATTAAATCTTTTATTAATCCCATTTATTTACTCCTTTGTGCTAAGGTTCTCAACTTTTGTTGCTGAACTTCAACTAAGTTCTGCATTATTCCTAATATCTCAAACTGATGAGAGATACTATTTTGGTTATACCCTTTCATCTGTTTCCCTGTGGCTATCTTTCCTGTTTCTTCATCAATCACAATTTTTATATTTATTTCTTTCATTAGAACAATACCTTAAAGATTAAGGATATATTATTTATTATTGCGAAACTTTCTAATAATCCTACCATGAAGATTAATATATTTGAATAATAGTTAGGATTTTTGATTAATACCTTATGTTTTAACTTAACAGAATGGTTTCTTAACCAAAATGTAAAGCATACTAATCCAAAAACAATCACAATCATAAAACAATAATCCAATAACCAACCAATCCAACCCATACCAAAGAACCACACAGCTATTGGATTCTTCTCTATGAAAGTTCCAGGAGGAAACATGTTTAATGCTATGATTGTTGAAATAAAGTCTATTGTAAAGAAACTTATCAGAATAAGATAAACTTGTTCTAAACTAAACCTTTCTTTAATCATTTTATATATCCTTTAATGCGTTAAGTGCATCTTCTTTTATATCTGTGGAAAGAACATGATCGTAGAGATTTAATGTTCCTAATGATTTATGGCCCGTTAATTTTGCTATTTTAGTATGGCTCCAACCCTGTCTTACCAATTCTGTGATAAAGTAATGCCTAAAGTTATGAAATACTACATTTGTTTTAATACCGGCTTTCTGTGCATACCTTTTAACCATAAACTCTATGTTTCTGTAACTCTTTGCTCTAAATAGATAATCTTCTTGAGTTAATTTATTCTTTATTATATAATGTCTAATTAATCTTAAAACTTCTCCGGGAAGTATTGTATCATCTTGGGTAAATTTTTTTCTTTTTAATACCCACACTTTCATAATCCCCTCAACTAAATCCACATCTTTAACTTTAACTCCGTAGTGCCACTCTCCTGGAATTTTTTTATAGATTCCTCTTGTCTTAGAAAGTGCAATTTCTTTTCCCTCTAAATCAATCTCTATCTTCTTTCCTATAATCTTCCTACCAATTTCTTTATATTTTTGTGAGCCATAGAGTTCTCCCAATCTTCTTCCAGTCACTTTAGCGACGGAGAACAGCATGTAATAGAAGTCATTATCCATAGAAGAAGTGATTAGATCATCTATTTGTTGCTTGCTTAATGGGATTACCTCTCCTTTCATATTATCTCCTCAATTTCTCTTGCTAATTGTTTCTTTTCTTCAAGCAAAGATATTTTTGTTTTAATTTTTGTTTTAATTATAAATATTACTATTACTTTTTTATCTGGGTTATTTTTAATCCACTCTAATTGTGAGTGTCTTAATCCATCTTGCTCCCCTTTTACTTCAAGATAAGTTATAACACCATTTTTAGTTATTCTAAAATCTGGTATTCCAGCATCAACAATGGGGTTTGTTTTTTCAACTTCATATCCAAGATATTGAAATAGGTGTTTTGTAAATGTTTCTACATCTACATCTACAAAAGAAGATTTAACTTTATGAATTACAAAATTTATTGAATATTCCTTTAACATACTATTTTATCTGACAAGAATACTATATATACTTATCGGTTATCTGCTATATATCCCATTAAACCCTACCAATTTTTTAATTTTTTAACAGAAAAGGCCTCTTTTCCGAAACCAACAGATATATTTATAAAGGTTATAATTATATTTATAAATATAATGAGGATTCAATATACTACGATTGGGATTACTCCTACCACAAAAAAGAGGTTAGAGGAACAAAAGAAGTCTAAGAAGTTTGAAAGTTATGATGAACTCATTAATTTTCTATTAGATAAAGAGGAGAAAGATGGGACTTTATAATATTCTAAGTTGTGGGGGATTTGAGAGAACAGGTACTAGTTATGTAACCGGTGGAGGTTGTATGACAGGAAGATTGGGTTTAGTTGTTTTATTTTTTCTAATTGCTATAATGAGAAAGTGGCTTGGAGAGGAGATGGGGATTGCTTTTAATTTCTTATTATCTTTAGTAGTTGGGTTAGGGGGTTATCTTGTTGTAATAACTATTGTTGGATTAACTAAGTGGGCTTTCCTAGCCGGATTAGTTGGAAGTATTGCCGGTGGGATGTTAGGAGGATTATTATTTGGGGGTGGAGATGATGAGTGATGAATCTATGTTAAGCAGATTTAAGAATAAAGGAAAGTATTTTATTTGGGTAGAGTGTGATAATTGTGGGTTAAACAATAAAGCAGCTATTCCAAAGGGTAAGAGAATTGAACCCGGAGTAACTATTGTATGTGATAATTGTGGTGTTGAAGTTGAGATAAAGGAGTATAAAACAGAATGGATCAAATAGAAACAAAAGCAGAAGCAATAAAAGATGATTTGTTAGCAGAGGCAGAAGCTAAAGAAAAAGATGGAAAGAAACCAAGTTATGTTTTTGGTAATGTCTTAGGTAATGCTATGGCTAAGATAGACACTAGAACTCAATATGAAGCAAGTATGCTTTCTATGGCTTTTATGATGCTTGGATTGATTGTTACTTTCTTTTATCTTGTAATATATTCTGGATTTCCAACTTGGTATAAATGGTTCCTTTCTTTTAATGTTATTGCGGGAGTAGTCTTTATGAGTTCATTTCTTATTACAACCTTTCAACAATATCGAGGGTATATGGAAGTATTAGCATTTCAAGAGGAGAATGATTCAAATGACTTGAAAGGAGGTTCAAATGCCAAAGAAAGTATATGAGGAAGAAGAAATTGAAGAAGATGATGTTGAAGAAGATGATGACGAGGAAGATTTAGAAGAAGAAGAAATCTCTCGCCAAAATATAAAAGTTTCTAAGAAGAAAACAAAAGATGTTCAACTTGGAGGAGAAGTTCCAGAAGCCCCAAAGAAAAGATATATGGCTTTTGCTAATCCGGCAAGAGTTGGTGTTGCTGATTCTGAAACAGGAGAAGTTGTTGGAGAGGGAGATGCCGCTATTCTTGAAATTCTTGCAGATATGAAATGTGACTTAGAGATTATTAAGAATACTCTCGGAAACATGGTTGAATAAAATGATTAAACCAAAAAAGAAAGACGCTGATAAGAAAACCCTTTCTTTTTTTATGGTAGGATTTCCCACAGTATTAATTATTTTAATTGGGTTTTTCTTAACCGATCTAACTCGTTCTGTTATTCAAATAGCTTTAGCAGTGTATCAATTTATCTTACTTAAGCAATTTCTTGATAGTTATTACGGAGAATGATTAAAATAGGATTTATGACTAGTCAGAGAAAAGTAATTAAGTTTGTAATTGATAATAGGGTGGTGTATTATTTTGATGATATATGGAAGAAAGGAATACAAATAATGCCTAGCCAAACTCCCGAGATGAAAATGAAATTGTTAAAGATGTTAAATGATAGACGTCCGGCAATACAAGCAACCGGAACTTTTATTGTAGATGCAAATTCCGGGAAGAATAAAGAAGAATACGACGCTTGTGATACAGATGAAGAACTTGCTGATTTAATCAGAAAAGATTGTAAGGATAAACAACTTACAGAAATTAAACACATAGGAGGTTAAAATGGATAGAGAACAAGCAAAAGATTACCTAGAAAGCAAAGATGTTGAAATAAGTGAGGAAGAAATAGATAAAGTTTGCAAGAAAGGTAAGATATACGGGGATCCCGTAGCAATGATTGAATAAAATGATTAAAAAAGAAGGAAAAATCCCGGTTAATGCCAGGGTTGATGTTGATTATACAGGTAAGACACCGAAGATAGACTTTGGTTATATTGATAAGAACCCAAAGAAAGAGGCAGTAGCACAAAATAAGATGGGTTGGATTGTATTATCCGGGTTTTTAATCATGATGATTTGGGCCTTTTTTCCTCACCCCGTAGATATTCCTAAGTCTTGTGTTATTTCTCAAGAATCAGATAAACAGGGAGGGATTGAATATTATAAATTTGATTGTGATAATGGAGAAATTTATTACTCCTTTTTTGATAACTCTAATTCTTATTTTAATGGTGCCGGTTTCTATTTCTCTACAATAAAAACTAATCCAAATTTCTGGAGAAAAATGTTAATTTTTCCCCTCTTAATCATACTCCTATTTATCATAGAACTCATAGTTGCTAAGTGGTTAGTAAGACAACCCTGGTATGTTAAATGGATTCCTAAGAAAAGAGCCGGAGGAAAGAACAAGAGGAAGAAGTATATGAAATTTACTCCCGATAATTTGGAAGAAAACGTTGCTGTAATCCCTCAATTTTGTAATGTTGAACTAGAATATGCAACAAAAGGTGACTTCTCCGAACAATTAACCCATATAAAGATTAGAGAATACAAGCATTACAAGTATAAGAAACAAAAGGTTGGGAAGTTAAAGGTAGATAATATGACTTGGTATGCAGTGTTTTACTTCAAAAACAAACCCAAAGACGGACATCTGGAGGTGTTCTATCAATAATGGCTTGGCTTGATACATTGATAGTTGGAGGGATAGTTATCTTTGGATGTATGATTATGTATAAAGCTCTCCAGGAACCCTTTGATGCTCTTTTTAGACTAATTGCCAAGGGGTTTAACTCTATTAGGGAAAGTGTTTCCGGAGAGGGCGGAGGAGTGGAGGAAATAACCTATGGATAATCAAGAACTTACCAAGAGATTAGATTGGTATAGTAAAAAGTATGGGCCCTATGTTGAAAAAAGAGGGCTTCATAATTGGAAGAATTTGTTTAGGAAACCAACAGTTCCAGAGTGGATAATCTTCGTTCTTCTATTAGGATATTTTCTTGTTGCACAACTATATGTTCATGACATAGAGGGTTGTAGTGAGAATTTAAATATGGCTTTAAATAATGCTTGCCAAATATGTAATTCTGCCTCTAAAGTTTTAGAACAAAATGAGATTAATCTTTCTAATATTAATATCATACCCAATATGAATATTAATCCTTACGGAGAATAGCATGCCTAAACAAAAACAGTGGATATTATATCTCTTTATTTATAAAAAGATAAAAGAAAAAGCAAGTAGGGTGTTAGGTTCAAACCCCTGTGCAACTCATGCCTTAGTTAGAGAAGTTCTTAGGAGAAAGTTTTACTTTATCCCACACAATTTACATATCATTGTGTTAAAAGAGATGGAAGAAATGTGCTTACTAAGAAAAATAGGCACTACAAATAATATAAGGTATGAACTAATGAAAGATAACGTTGATAAGTTAATTAATCAACAATGTTTTCCATACATGTAATTTATCTTTTCTTTCTCTTAGCTTTTCTCTTAGTTGTTTTCTTTCTTTTTTTTGGCATTTTCTATGATTAAAAAGGTAAATAAAAATTAAAAAAGGGGCTTTACCAAACCCCGTAGTCTTTCCCTACACTGAAGAACAATCCAACACTAGACAATAGAATTGCGATGGCAAAAAATCCGGCTGGTAACTTTAGAATAGTTCTACCCCAACCTAAACTCATATAATCATCCGGGCAATAATCGTAACTTATTAAAGAGGTATTATCCTTTCCAATATTTCCTCCAAAAGTTTCTGTTGTAGTTGCAGTAGTGTTCAGAATTGAAATTATTCCTGTTGAAGCATCAACGGTATAATCTGTTGTAACAGTTAATGCAGTTCCTGTTGAATTTTTTACTTCAACATTAGTTAGTTGGCAATCCTGTGATTTCCAACCAGTCGGATAATTTGTTACAGTTATTTCGTTTTGGGTACCAGTTTCATTAACTTCTCCCGTAGATATAACATAGTAAATAGATTCTAAATCATGGGTTTCATCTGTAATCTCAATTTTATTTACCCTATTCTCTTGTTCAGTAGCAATAGATCCAATTAGCACCACACCAATTAATAGAGTTATAAAAGCTAAAACTAGCTTTGCTCCTGTATTTATATTAGGCATTTATTATTGTTTAACCTCCTTACACTTTGAATCATTTTATTTATTTAAATCTATTCATAAGTTGTTAATCATTTGTGATGTTGGTTTTATTAATCCAATTCCTACAAGATTTGTAACACCTAAACCTACCATCTTTTTGATGGGTTTTTTCATACTCATCTTAGAAGACTTCTTCATATTGAAGTTCTTCATCACTTTAAGGTTATGTGCTACTAGACTTGTCGCTTGTAGTCCTGGGACAATTCCCAAAATAGCTGTTGTTGTTGTCATTATGAACCCCTAAAAATATCCTTGCTTCCTACTAGAGCTAGAACTTTTTTTCTTCTTTCTCGGGGCTTTTCTTTTTTTCTTTGCCATTATTAATTGTTCTCCCGGTTCTATACACCGGGCGGTATTTCTTTTTCTTACGAGCCATTACTTTTTATAAGTTTTTTTAGCTATTGGTAATATCTTTTTCAAAGGTAATCCTTTGTGTTTCTTCATAGCCATAGTTTTCTTAACGTGTGCTAACCATTTATTTTTCATTATTTATTCCTCCCTTTTCCTTTTGATTTAGTTTTGGAACATCCACCTCTACCTTTATTTGCTCTTACTCCTCTTCCAGAACCATCTCGTCTTGGTTTATTTTTTGTTGTCATTATTCTTCCCTCCTTTCTTCTTCTATATCATAATCTTCTTCAAACTCATTATCTTGTTCTTCTTGCCTTTCTTCTGCCTTATCGTCCATAGTTTCCCTCATTTCTTCTAATTCCCTCATTTCTTGCTTTTCTGCCTTAATTTCCCTTAATCGCCTCATTTTTTCTGCGAAGTAAGACTCCTGGCTGTCTTTTTCTGGAACTTCTGATGTTTCCCCTCCCCTATATTCCTCGTCGATTTCTTCTAAATCTTCTACATTTATTGTGGAAGATTTTCTATCATATGGGGGTTTATTATAGTCTTCCCAACCCTTTCCCTCAACCGGTTGAAGTGTTTCATATTTTGCAGAAAGTTTTGTATCTTTAGGCCTTTCAATAGTTACAGGAATATGTTTTATTCCCATTTTTTGAGCAGTAAGGGCAGTATGTCTTCCCTCATGTCCTATTGCTTTTCCTTTTTCATTAAAGGTTAAAAAAGGAATAGGAACATGTTGTCCATACTCATCTTTTCCAAGAATCCTTCTTTTAATTCCTGTTTGTTTTTTTCTTCTAGGATAGGGGGCCGGTCTTCCGTTTATATGTGTCCAGTGTTTTCCTTTATGAATAATACCGTCTGCTCCCCGGTATAAATCATCTTTATAAGGCCCATACCCAGTATCAGAACCTCTCCTTTTAACTTCTCCATAAGTAGTTCTTAAGAATAACTCCGGAGACATTTTAACTGTCTTTATTTTCTTATAGTGGTTTCCTCCAAAAGAATATTGATGTTCAAAGCCCTGGCGCTTCTTATCAAAGGGTTTGCAATCCATCCAATTCCTTACTCCGTCTTTATCATAATCTCCTAAAGGATTCATCTTCGGGTATCTTTTCTTTGCTTGTTTCCAATTTAAATCCTTTTTCTTAATAATAAAATGTTCGAAAGGTTTTGAAGAAACTTTCTTTCCAAACTTAATACCTTTAAACTTATTCCCAAAAGCTTTGCTCTTTTTGTTACCCCAAAATTTAATCATCTTAATCTTCTCCTCTTTCTTAACTCATCCATTTTTCTTCTCATTTCTTCTTCTGGAGTTTTTGGTGATAATAAATTATTCCCCGCAGATTTAGTATCTAAAATTGAGGGGCGATTGGTTCTCATAATCTTATTATCTTCCCTAGATTTAAAGACATTTTCGGCAGTAAGAATATTTCCCTCCATACCTAACAAATCCATCTTGTTTGAATCGGGCCCAAATAAATTCCTACTTCTCATTAGATTTGATTGCTCTGAAATCATTTTCCTTTCCATAATTCTCCTCTGCATTTCCACATCTTCCATTTGTGGTTTATTCTGAGTTCGCATTAAATGGACTAAGATTTTACGAGTTGTGGGGGAAATTGTTCTTTCCTTAGCCCATTTTTTAAATGCTAACTCATCATCAACTTGTGATCTAATCTGTTCGGGAGTTTCCCTATAACCCCCATCATCCGGCAGTTGTTTTTGAACTTGTTTTTCAAATTGTTGGGGTTGTTGAGAAGTTCTCCTCATTTGCATTTGTTGAAATTGCTCTGGAGAAATACCCCTTTGTTGTAATGATTGTAATTTTTGTTGTTGGTATGCTTGTTGCTTTAATGCTTTATCTCTTAGTAATTGTTTATACACATGAATTGGCATACCGTGTTTATATGTTCCTCTAGGCCTACCCGGTCCGGATTGTCCTCCTCCCTCAGTAACTCCCAAAGCCCCTAAAACTTTTCTAGAAGACATCTGTCTTTGCTTAGTTTTCTTTTTAGAATAAATATCTTTTTTCCCAAATACTCTTTGTAGTTTTGTTTTTCTCTTTACTGAACCTCTAGGCCTACCTACTCTTCTTTTCTTTGCCATGTTATATGTTTGTTTCCATTTTATTTAAATTTATTATTGTTACTCCCTCACGAGCATCTTCATTAAATTGTATGCGAAGTATGATGCACCGACTACAAAAGCTAAGACTAAAGCCAAAGCTCCAAAGTACATTGTTCCCATAACTATAAAGAAGAAAGCCATATAAATCATCATAAAGATTGATGACGATCTTGTTAATAGAAGTATAACTACCATCACTAAAGCCACAGCCATAATTGCTAATCCTATACTTCCAAATACCGAATTAACTAATGCGTCATAAATTGGAAAAACTTCTGTATTCATTTTAAGTGTTACTCCTTACCCACTCTGCCATAGCAGTTAGATAAAATATAATAAGAGGAGCCATGATTAAAAACTCTAATAGTGTTGCTACCATCGTTGCTTCTAGACTTGCTATTGTTGCTAACTCTCCGTGGATAAATGTATAAAAATGTCCTAAGTGTTCTATGAAAGTTATCAACACTAATCCAATTCCGGCATAAAGAGCATAGATATTTATATTTACAAAACTACCTGGAATTATTGCAGACGCAGCAAAAATAGTCATAGCCGCAAATATCACTCCATAAAATACCGTCGTGGAAATGGATAAAGGATTTAGTAGTAATGTAAATAAACTTGTTTTAGCAACCCCTGTTCCCGCCCAAAAGTATAGAGCACTTTCTATTAAAACTACTAACATTATCGCCATCCAAAATTTTCTAGCCATTATTGATTTTCCCTCCCAAATAAATTCATAAAATATCCTCCGGCATACAAGATAAACAAAATTAAGAACCCAAACTTTTCAATAGAACTATCTACATTATCACTTCCACTATCAAAAGTTAAGAAACCTCCAATAGTTCCTATAAGTATTACCATGAAAACAATAAACAAACTAATTCCAGGAGAGTTTGCTTCGGCTCCGGAAAAGTAAAAGAAAGCCCCAATCAAAATAGTCATTATAATAAAGAAGATTACAAACTTAGAAAATTCTCCCTCCACTCCTTCTCCGAAGTCAGACATCTCCTTGAAATCTCCAAAGATACCTGTGATACCTCTCCATACTTTAATTGAGTCTTTATCAATCGCAATCCATTTCCAATCTGAATGTACAATTACAAAACCATCTGTTTTATCTGTATCTAAATATAATCTTCCAAATACTGTTTGTCCTTTATATAATGTGTAATCAAGACTAGGCATACAATATGTTGAGTTTGTAAAGGATGTGCTAGTTGCAAGAACATCACTTAGATTTGTATTATTTAGTAAATCAAATTTACAATTTTCTAAGTTTGATTTAGTTGAAGTTACTGTAACATTAAAGTTTGTTAAAGTTCCATTACCTATTGAACCTCCGCCTGGCCTCATAGTATATTTAATTCCAGGAATAGAAGAATTATAACTTCCTGTTCCACTTGAAGTGCTCATAGTCATAGTGTATAAACTCTGACTTGGAGTTATGGTTGCTTGGTTAGTAACATAATTTAATTTAGTTGCAGTAATTCTATGTTGGTAATTTGGATTAACCCAAAAGGTAACTGTTCCATCTGAACCAGTAGTTGCTTGTCCAACAGGAACCCAAATTCCTCCTATCTGTCTTTCTATTATAACATTTACTCCTGAAATTACTGCTCCGGAAGATTCAATAACATTAATAGAACTGTAAATACCATTAGCACTTCCCAATAAATAAAGAGTTGTTTCTGTGGTTGTGTTTGTATAAGAACTTCCAGAGATTGTATAAGTTCTTTGAGGATAACTTGTATTGGAATATTTGAAAGTTGCACTTGTTATTACTGTTGTATCGTTGGGAGTAAAACAAAAAGAATAATTTGTAAAGAAAGATGTTGGGCTTGAATAACGGTAAGTTTTATTCTTAGAAGCTGTTGATGTATAATAAACCCAAGTAGAACTATCTACATAAGCTGTCATTGCTGTATCTGTGCTTTCATCTTTAAATGAAATGTTAAGATATGGAAAAGGATTTCCGGCATCACAGTGAGAGAAATTTATAAGATTAACAACTTGGTAATATGTTGTAGTGTTATACAAAACATCATCTAAATAATACTGAATATAAAAACTATTATTGGCTACATCTAGAGGAACAAAACTACTATTAAACATCATAACTGTACTAGTATTTGTATAACTTGTAGGTTGTGCAGTTCCATTATAAAATAAAGTTCCGTTAAATGTTGTAAATGTATTCGCTGTTAAGTTTAATAATATTGTAGTTGTTTCTAATTCTATTTCCGGAGTTGTAAAACTTACATTTTCATAAATATAATTTACTATAAATGTAGTAGAATTAAAACCTAAGTTTCCCGCACTATCATTAGCATAATAAATTAAGGTATGTTCTCCGGCTCCTAAAGCTAGAGTAGCATTTGTTCCACAAGCTATAGTATTATTTTCTGTTCCGTTATAATAAATGCAACTTTCCGTATATAAATCTGTAACTGAAATATTAAAATCTACATTTAGAGGAACAGTAGTAGTTACTAAATTTCCTGTAGGATGAAATATATTTACTAAAGGATTTGTTTTATCTACTATAAAAGTATAATTTGAATCACCAACATCACACATATTAACATCATTACATCCATTAACATTCCACGTATAATTCCCCTCGTCTATATTTTGTCCTATACATTCTAGTTGTACATAATCGGCTCCAGTATCTTCTACTGAACAATCTGGATCAGATACCCCATTTTCTACAAATCTTCCTACAATTTCTTC
>Ga0210003_1002676_pt1 | contig 14854 bp, 18 predicted proteins | sample LantaG_FD_182804 | JGI IMG/M metagenome (GOLD analysis project Ga0210003, IMG submission 182804) | Deep subsurface microbial communities from Baltic Sea to uncover new lineages of life (NeLLi) - Landsort_02402 metaG (SPAdes) (version 2) | ecosystem: Environmental > Aquatic > Marine > Oceanic >... | reverse complement strand
GGGGGGGGGGGGGGGGGGGGGGGGACGAAACGCGCGCGCGAGAGCGTGCGGCGGCGTTTTTTTGATTTTTGTGTTGTCAAATAGAAGAAGAAAGGGAAAAAGTTTTTTTTTTTGGGAACCTGGTTTTTGTTTTTGTTGTTCTTCTCTTTCTCCCGATTCAAGAGGCGCCGTCGCGCGCCTCTCTCTCTGTCAAGAGCAGCAGGGGAGGGAAAGGGCACAAAAAGAGGGGGGCAAGGAAAAGAGAAAGAAGAGCGCGAATTCCGCTTTTTCTCTCTCATTTTCACCACTCGCCGCCCCCTCCTCCTCCTCCATTCCCGTCGCCAAACAGCGAGTCAGGGTAGGGGGACAGCGCCCCGCCGGAGCGTGGGGCAGCAGCAGGAGCAGCGTTACCAGGGAAGAACTCGAAGCCCCTGCCATAACGCTCCTCGTCCCGCTGGTGCTCCCCGCTGCTTCCTCTTCCTCCCTCGCCGCCGCTGCCGTCACCGGCAGACGCGGCGTCCGAGGCCGAGGCAAAGCCCGCAACCGCCGAGGCGGAAACGGAAGAAGTCGAGGGGGGACCGAAGACGTCCGAGGGGGCGTAGAGGCTTCTATATCTCCCTTCCGGAGGGCTCAAAGAGTGCGTGCTGCTCGGGGCGGGGGCCGCTTGCTGCAGCTCCTGTTTCTGGAACGCGAGCGGAGAAGAGGTCGAAGCGTTGCTGTTGCCGTTGCGGCTTTGCTGCCGCGCCAGGAACGCCACGAGGCCCGAGTCCTCTGCCGTCGCCGCCGTCGTCGCCTCTCTTCCTCTTTCCTCGAACGCGCTGCGGTCAAAAGGCGCGTTGCCGCCGCCGCCGTAGGGCGACCGTGGGCGGCGGTAAAAGTCGTTTCCGTCGCCGTTTCCGTTGCTGCTCCTGAACGACATCGCCTCGAGCTCGGCAGCCAGGGAGCCGCCTGCGAAGCCAGGGCCGCCGCCGCCGCCTCCGACTCCGCCTCCGTAGAAGTCCGCGTCGTGCGCTGGCCTGGCCGGAGGGGGGAGAGAGGAGCGGGAGGAGTGGAAGCCCGCGTTGCCGTTTCCGTTGCTGCCGAGGGGCGGCTCCCAGCAGTTTCGCGGGAGAGCGGCCGCAGAGGCCGCGGCGGCAGCTGCCGCCGCCGCCGCTCTCGCCGAGGCTGCCTGCGCCGCGGCCGCCTGCGCCGCCGCGGCGGTGGCTGCGGCCATCTGGTCCCTGGGGACGGCCCTCTTGACCTCGACGGGCTTCTCGTGGAGACAGTGCATCGCTCCTAAGGAGCAAGGTTTTTTGGATTACGGAAAAGACAAGAAAACGAGAAAGAGTGAGTGAGCAAGCGAGCGAGTTTTTTGTTCAACTTTTTTCCACGTCGAAAAAAGAGCCAATTCCTCACCTGCGGAGAAGACGCAGTCGAGCCCCGCGTCGGTGAGCATCGTGACGAAAGCGAACCTGTTGTTTTTGAGCGTGTGGAGGTTGGAGAAATGAAACGGAAAGAAAAGTGAGTTTTTTTTGTCGAATTCCTCTCTCCACCTCTCTCTCTCCCCTCCTCTCCCTCCAAAAAACCACTCACCCCCTCGACCGCTTCGACTCGTGGTCCACCATCACCACGGCCTCGTCCACGGGGCCAAACTGCTCGAAGTAGCCCCGCAGCGCCGCGTCGTCGCACGAGGGGGGCAGCCCCCCGACGAAGAGCTTCCTGTTTGGCTGCTGCGGCTGCAGCTGCTGCGGAGGAAGAGCAAGGGCGCCGCCGCCTTCGCTGCCCTCGGCCGCGAGGTCGAGGTTGGAGGGCAGGGAGGCCGCGAGGGCCTGCTGCTGCTGAGAGGGCGCGGGAGGCGGCGGCGGCGGCGGCGAGGAGTGCAGGAGCGGAGAAAGCTGCTGCTGCTGCTGCGGGGAAGCGAGAGCAAGAGGAGGAGTAGAAGAGCCCAGACCTCCGTGCTGCTCAAGCCGCTGCGAATACCGCTGCTGCTGCTGCTGCGGCGGCGACGAGCCCAGGATCAGTGCCGCAGCAGCAGCGACCGCCGCGGGGCCAGCATTCGGAAGAAGAGGCAGCGGCAGCGGTTCTTCCACTTTGGGAACGGCCCTCTTGGCCTCGACCTCGCGCCGGTCGATCGTGTGCGCCTGCGCGACGACGCGCGACGCAACCTCGGGGTCGGCGAAGACGACGAAGCCGAAGCCGCGGGGCCTGCCCGTGGCGCGCTCGTAGGAGACGAAGGCCTGCGTAGGAGTTGGGGCGGGGGTTGTGAGGGGCGGAAGGGTGAGTGGAGAGAGAGAGAGAGAGAGAGATAGAGAGAGGGTTGTTGTTGAGGAGGTCGAGAGAGAGGTTGTTTGCCGTGAGACCGTTCGCGTCCTCGTCGCCCTTTTTCGGGCGGCAAAAAATCGGATTTTTCAAACAAAGCCCCCGTCGGTTCCGCGCCTGAATGCCCGCTTGCGCCCTTGTGCCAATGTGCAAAGGCACGGAGTCGAGCGTCCCTGCGACCCCGCATGGAGAGAGAGGTCGTTCGAGGGCGAGCGAGGGTGCCAAAGCCCGTGGCTTTTTCGTTTTTTCGGAATGCGGGGGGACCGGCTGCGGGCGACAATGATAGAAAAAAAACAGGGGAAATGAAAAAACCGCCCCTTGCCACGCGACCTCTTCTGCTGCACAGACTCGATTGCTTTCCCCTTCGAGATTGCAGAGCACATCAGAAGAAAATGTCGAATGCATAGAAACGGGCGAGACGACCCCGTCTTGAAGTCGAAAGCGCCGATGAAACGCGACGACGAGGACGGCGAGAGCCCGTCGACTTCCTTCTTTCGACTCGACATTTCTTTCTCCTGTTTTATTTACCTCTGCCACCTCGCCAAAGTTGCTAAAGTACTGCCTGAGCCTGGCGTCGTCAGTGGCCCAGCTCAGGCCGCCGACAAAGACCTGGATGAAGAAGATTGAGAGGAGCGAGGGAGGGAGGAGGGAGGAGGCGATTGAGAAAAAGAAGAGAGAGCAACGTCGAATGGCAAAAGCGGCGGCGGCGGCCTCGATGCCCTTTCCTTCTTCCCTTTCTCCTTCTCCGGCTCGCCCCTGCGCGCACCTTGGTAGGCCTCGCAGACGCCATGGCGTCCGCGACAGGAGAGAAGACGTGTCTGCTGCTCTCGAAGAAGGAGAGAAGAAGAAGAGGAGGAGTTGGCGCGCGCGCTCCTTGCTGTTGGAGAGGGAAGGAGGAGCGAGCCAGCGAGCCAGCGAGTTTTTTTTCTTCGAAAAAAATGAGAAAACTCGACGCCGACTTTCACTTTTTCTTCTTCTTGCTCAAAAAGCATCGAACGTCGCTTGGGAGCCATCTCCAGGTCTCTGCGACCTTTTCTCTCTCTCTGCAGGCGCGCAACCTTTTAATACTCCAAGAGACAGCTGTTAGTAACAGCGAACAAGCATGAGCTGGAGCGCTCGCGTGGCGGAGGCCTCGTCTTCATCGACGTCATCGTCGTCGTCGTCGAGGTTGCCGCATCTGTCCATGCCCGCTCGCAGCGGCAGCCGACACCGCCTCCGCGCCTCGGCGACGCCTTTGTTCGCCCTTCCGCGGCGTCAGCAGCTGCGTACTGTCTCTTTGTCGACATCACGAAGAGGACAGGGCATAAGAAACACAATTAGGTTCAGAAACGAGGGGGCGAAAATGCCCACGGCAGAGGCAGCGACGGCCGAAACCTCTCCTTCTTCTCCTTCTTCGACCTCTTCTCCTCCTTTCCCTCGGGGCCCTTCCACGGGAGACGGAGACACCATCGTCGCCCTCGCCACCTCCCCGGCGCCCTCCGCCGTCGCCGTCGTCCGAGTCTCCGGGCCCTTGGCGCTCAGGCTCGTCTCCAGGCTCTTCAGGCCGGGCAACGGCAGGAGGTGGAAGGCCAAGTCCCACTCGGTCTCGTACGGAGCTTTTCTCTCAGAGGAAGAGCAGCGCGGCGGAGTGCTCATCGATGAGGTGCTCGTGATCACGATGCGCGGGCCACGGTCATACACGAGGGAGGACGTGGTCGAGGTGCACGCGCACGGGGGGCCCACCTGCGCTCCCCGGGTCCTGGAGGCCCTGCTCTCGGCGGCGGCGGCCAACTTTGACGACTTTGACGACGGCGACGGCGGCGGCGGCGACGGCGACGGCGGCGGAGGAGGAAGATTCTGCGGGACTGTGCGCCTCGCCCGCCCAGGCGAGTTCACCCTCCGCGCCTTCCTGTCGGGGCGCCTTTCTTTAGATCAGGCGGAGGCGGTCGCGGACGTGGTTTCTGCCAAGAGCCCCGCGGCGGCGGACGCGGCGCTCGCGGGACTCGGGCTCGCCGATTCTTCCTCTTCTTCTTCGACCTCTCCGACCTCTTCTTCTCCTTCCTCTGCCGGCGCCGCGGCCTCCCGCGCCCGCGCCCGCTGCGTCTCCCTGCTCGCCCGCGTCGAGGCCTCGCTCGACTACGGCGACGACAACGATGGCGTTCCGGATATCGACGGGGCCTCGATCGCCGAGATCGCCTCCATAAAAGCCGAGATCGATGCCGCGCTCGCGACGCGCGCCCTGGGGGCCGCGATGCGCCGGGGCGTCTCCGTCGCGCTGGTCGGGGCCCCCAACGTGGGAAAGTCGAGCTTGTTGAACGCTCTCTGCGGGCATGAGCGGGCGATCGTCAGCGAGGTGGCCGGGACGACCAGGGACGTCGTCGACGCCCCCGGCTTGCTCCCCGGTGGGGTTCCCGTCACCTTGCTCGACACCGCAGGCGTCAGGGACGCGATCAAGGCCGCAGAAGCTTCTTCATCGAATTCTTCCTCTGGTTCGAGCTCCTCTGCGTCTGTGTCTGCTGCCCTGGACGCGGCGAGGATAGAGGCCCTCGGGATCGCGAGGGCCGCGGAGGCCGCCGCGGGCGCCGACGTCGTCGCGCTCGTCTTCGACTCCTCCAAGGGCTGGACTTCTAAGGACGAGGAGGCGCTCGCCGGGGTCCGGCAGGCCCTTTCGAGGAAAAGTTCTTCTTCTTCTTCGGCGCCTCCACCGCCTGCGGTGCTGGTGGCGAACAAGAGGGACGTCGAAGCAGAGAAGAAAGACGGATCAACTCTTTCTTCTCCTCCTGTGTCGCTCGCCGCCGATGGTCCAGCCTTCGCGTCTGTCGTCTCCGTCTCCGCCGTGACGCGGCAAGGCCTTCCCGAGCTGGGAGCCGCGCTGGCGGCCGCCGTGGGGCTCCCGACGGTGCCCCCGGGGGGCCACGCGGCCCTCGTCAACGCTAGGCAGGCCGAGGCGCTGAACAGAGCTTCGGCAGCCTTGAAGCGCGCGGGCGGCGACGCCGAGGCGGGCGCGCCGCCAGACTGCTGGTCGGTTGGGCTGAGGGAGGCCCTGGCGGCTCTGGGGGAGGTCGGGGGAGCTGGCGTGCGGGAAGAGGTGCTCGACGCCGTGTTCTCTCAGTTTTGTATCGGGAAATGAGAGGGAGGAAAGTGTAAAAAAAACAGAAAACTTGATCAATTTTTAACAAAAAGTTCTTTCTCTCTTTTCTCTCTTTTCTCTCTCTCAACTCTACTTCCACCTCCCGCCACGGATGTCCGCCACCAGCTCGTCCGACAGCACGCCCGTGCGCTGGAAATGCCGCATGTGCAGGATCGGGGCGCACCCGACCTCGGCGACGGTCGCAGCAGCAGAAGAAGAAGCGGAAGCGGAAGAAGAAGAAGAACTTCCGACGCCGATGACGCTCGAGAGCGCCTCCTCGTGCCGAGTCGCCCTCCTCGCCGCGAGCAGCAGCCCCTTGTCGCCTCCCGCTCCGACGCAGGCGCAGACGTCCAGCAGCGCCGACAACGTGTTCATCTTCATGTAAGGGCAGGAGGCGCAGCCCCCCTCGGCGGAGCAGCCCTCCCCGGAAGCCGGGCCGGGGATCACGGCGAGGCCTCCGGGGAGGAGAGAAGGAGGCGAAGAAGAAGAAGAAGCTTTCGACGACGAAGAAGCTTTCGAGGACGAGATCGTGTTCGCTGTCGTCACGGCGTCGGCGGACACCGGGAAGATCACCTCGACGTCCACCGCGTCCTGGTCCAGGCCCGCGGCGCGCAGGGAGCGCTCCAGCTTGCGCGAGACGGCGTTGACTATGCTCGTGACCATGCCGCTCTCGGTCCCCAGGATGACCCTGACGCGCTCGAGCGGCGGCGCAGCCGCCGCCGCTTGCTCTTCTCCTCCTCCTCCTCCTCTCTCTCCGCTTTTTTCCCTCGCTTCCACGGCGCCCTTGGCCCTCTCGACGGCCTCGCCCACCTTCCCCAGGATGAAGTCCAGGATGTTCTGCGTCGAGCCCACGACCCCGCCGACCTCGGGCCGCTCCCTCTGCGCCCTCAGCGCCAGGCGGAACAGCTCGCCGGGCACCTCGAAGTGCGCGGCGACCGCCGCGTCGCCGTAGAGCGCCTCGACGGTCGCGGGAACGGAGCCGCCGAACATCTCGTGGACCGCGCAGGCCCCCTCCCGGTAGTAGTCGAGGTTGCGCAGCGTCCTCCGCAGCGACTCCCGCGTGTGCAGCGGGTGCAGCCTCTGAGCCGCGGCGTCCGACCCTTCGGCCTCGCAGGCCTCGGCGACCGTCTGGAGCAGCTCTCTGAGATTCGCGCCCATAAAGCTGTCGGGCCCGTAGAGGATCTTGAGCCCTTCGGGCACCTGCGCCGAGGCCTGGAGGACCGTGGCGACGACGTTGGAGGAGGTGCAGGTGATGGTGGGCACGGTCGAGTGGGCCGCGGCCTTGGCGCGGAGGCTGGTGTTGATGTAGACGACGTGCAAAGCGTTTGCGTCGGCGGCGGTTGCATTCGATTTCGATGCCGAATCGATCTCCGAGTCCACCTCCGATTCCGCGCTCTTTCCCGCCTCGTTCCCGTCGCCGCCTCGTCGCCGCAGCCACGCGTTGTACTTGGCGTCGTCGGCGGCGTCCGCGAGGGTGCACCCGATCTCCTCGGCCGACATCCGCAGCACCTCGACGTCCTCGAAGCCCGCGGCGTCCAGGATCGCCCGGACGTTTTCGCTCATAAAGTCGACGCCGAGCACCGCCACGGCCGCGCACCCGGCCTCGGCCATACCCACGGCGGCGTCCGCCATCGCCAGCGAGTCCGAGATCTTGACGTGCGGCCAGCCGAGGCTCTCGTCCTTCTTGGCGAGCTCGGCGACGGCGGCGAGGGCCCCCTGGACCTCCGGGTCCATGTAAAAGTGCGCGACCACGCCGACCTTCTTGGCGCGCAGCTGCTCCGCGAGCTCCCGCACGACGCGCGCGTCGGGCTTCAGGAAGCGGGCCTGGGCCTCGGCGAAGGCGCCACGGGGCTCGAGCTTGCCGGAGGCGCCGACGATGAGCGAAGGGAAGGGGGAAAGAGGGGACGAGGAGGAGGAAGAAGAGGTCGAGGTTGCTGCTGCTGCTGCGGCGGCAGCCCTCGCCCTCGACTTGAGCGAAGCCAGCAGCGACGCCACCCCCCCTGCCCTGTTTGAAAGACCTCCTCCTCCGCCAGAAGAAGCACTCATCGCCGTCGTCAACGACTCGTCCGAGAGCCCCGCCGCTGCGACCTCGGCGGCGGTCAGGGCCGCGACGGCCGCCGGCGTCGCCCCGGAGGCGGCCAAGCACAGCAGGGCGGCCGCGCCGCGGGTCAGCGCGGCGTCCGCCGCCGAGCGGAAGAGGAGGGAAGGAGAGGAAGAGGAGGAATCGTCGCTGCTTCCGGCTTGGAGCGTGGCGTCGATCCAGGCTGCAGAGGCGCAGCCGGGGACGCGCCGCTCCGGGGTGCAGAGGGAAGCGGGGAGAGAGAAAGAAGAAGTTGAGGAGGAGGAAGCAGCAGCTGCGGAAAGCAGCGCCGAGGCGAGGGCGCGCCTCGGGTCCTCTGACGCTCCTTCGGTCTTCTTCTGCTTCAGGCTCTCTCGGAGTCGCTCGAGGATCGCGGCCTTGGAGGACGCGGTCGAGGCCTGGAGGGGGCGGGTTTGGTGAAAGAGGAGGGGCGAGAGAGAGAAAAAAGGTGAGGTTGACGAAGCGAGAGGTGGTGGTGGTTGTCGTCGTCGTCGGTCGAGAGCAGCCGTCGATTCGCGTGGCTCGATTTTCTACTAGCCCTTTTTCTCCAGTCTGCTCACCTCCGTCTCTGCTTCCGTGACTGCTGTGGCGTGAAGGGCGGTGAGAAGCGTCCTCGACGCGTGGCGGCGGATCGGAGTTGAGGAAGACGGGCAAGGAGCGGCAGAGGGAAGAGGCGACGACAACAGCGCTGCGATTGACGACACGGCAGCGCTAGTTCGCCGTGTCGCCGCCGCTGCTGCTCTGGCAGTCCTCCTCCGCCGGCCCTTCGATGGCGCTGCAGCGAGCGGGGCGGCTCGCTGCGCCCTAGAGGAGCAGGAAGCGATGCCTGCGTCCATAGAAGAGCAGCTTTGGCGTTGTCGAGTTGAAGAAAGTGAGGTCGAGTTTTTTTTTTGGAACGAAAGGAGTGAGAGCGGAAGGGCGCCGACGACAGAGGTTTGAGAAAATTTCAAGTCACTCTCTCTCGCTCGCCACCAACGAGCAAGATGGACTCGGTAGCAGCCCCTGCAACTACTCCCGCTGAGCCTCCCGCGGGCCCCGGCGGCGGCGGTGGCGGCGGCAGCAAGCGCCCTGCCCCTCAGCCCCCGCCGCAGGTCACGCACGCGTCTCGGCGGACGAAGAAGAACGCCAGGGGCCGGAGGAGCAATCAGCAGCAGCAGCAAGGCAGATCGGCCAACGGAGCGGATGCCAACGGCGGTGCTGCCGCCGGTGCGGGCGCCGCGGGCGCCGCCGCGACCAACGACGACCTCGTGCGCGTTGTGCCCGTGCCCCCGGATTCGGTGCTGCTGCAGGAGGTAGGAGAAGAGCTGGAGGAAAGAGAGAGAGAAGGGGAAAGAGATGCAGCGAGCGAGCGAACGAGACGAGATAGATCAAACGGAAAAAAATCTCAACCTCCTCAACCTCCTCAACAACCCTTTCAAACCCTTTTTTCAGGACGGCTGGCGCCCCGTCCGCCTCTCCGCCACCGACCACGCCCCGCAGGCCCGCGTCGACCCCGAGACGGGGACCCTGGCCTCCACCAAGGGCTACTGCACCGCCAGGGGCACCCACGGCGCGAGCGCCGGGACCTGGTTCTTCGAGGTCGAGCTGACGTCGCTCGGCGGCAAAAGTCCTCCGCCCTCGACCTCGACCTCTTCGACCTCTTCCTCCTTCTACCTCGGCGCCGCGCGCGTGGGCTGGGCCACGCGGAGCGCCGAGCTGCAGGCGCCCGTGGGCTACGACAAGCACGGGTACGCGTTCAGGGACAGGGAGGGGAGCAAGGTGCACGACGCTTTGCGGGAGCCGTACCTCGAGGAGCCGTACCTCGAGGAGGGAGAAGGAGAGAAGGAGAAGGAGAAGGAGAAGAAGAAAGTCGGGGACGACGAGAAAGAGGAAACGGCGACGGAAGAAGCAAACGGCGACGGCAGCGGCGGCGACAAAGCCAAAGAAAAGCCTCCTCCTCCCTCTCCAACCCTCCCCCCGGTCAAGCAGGGCGACGTCATCGGCTGCTACCTCCACCTGCCACCGGGGGGACGAGCCCTCGAGAGGACGAAAGAGGACATCGTCTCGTGGAAGGGGGGCCTCTACTTTGTCGACCGACCAGAAGCGCCGGCCGCGCCCGTGCCCGGATCGGCCGTCGCGTTTTACCTCAACGGGAGGAGGCTCGGGGTCGCGTTCGCCGACATCCTCGAGGGGACCTACTACCCTGCTGGGTCCCTGTTCACCCCGCCACCGCCGAGGGGAGGAGCAGCAGCAGCAGCAGCAGCTGCTGCTGCCGTCGAAAAGGCGAAAGAAGCGGAGAAAGAACCAGCAACTTCTCAGCTGGGGCAGAAGAAAAAGGTCTCGTTCGGTCCCTTTGACGCCGTCGCGTCGTTCAACTTCGGGCCCCGGTTCAGGTTCCCCCCGGCGGAGACCCCGCGGGAGGGCCTGCCGGAGGCGCGGCCTGCGTGCGAGATGGCGGGGCCGCCGCCTTGAGCGACTTGATGATGATGAAAAAGAAAAGAAAAAATGTAAAGAAAAAAACGAACGAAAAAGAGACTTTTCATTTTCCGTTGTTGAAGAAAAAACAGAAAAAAAGAAAACCAAAAAATGACCGCCACCCCCTCCACGACGGGCGACGTCCGCAACAGCCTCTGGGCCGCTCGCTCCGCCCTCAGGCGCCTGCGAGCGCCCGCAGAGATCGCGGAGGCCGGAGGGTGAGTTGGGAAGAGAAAAGAGTTGCTCTCGTTTTGTTGTTCTTTCTTCGTCTTCTTCTTCTTCGCTCACCTCCTTCCCTCTTCCTCTCCAAAACTTCCCCCTCAGCCTCCTCCGCGGCGAGCCCGCGGCCGTCCTGCGCGCCCTCCGCTTCGTCTTCAACCGCTACCCGCGGACGCTCGAGCGGTGCGCGACGGCCGCGGCGGTCGGCGGAGGGGCCTGCTGCGCTTCGGAGGAGGACGCGGCCGTTGCTGCTTCGTTGGTTGCCGCCGGCAACAACGGCAGCCTCGACAACAACAACGACAGCGGCGACGCTCCTTGCTCCTCGTCCTCCCCTATCTCCTCCGCGGGCCGCGCCCTGCTCTCCCCCGCGTGCCCCCCTTCGCGCTTCGCCACGGCGGCGGTGAGGGCCCTGAGGCACGGCCTGGGCATCGAGCGCGTCGGGATGACCCCGGCGCAGCTGCTGGAGAGGGTAAGGAGAAAAAGAAGAAGAAGAGAATTCGGGGTGGCAGTTTTTTTTTCCTTCCCAGGGAGAGAGACGGACGCGCGAAATCTCGAATTTCTTCTCTCAAAAGACTTTAAAAAAAATCAACCCCGCAATCAAAAATCAAACCCAGGGCTACGCCGAGCGCAAGCTCATCCTGATTGCCGAGGCCGCGACGGCTGCCAGGGAGCTCGAGGCGCAGGGCGCCGCCGCGGAGAGGAGGGGCTGCGGAGGAAGAAGTTGCAGCGGCGGCGGCGACGGGAAGAAGAATAACAAAAAAAGAGTCGGAGGCGTTGTCGGTTGGCCTGTCGCCGCGGGCGCTCGCGGCCCCGGCGGAGCTAAAAGAGCTCCTCTCGAGGAGGAGGAAGAAGAAATGGAGCCTGTCGAGGAGCACTTTGAGCGCTCGCTGCGCTCCGAAGGGAGGAGGCCGCCGCGCGGGAGCCTGTTGTTTTCTCCTCCTCAGCTGCAGAGGATGAAGCAGCCACCTCCGCTGCCGCTTTCTTCTTGTTCTAGCGACTCCGAGGAAGAGGAAGAGGAAGAAGACCTCCTCCCCAGGAGAGCTCCTCCTCCCAGGCCCGTGGCTCTGGCTCCTCCCTCTCCCACTGCTGCTCCTCGATCCCGCGCGGAAGAGGAAGAGGAAGGGCTCTCCGAGAGCGACGGAGGAGGAGACAACGACGATGACGGCAAAGGCGAAAGGCCCTTGAACAAGAACAGAAACGACAACAACAACAACAGCCTCTCCCTCGTCGCCAGGGCCGAGGCCGCGGCAGCCCGTGCCACCTCGGCCCTGGGCTCCCTGGGCGAGCGCGTCGCGGCGCTGGAAGGCGCGGTGCTGTCGCTGCGGGCCGTCTCCTCCTCGAGGTCGCGGTCTCTGTCGCCAAGAAGAGCTCGAGGAAGAGGAGGAAGAGGAGGAAGCTTTTCCGACGACGACGAAGAGGAAGAGGAAATGCCTTCCCGCCCTCGCTCTCCGTCTCCGATCAGGAAGGCGAGCCTCCTGCTGCACTACCCGCTGCGGCGCGCCGAGCAGAGCAGCAGGGGCGCCGGGATCCGCGGCATCCCGCGCCTCTGCTTGCCTCCTCCTCCGCTCTCGCAGCAACAGCAGCAGCGCGCCCCTTCCAAAGACAGGAGCAGCTTCGCTTCCCACTCCGACGCGTTCGTGGCGGCCCTGGAGGCTCGCACCGCCGCGGCGCGGTCGTGGCTCGAGGCGGTGTCTCGGGTCGAGTAGAGAGAGGGAGAGAGGGGTTTGGAAAGAGAGAAAGAGAGTGAGTGTGTGTGTGAGAGAGAGAGAGTTGAAAATGAAAAAAATACAAGAGCTGTTCATCACTTCTTTTTGAAGAGTTTTGTTTTACTCTCTCCTTCTTCTCTCTCTCTCAATCAATCAATCGCCATGGACTCCCCGTGCGACTACGAGGAGGATCGCGCCAGGCGCATCGCCGAGAACATGAAGCGTCTGGCCGAGCTGGGCGTGGTGGAGGTGAGGAAGGGAGAAGACGATGGATGTGATTGAAGCGAAGCGAAAGGAGGGACGAAACCGATGTCGCCTTTCCGACATCTTCTCCCTCGAGATTTTTCGAAATTTGAATTTTCGACGGCTGATTCGACGCTTGAGCTTGCGCATTCCGATTGCTGAAGTCGTAAATCGAGATTCTTGATCGTCATCGCGTTGAAGATCCACGATCAGAGGCGTGCATCTGCTTCCAAAAGAGGTCGCTTTTTTTGAAAAGCGCGTCGTTTTTTTTTCATCGTCGTCGAACGGAAATTCGACCGTTGAGAAAACCGAAAAAAAACTGAACCTCTTCCTCTTCTCTCTTCTCCCAACATCACCAAACCAACCAAAAAACACCAGACCGCCTCCCAGCTCGCCCCGCAACCGCCCCCGCGCCGCAGGACCAACCTCAGCGGCATGCCCCGCTCGCCCAGGGCCCGAAAGGTCGCCGCCTCAGACGAGCCGGTGCGGAGGTCGGGCAGGCTCGACGGGAAACCAGCGCGGTGCTACTCGGAGGACCCCGCGGCGCCGGCGGCGGCGAGCAAGGAGCTGCGCAAGCTCAAGGGCGGCAACGTGAGCAAGGGCGCCAGGGAGCGAGGTGGGGAGCAGTTGGGGAGAGGAAGATGAAGGAAAGAGAAGAGAGGAAGAGAGGAAGAGAAAGAGAAAGAGAAAGAAATGAGGCTCACGAAGAAAAAAACCCCCGAAAAACGAAAAAAAAACTCAAACAAAAAACTTTACCACTCTCCACACACCAGTCACCTCCGCCGACGAGGTCTACTCCCAGGCCCACGTCGACTCCCTGGGCACCCACTGCCAACCCTGGGAGCTCTTTGTCGACGGCTACGACCTCGCGACGGGCCGCCGCATCTACGACGCCTCCCGCGGCCACACGTGTCACCAGTGCCGGCAGAAGACGCTGGGGACGCACACTGCCTGCGACTGCTGCGGCAGGCTTTCCGGGATCTTCTGCGGGGACTGCCTGTTCATGCGGTACGGGGAGAACGTGAGGGAGGCGAACGCGGCGAGGGAGGCGGCCAGGGCGAGGCGGGCGGCGAGAGCGGCGGCGGCGGCGGGGGCGGGAGCGGGGGCGAGCAGCAGCGGCGGTGGCAGCGAAAACGGAAACGAAAACGAACAGCAGCAGGACTTTGGCTGGGCGTGCCCTCCCTGCCGCGGCCTCTGCAACTGCTCCTTCCACCGGGCCCGCCGCGGCTGGGCCCCGACGGGCTCGCTGTACCGGCACGCGCTGGCCGAGGGCTACGCCTCGGTGGCGCACTTTCTGGTGCTGACGAGCGTGGAAGAGGGTGTCGTCGTGCCCCCGGGGCTGAGGCAGGGCAAGAGGCAAGAAGAAGAGGGCGGAAACGGGAATACTGCTGCTGCTCTTCCTTCGACGAGGCCCGTCTCTGCCGCCGCGGGGCTCCTCCGGGACCCGCCCGTGACGACCACGGTGGCCCGCGGCGGCAAGCCCAAGGCCAGTAGTAGCAAAAGCAACGCCGTGAAGAGCCCCGGGTCGCCGCCGCTGCCGTCGGCCAAGCGGGCCGAGGCGACGCGCCGGCGGTCGCTCGGAACCTCCTCCTCTTCCCCGAACCGGCAGCAGCAGCAACAGCAGCAGCTCACCTCCCCGACGCTGGAGCCCGCTCCGGTCGCCGTCGTTCCCAGCCTCCTCCCCAACGGGAAGAGGCGCACGGGGAGCTTCATGAGCCAGCTGAGGCTCAACCCCGAGGCGCTGAAGAGGCGGCGCGGCGGGGCGGCGGCAGCGAACAGGGGGAAGGCGACAGCGACGGCGAAAACTCCCGCTTCTGCTTCCGCCGCGGAGAAGAAGAAGAAGCCCGCGGCGAAGAAGGCGGCCGTCTCCATCTCTCCGCGCGCCCCTGGCGTGTCCAGGCGTAGTATCAGAGGCTCCGTGGGCGTGGAGGTCGCGGCGGCGTGTTGAAGAAGAAGAAGAAGAGAGAGATAGTTTTATTGTTTTTTTTAGAGAAAAAATTTTGAATCAAAAAAGAGAGAGAAAAGTTTTTTTGGTTTAAATCGTCACAAAAACCATTTTGTTGTTTGATTGTTCACTTTTTTTTTTTACAATGAAGAAGGGTTGGCCAAGATTTCTCGCGATTTCTCGCTGTTGGGGGCCCGGCGGGAGAGAGGGAGAGGGAGAGAGAGAGAGAAAGGAGAAAAGAAGGAGGAGGACGCTCAAAGGGCGCCTCTTCTTTTTGCTCTAGTCGATGCGCTTCCAGTGCTTGCCGGATCTGGTCCTCCTGACAATGTGCGCCTCCGGAGCGACGAAGGCGAGGTTGCAGAGGTCGAGCGAGGCGAAGAAGTCGGCGACGGCGCGCCAGACGCGCTTGAGGAGGGCGAGGACCATTTGGGGAAAAAAGAGCTGAGAAGAGAGAAGAGAGAAGCAAGGTGAGAAAATTAAGGAGGTCGAGGTCGAGGTCGAGGTCGAGACAGCGTGAAGGTGTTTGATTGCGGGGAACCAAATTCGTTTTCGGAGTCTGGGGTCGCTCACCTGGGTCTTTCTCTGTACGTTGGCGACAACGGAGGTCAAAGGGCGGCTCGGATGGAGAGTGCCGGGCGTGCGATCCGATCGCAGTGCGGGGGAGAGGCGCTGCACGAGACGCTTTGAAGGAGGATGTTTTTTTTTTTTTTTTTTTTTTTTTTTTTTTTTTTTTCCCGGTTCGAAAGAGTGGAGTCAGACTTTTTTTGTTTGTTTGTTTTCTTTGTATATTTTGCAAGAGGTTTTAAATTAAATGAGCAGAA
>Ga0210003_1002675_pt1 | contig 14856 bp, 21 predicted proteins | sample LantaG_FD_182804 | JGI IMG/M metagenome (GOLD analysis project Ga0210003, IMG submission 182804) | Deep subsurface microbial communities from Baltic Sea to uncover new lineages of life (NeLLi) - Landsort_02402 metaG (SPAdes) (version 2) | ecosystem: Environmental > Aquatic > Marine > Oceanic >... | reverse complement strand
TAAGTCTATTCTATCGTGTTTAAAGTATAATTGTGATAGTTGTTTTTTGACTTTTAATGCCCAACGTTGTTTTGATTCATCATTTATAGTCGGTGCAGCACGTTGATAATTACTCGATTTAGTTAACGTCATGTTATATGGCGATATAATAGTGTCCCTGCTTATAATACCGTATTTTAACGATAATATCATATAATCATCATAGTAGTCTTTAATGAAATGCATTTGATGTTTATATTGAGGAGAATCGCTATACATCTCCTCGGCACTACATTTATAGTCCTTTTTCTTTGCTTTACAAGATATAATTGCTAATTTTTTATTGTTCATTTATACAAAGTATTTATATAACATTACTACACCATAAATTATAATTAAGAATCTAAATGTGTTTTTGAATACTAATTTTCCGATTGCTCTGATTATTGTTTTATCCATTATTATAATATTTCAACATTTAATGATTCTAATATTTCAATAGCTTCATCAGCATCAAAATCAAAATCCATATCAAGTAAATCCTCATTTTCACCTTCGAAACCAATTACGTAAGCAATCATTTCTAACCACTCTTCAGTTCCCATTTCCATTTCAGTGTACTCTGTAATCAAGATGAATTGTTTAATTAAATGTTTCATTTCGTGTTTTTCTACTTTTTTCATAACCTTTGTTTTTATTTATTGTTTTTTTGGCATTATTGCCGTTATTATTTATATGGTAAATATAACATCCTTTTACGCGGGAGCCAAACCTCCCGCGCATTACTTTTATTTATTTATCAAGCCCTTCAGCAAATGATTTTAATAATTCTTTTTTATTAAATGGTTTATCTGAAACTATACTCCAAATATATTCCATTTGGTAACCCAAATCATAGGCAATTTCAAATACATTATCTTCAGTGGTAATTATTTCTTCAAATACCTCCATACCTTCAATAACATCTACAAACGTTGTTTCAATTTCTACTTTTTTCATAACTTTTATTTTTATTTATTTATTGTGGCAATATTGCCGTTCTTATTTATGTGTAAATATAACATCCTTTTACGCGGTAGCCAAACCTCCCGCGCATTACTTTTATTTATAATTTAAATGTTTATGACAAAACATTCTATGATGAATAGCCTGAAATAATTCAGCAATTATATCCTTATCAGTATCATTTAACTCAATAGGAGCATCAAATAAAATATCCTTAATTAACTTAAAAAAGTAATCATCTTTTTCTACCTCCCATAAATGAACTAAGAAATCCTCTGCCCATTCAAAATCTGTATTAAATTCTTCATTATACATTTTCCTTTCAGTTTCCATATAATTGTGAAAGTAATCATGTCTCTCATAAAGTAAATCTAATACCTTATCTTCAAATTCTTCTTCTTCTTTTTCTTCAATGTAAATTTCTAATTGAACATCATTAACATAATGTCCTACACATTCCATTAACTCTTCTCTAATAACTTCTTTTTCTAATTTTGTCATAACCTTTATTTTATTTTAATTTATTGTGGCATTATTGCCATTCTCATTTATACGTGAATATAACATCCTTTTACGCGGTAGCCAAACATTTTCCAACATACTTTTAATTATTTTATATTATTATACACTTTTGATCGGGCCATTGTAAGTGCACTGTTCCATCTATAATTAATTGTTTATGACTACAATCTGCTATGTGATTTGCTTTAACAAAATTAAGTAAACGTATATATGTGTCAGGTTTTATCATATGGTGTTTAACAAGCTTGTTTCTGTTTACTGTTGATTTTAAGAAATCTTCACACGTAAACCCTTCTATTACCTCCCATACTTTGCCATTATAATTCTCCATATTCTGAGTATATTCATAAGCCTCATCTATTACGGATTTTGTATGTAATAAATCTGTTTTGCTGACATTGATAAAATATTGTGTTGTTTGCGGGTAGAAATCTTCAGCAATCATTCTATCGTTATCATACTCATACTTTGCCATACCTCCTATTCCGATGCCATTCCAGTAATAGAAATCAGCCTCAGGTAATTCCTCATCTATTAAGAATTCAGGTGTATATAATTGATCATCATTAACTTTAAATAACCATTCTATATTATTTTCTTTACAATAATCAAATACAGAACCATCTAAATCTAATGTGCCGAAACTATGGCCACGATTCACGTTTAAGTCAACGAATTTAACATCGTCAAAATATTTCAACCATACCGCGTGGTGACGTTTTATTAATGCGTTAAATGCGTAATTCGCTGATACAATAACACCTTTAAATTTATCAAATATTGGTTTATTTGTTTTAATGTATTGTTCTAAATCAATTAATTTTGTATCTGATGATATATGGGCTACTATTCCTATAAAACTTTTATTTACTAACTCTAATTTAGTCATTTATATATTCTTTTGTTTGATTATAATATTTTTCTTCTAATTCAATACCTATAAAATCTCTGTTTAGGTTTTTACAAGCCTTCCCAGTTGAATTACTACCCATACAACAATCTAAAATTAAATCATTTTCATTAGTAAATTGCTTAACTAAATATTCTAATAATGGAATTGGTTTTTGTGTTGGATGTCCTCCTTTTATACGTGGGTTAGAAAATTCAATTACAGATTTAGGAAAACGTTTACCTTCATTAACTGCTGTATAAGCATATTGTTTACCATAGTTATTGCCTTCACCTTCCTTACCACTCTTAGTTTGTGTATATGGTTTACCTTTAGTAAATTGAGGGTTATATGTTAAAGCACCTTTATTTTTATCTTTTTCAAATATAAGGATATTCTCGTGATGTTTCATAGGACGATACTTTGATAATAATTGTCCACTTCCTATAGTTTTATTCCATATTACTTCGTGTTTAAAGTTTTTAGGATTACTCATTATTAATGCTGAAGTAAAAGGTTGTGAACTAAATAATACAATGTTTCCTTGATTTTTAATTATGCGATTAAATTGTTCCCACATAAGTTTAAAAGGGATTACTTCATCCCATTTATTTCTTGTAATCCCATAAGGCAAATCAGTGATAATATGGTCTATACTATCGTTAGATATTTTAGACATTTCTTCTATAGCATCACCTAATATAAGATTAGTCATTTCTATTGTTTAGTTTATTTAAATATTCTTTCCTACGTTGACATGCTTCACAAGGTCCACCTTTGTATTTTTCATATAACCATTTAATGCCTGTGTAATATAAAATCTTTTCTACTAAATCACCTAATTTAAATTTTATCATATATGTCAGTTTTATTAGGGTTTCGTGATGAATTAGGATTTAATTTTTTATTTTGTCTATATGCAATATCTCTTTCTCTACTTTTTTCTTCTAATTCAGCCATTTTAGCATTCCATAATTCAAATGTATCATCATACTTACCCCTTTGTTCTTCAAGTGCTTTCATAACTTTATCTTTATTCTCTAATTTTTTCTTTTTTAAATAACGTGAAATCATATCATTTTAATGTGACTCGATGTTTTAACTTTTTTAGGTTTTTGTTTTATTTTATAATGAACAAAGAAATTAAGGTATTCTTCACCTTTATATTTATCAGGTCGTCCATGCAAGTAACGACTTCCATTATAGTATAACGATTTGCCTGGTTTTATATCTAATTTATACTCATTTAAATCTTCCCCTTCACATACTAAATCCCAAGATTCATCAGCTGAATATGTTACACTAAAACTTACTGCGTGTGTACTAACTCTGTCTCGGTGCATTTTTAAACTACTATCTTTACCATAAGACCTAATACCATATACAAAGGTTGGTTCTAATTTTTGACCACTCATTTGTTCAGCTATAGGCAAGTAAATTTCGTGTATGCGTTGTGTTATGCTTGGTTCGCTATCCATGTTATATAAACGTGTTTTACCGTCAATTTCATGTAATTCTTGTTCGTCCTTAATATTGTCTTTATGTTTCATTAAAAACGCAGTAACTAAATTTGTTACTTCTTCTGGTGTATCAAGAATATCAAATGCTTTACCATATTGCGGAGGTAAATTTTTAGTTTCATTTAAATATTTTTCTGCTGCTAAATCATCCTCTAAAGGATTCCACTTATTTTCTCTTATCCATGCTGTAACAATATATTTTTTACCAAATGCTACTCGTTCACCTATATGTTTAGATGCAGGTTGAATTTTACCATCTTCTTTTAAATTGTCCCAAGCTAAAGCACATCCTAAAAGAGGCATAAAACTTCTTTCTACTACTGGAAATGTAGTCCAACCACCTTCAACATCTTGATTTAGATATATCATTAGTGTTTTAATTCTATTTCCTGAATGTAAACCGAATTTTTTAATGTTTACACTATCAAACGCATCGAAATGTTCTGTAAAATAACCATCTCTTTCATAACACTGTCCTTGTAAACCTTCCATCTGTAATACATCAACACCTAATTCTTTAGCTATTTTATTTTTTAGCTTCATTACTGGTTTTGAACAATCGCAAAGGTAAGCTGTTTGTGATTTTCTAGATTTGTCTATTACTTTTTCACCACCTAAACCTACTGTAGATTCGTTTAGGTCTTTATCTATTAACTCTATTAAAGTTTTACATTCCTTAGGAGTAATAAATTCAGGTATTAATGTTAAATCCCAACTATCAAGTGGTTGGTGTTTCATTGATTCTTTTAGGTCCATTATATTTAAATTTATAATCTTGAGGTAAGTTATTATATATTATTACTTCTTGCTCAAAATAATTTGTAACGTATTTTTTCTTTTCTTCTAATTGTAGTGGTTTTAAACGTATCATTCTAAAGCTCTGATGTTTTCGTTTTTCCTTTAGTTCGGTTTCTGGTAATGGTAATTTTAGGTTCCTCGGTAGTTTTCTTTTGCTCATAACTTGGTTTTTGTAATTCCTTAAGATACTCCCTAACTTGTTGCCTAATGTATCTTCTGTTATGAGGTTGTAATTCCTTCATAACATCATATACAACACCGCGAGTTTTGTTTTTCACGATACAAAACGTTATTTTACGTGTTAAAACGCGTTTAATTTGGTCGTATTTGAAAATACATATTGTTACAAATATCCCAATTATTGTGCTGGCTATAGTAAATAACCAATAATTTCTTAAAATTGCTTCTTCCATTATTTTATATTTTTCTTTATTAATTGTTCTTTTAATTCTACTAATGCTTCTTTTATATCCTGACTTAATCGCTGAGGTGTTATGTTTGTTATTTTACTTAATTCACCAACTGTCATTTGTTCCATATAATGTTTCTGTATAAGGTATTTACTATAAAAATGTAACCCTTCAATTAGTAAAGGTAATTCATCTTTCATGTTACTCCAAATATCTCCTTCATCATCTGCAGCCTCTGCATAACCTATCCTTGAACTATAGTCATAGTCATCAAACAACACTCGATGAGACTCAATGTGTTTCCTATGTTTAATGTAAAAAGGTGAGGTTGAAGAACGAACGGCCAATGACATGGCGCTGGTGAGGTATCGTTCTAATGCAGGGACTTTGGCAGACGGAGAAGTAACAATGACATATTTTTTCTGGATTGGTTGATTTAGAAAATATAAAACCGTGTGTGATACTAAGTCAGCACCCCACTTTTCGTAATTGTAACTACAAACCTTTCGAGCATTTACAAATAGTTGGTCTTGAATAAGGGTTAGTTCCCTATTCACTACCGTTTCCATTTCCAATTCAGATAGTCCTATGTCCATTGTCCACTGTTTATGTATACGTCAATATACGATGTCTCATTGGCGTTGCCTAGTTGCCTTTGTCTTTTCTATCGTTTCTTATTGACTTTTCTTTTCCCCTATTATAAATATTAGATGAAATATCGAAACGAAAAAATAGTTGTGAGAGAGTTATGAATAGGGTGTGAAGCGGATATAATCGGGTAATGTTTTATAACTTTTATTGACCTTGTTTCTCCAGAGACTTTAATAACTTAGGCAACTATTTTAATTATTTAAATGTTATATTAAATATTCTAAACACATATGTTGTTAAGGTAATAAGGATTTTTGTGGTATCCAAGCTATTTTTTAGAAGTTATTTACAGAGGATAGTGATGGGCGATACCTGTGGCAGTATCGCCCTAACTTCATTCATAGTAAAGCTATTTCACTTCTAAATAAATAAATAAACGCTTATGAAAACGTTATTATTAATATACGAAGTGTAATTAACTAAACCAAGTTATTTTTAGTTTATTTTTCTAATTATCCCACCATAAACACTTTGTGTAGTTGTTGTATTCTCTATATTGGAACCAAAATGGAATGTTTGGTCTGTTGTCCAATCTATATTATGTGTTTCTACTGGGTCACCCGTATCAATAGCATTAAATGCTGAGTCATTTGTATTTGGACTCCATAATGTTGTTTCAGTAGCTGAGGTTATAAACAGAGTCTTTTGAAAGTATGCTTTACCATTAACTCCATTCTGTAAACTAGCTAATCCGTAATACTCTGAACTATATGGGTAAGGAGTTCCTGGTGCCCAACTACCTGAAGCAATACCTATTGCTGAGTAGTTAGTTCCTGATGTTCCCCCAGTTTGTTGGTATAAAGCCCTAAGTTCAAGAACATCTCCTGGAACAAATGTTCCTCCTGGGATTGATGCTGTCATAAAAATAACATCTGCTCCGGGTGCTGACGCAGAGGTATATGTAATACTCCTTGGTTCTAATGAGAATGAGGTAATACCTCCTCCACCACCTCCGGCAGCAGCCCATTCAATTCCACCATTAGCATTAGATGTTAATACTTGTGCTGATGAACCAGAGCTTCTACTTGAGTCATATAAATTTACTTGTTGTGAACCTGATGCTCTTTGTATAATTGGAACGAATGATGAACCAGAATACATCTGTAATGCCATCTTATCGTTATCCATTCTTAATCCTATACCTACATCTATTGTAGGGTCGGCAAATGTAATACTACCAGTTGACCTAAGATTTTCATTTTGAAATTTAGCCCATAAAGACCCATTATTAATAAATTGGTAAGCATCACCTGTGGCACTTGCTTTAGTGAAATTTAATTGTTGACCAATAGAAATACCTAAAGATGCTTTAGCGTCAATTTGTAAATTTTGCACATTATCATCATCACTTTCTATAATACCAACGCGTGAACCACTAAACTTTAATGTTGGACCAACACTATAACTATTATTTGCTTTATCTTCAATAACTAATGTTGGCACTGTGCCTAATTCATTTAAACTTAATGTTTGTGAACCTGTTACTGCTAATGAACCTGTTATTTGTGCTGAACCTGTATATGGAAATGCTGTTGGTGATGCTGCCGTTTGCCATTCAGCATTTCCTGTTGTGGATACTCCAATAACTTGACCTACACTACCTGTAAGATTAGAACCTAAAATTCCTAATTCAATTGAGCCTGACATTGATAATTTATTAGCATCTTGAATTTTTACATCAGTAGATAAATTTAATTCTCCTTGTGAACCTGAAGACCATAACTTAATATTATCTGCTCTACCTACTGAATTACCACCCATTCCTAATAAATGAATATGATTTCCTAATCCTGAGAATGCTGTGCTAGCTAATTCTAAGTTCTGCCCTCCCATTTCTACAATTTGATAAGCGTTAAATTTGTTACCTATATTTGTAGTAAGGTTATTATAAATTTGAACATTACCATATTGAACTGGATTTGTTGAACTACCTAATATGATTGAATCTCCACCAAATGCCGCGGCATTTTGTCCTGCTAGTATACTAGTGCTTCCTATAATTGAACCTGTAACATCAACCTTTCCAACAAATTTTGCTGAACCTGAATTATTAATTGATTGAGTTACTGCTAAGCTATATCCAAAACCTGGACTATCACCTCTATACCCAACATTAACATCTTTTCTTAAATTAGTATCGTCATATACAGTTAAATCATCTCTAACTGCTACATCTCTAGATACATCTAATCCACCTGTAATTTCTAAATCAAATCCATCAATGTCAAATACTGAATTAGATGAACCTGAAACTATTAATTTTCCATCAACTCTACCATCACCTGTAACTTTAAATCCTAATGATGCTGTATTACCATTCTCTAAGACTTGTTGTAAATTAACACTTGCATATGATGAACTTATAGCGTTATCTGAATTTACAGCGTGTGATGATGATACAGCATAACTTGAACTTATCGCGTTATCTGCGTTTGATGTGTGAGATGAACTGATAGCATAACTAGCTGATACGGGTATGAATTCTGTACCTGTCGCCGTTGCTAACACGTTAAAAGCACCGCTGGCACTTCTTTGTATTAAGTTTTGAAATGATTGGGATATGTATAATCCTGATAAATCTTGTGCCATATTATATTGTGTTTTTATTTGGACCTGGTGGAGGGAATGATGGATATGCTGAGTTAACAATTGGTAATCCTGCTTGTCGAGCTAAGTTTAAATAAACTGCTCTTGTATTACGTTGCATTACTATAGGTGACCTATACTGCGAACCATAATCAGGTATAAATTGGTATAATTCTGTATTTTGTCCTAATTCAGGAAACAAATTATATTTTTCGTTTAAGTATCTAGATAATTGATCTGAGTAGAATTGTTGTTTATTAAAAATGCTTTGACGTTTAGTGTCATACATATTTTTGTCTACATTAACACTATTTTCTCCTCCTGTAGGAGTAAGTAAACCATTGTTTCTTGTTCTTACATAAACATTTTCTGTTATGTTATATAATGAAGCATATACTAAAGCTGGTTGTATGTAATCATCTAATAATGTTTGATATGAACCACTAACTGAACTATTATCAATTTTCTCTATAATAACGTTATACAACTTTGTTCCAATAATTGGTTGTATAACCATATCTTGTTGTTCGCGTATGGCATTAACCATTAAAGAATCATCAACTGATTCATTCAAATCTGTAAATGCGCGAACTTTTGCTTCTGATATAAGGAGTGTCGTGGTCATAATTTATTCTGTTATTGGTGCGTCGTTATCTATTTTATCATCTAATACTGCTTCATCTTCTATATCTGCTTCTTGAGAAGTTACTACTTCTGCTTCTTCTTCCTCATCATAATCAAACAGAGGATTCTTTTGAATTACTCCTAGTGTTATGTCGCCGTAATTTAATTCTAACAATCCTTCAAATGTAGATAATATGCTTTGTTGAAATGGTAATACTACAGTATTCAAAAATAATCTGTAAGCCGTCTCCAACTCGTCAGCGTTATTACCTAATCCTGTGTTTTCCTTAATACCTAATAACGCTGGACTTGTAATTCGATGAGATGTTAATATCTTTTGAGATACAACATCGTTTAACGTAGTGTAGTAGTCATCAGCTCCGTTTTGAGGTATTGGTGTAATGTCTGGTTTTAAACTTGGATCAGCAACATCCATATATAACATATTTCCCGCGTTACTAGTACCTTCATACTGTAAGCGTAACATGTTTTCTATAGCCATTCTTTCTTCATCATTAGCATTTGTATAAGTTGTGATTGCTAAAGATGGTGCTAAACCATTTTTAATGTTTGATATGTGAAAATTATCTACCTCTTGATCTAAGTCTATTACTTTACTTCCTGCTACGTAATCTGGAAGAGGATAGTATTGTTGTCCAGGTCTGTAAGGATTGTGGTATAATAATTGTTTTGGTTCCTCATCACGTTTAAATAAATTAAATGCTGGTAATTGAGGTAATTTTTTATCGTCTTGTTCTATATTGTAGTTCCAAATTGGTTTCCACTCGTTTGAAATATAGAATCCTGGTATTTTATTTCTATCGTCTTTTTCCATTGCTCGAACGTGACTAAAGTCTACGTGATAGATTTCTGCAATTTTGCTTCTATCTCTAGAGTAAATAATCTCTAAAGCATAGCCGCCGAATAATTTATAATCTAAAGCTACTTTACCGAAGATATCGTTCCAAGATTCTCCTTCTCTGTTAGCAACATTTAGTATGTCTTCATCCTCTGTTACTAAACCATCACCTGTAATTGCTTGAACAATTGCGTTGACACATGAAGCGTGAGTTGAAGATTGATTGTATAAGGAAATAAGGTATTCTGGATACATATTATCCGAACCGTATTTCATATACTTAGGTGTATCGGGATGATCTTCCCTATACGGGTTAGATTCTCTATCAAATCCGTTATGTACGGACATTTTTTCCTTTTTAATTGACGAGAAGTTAAATTTTGTATTTTCCATTAGTATTGATATGTGTTAAATGTACCATTCTCATTTGGGGATACATAGTCATTTATGATAGGATCATTTGAACCCGAAACATAAACTCGTTCTGTGTCAATAAATCCTCCATCGTATTTGTTAACTAGATATTTTTGAAATATATTCCAAATATAATCTATAACAGATATTGGTGAATTGTTATCTGCCCATTTTAATGCTGTTACATTCCAAATAGCAGGATCAAATTCACTTACGAACGGAGATATATCTGCAAAGTATTGTCCTGAAGCTGTTGGTGCTTGATTTCTATTAGATTGAACTAATAACCATCCACTTCCTGCTTGTGTTTTATTAGATATGATGCTACCACTTAATTCCCAAAGAGATTGGTCATAACTACTAGTTAATGAATATAATGCTTCAGATGAACTCACTTGGTAATTTACCCAAAGTGCATTAGTATCTACTCCGCTTGAACTATAGTTTAACCTTATCATATAGTAATAAATATGTTTTTATTGTAAGATAATCCTAAAATAGGGAGTAGAGCTAATGTCTACTCCCTTGTTTTAGAAATATAATTTGTATTCTTAAGATACTGCTATCCCAGTTAACACCGCTGATAAACTGGACCCACTTACTTCACTTGCTGGAAACGGTTCGTCTCCTGTAAATGTTAAAGTGTATCCGTTTAAGTCACCAAAGGCTGTGCCTGTAGCTCCTGTTCCTCCTGATAATGTCATGCCGTTTTCTTGACCTAAATAGAAAAATTGTCCTATTCCGCCATCTTCGGTACCATTATTAGTCTGAACAATCATTTTAAGGTCTGGATTTTGAGCCAATACCTTAACTTGATTACGTGTTGACGATTGTAGTTTTTGGAATGGTGCGTTTACTACTTGTTCGTAATAAACTGTTCCATTTTCAATACTACTGTTAATAGTTTCTGTAAAGTCACCTGTGTTTTTAGCTAATTCGAATAAAAAGAATTCGCCTGAACCACTAATGCCTGTAATTAAACCATTTTCCGCGCCTGTAACTGAAACAACCGACCCACTTAAAATATAAATTTGACGTAGACCACCCATATTATCTCGGCAACCGAGTTGGAATCCACTTGTAATATCACATGCCATAATTTTTAAGTTTTAGTTGTTAATAATAATCAGTTAAGATTAGGCTAAATCGTTAGACACATAATAATGTGGGTGTCCAATTTGAGTTCCTAATTTGTTTCTTAGTCTGTACTTGATTGTGTCAGAATTGATATCATACCACAATTGGTAGTTTGATGTATCTGAAGTTAAATCAGTTCCTACGTACATATCGCTTGCAGGGCCTAATATTACTCTTTCTGAGTTTCTTAATCCCCAACCTCCAACGATAACTACGTTTGGATAACCAGGTAATGGTACTTCATAGTATCCACCTCTTGATTTTACAGTTGTAGGATCGAAATGGAACAAGTTTTGAACTGTTAATCCATTTATGATTCTTTGGAATACTGAGATACCACAGAAGAATGTTAAATCTGGAGCATCAGCTACGTTAGCATCAATACTAGAGATCATTCCTGTTAACTGAGTATATGCAGTTGAACCTGTAATTGCAGTTGCAGAAGTTCCTGTTGCTACATTTACATTTGTAGTTGAACCAGAAATTAATGCTTTGAATCCATCAGCTTCAGCTGTTACAGTTGAACCTGCGAATTCAGCTCCACTTACAGCGTTCCAGATAAAATCATCATTTGATTGCTGACTTTTTGCAACTAATTCAGTAGTTAAATCATTTAATAGTGAGAAAGTTTCTTCATAAGAACCTTCTGGTAACGCAGAAATACCTAAGTATTTTTGTGTTAGTGTTTGTAAATTCCAGCTATCGTAAGCTGTTCTTTTAGTAACAGTAATATTTCTTTGAGAAAATACTGCTGAACCTGAAGGTGTAGTTACTGCATCACCACCTTGAAAATAAGGTGTTACAGCTACTTTGTTTAAAGGTTCTTGGTACTTAATTCCTTCTTGAATGCTTACATACTCAGCGGTATTCCCTTTGTATATAGTCTGAAGAACAATCTTACCTGCTACTTCGTTGTTAAAATCGCCTAAAGCGGCTACATTTAATCCCATAATAGTTTAGTTTTGTTTGTTTTTTGTTAATTATTTTTGAGACATTCTTTTCAACATTAAGTTGTATCGTTTGTCTGCTTTTGTGTTAGATTCTACTTTTGAGAATTTAACGTTTGGAATAGTTTTTTTAGCTGCTGGTTCAGAATTAAATGCAGACATTTTTTCTTCTATGGATTTCATTTTGTCATCCATTTTAGCCATTTTGTCTTTTAATTCTTCTACTTTAGCTTCAACTACTTCTTTCATTACTTCGACAACATCTTCCAGTGAAAATCCACCTTCTTTAATTAAGTCTGCTTTTTCATCTTTAATTCCATCTAGATATCCTTCTTCTTCAGCATCAGTACGAGCGTCCATCTCATCTTCTTTAGATGCGAATGCTCCTTCGTCTGCTTTATCACCTTTCTCTTCGATGACAACGTCATCTTTGTCCTCTTCTGCAAGATCAGCATCGCCTTCTCCTTTAGCATCTGGATATTTAAGTCCTGTGATTTTAGAATCTTTGTCTAGAATAAATTGGATACCAGATGATGATACGTGTTCTCCTTCAGGTGCTTTAACCATTTTTCCATCAGCATCCTCTATAAATAGAGTTTGTCCGACAGCAAATTTGCCTGCCTCTTCATTAGATACTTTTGAACCATCTTCTAATTCCGCTTTATCGAATTTTTCAACTTTAGCTTCGACTAAATTAAAATGTTGTTTTACTAACTCTTTTAATTCATTTTTAGTCATAGTAAATATATTGAATAATTATTAATGAGGCTATTTGCCTCATTTTATACCAATAAATATCTATATATTATCACTTCTTTTACAAAATCGGTTGGCTTCTGTTGATATTCTATTTATATTGTGTATGTATGATAAAACATAATAGACCGCCTCGAAAGCCAGTTTTATTTGGAATCGATACAAATGAAAATGTCTGTTGGAAATCTGTTGGCTACCGCATAGATAGTTCGTATATTGGGGTATAATTAATAAATAAAAATAATAACAATGGAAAAATTAGTAAAACAAGTAGAAAGAGTTGCAGATGAATTATCACAACTAAACACAACAATTGATGCCCTAAATAGAGGAGAAATGTGGGGAGGAACATTAGTAGATGCCTTAAATGAAATTGCTAAAGCAGTAGCAGGAGATAAGCATTGGAGTAACAAAAAGTAACAATAATGGGGGAGTAAAATCCCCCTTTTATTTGGAATTAATATAAATGAAAAAGTATGTTGATAAATGTTTGGCTATCGTGTAGATAGGTCGTATATTGACGGGGTAAATAAGGGCATAACGTCTGGAAAACAAAAACAATAAATAAATAAATAAATTATGGAAACAAGTAAAGAGTTTAGAATGAACAAAGTAGTTAATTATGTCAATGATAATATTGATAAAGTAAAACATGAATTTCAATTAAAATTAAGTAGATGGTTTACTGATGAAGACTGTACTATAACTGATGATGGTTTTGAAACATTTAATGAATGGAAAGATTTTTGTTTTATATCTAGTGGTGAAGGGGTTTTAACTAATAATGGTTTTGAAGATATAGAAGATGAGGATGAAAGAATGTCATTATTAGATAAAGTTGAAGAATTAATAATGAATGAATATTAAAATAAATAAATAATTAAATAATAATGGGGGTGTAAAAGCCCCCTTTAATTAATAATAATTAAATAAATAAATTATGTCTGTAAAACACAATAAAAAAGGCGCATGGCCTAAAGTATGCACGCAATGTGCTGACAATGGAATTGAAACCATATTAAACCCTGGTGTCAACATCTATCTATCAATGTTTAAACGTAATATTTACAAATGTTTACCTTGTAAAGCTAAACAATCACAAGGTGAATATGTAAGAGATTGGAAAATACCTGCTTTTAGGGATAAAAAGAGAGATTATTTATATGATTATCATCGCACAGAACCAGCTGGTGTATATGCTCTTTATTATGACTTAGATATTGTCTATATTGGTGAATCTGATAAACCTGAACAACGTAGAGTATTTCATAAGACTAAACATATTAAATCAAAGGAACAATTAGCTAAAGGGCAATGGCAATCCCCTATACAATATGATTTAGCTACAGGTAAGATAGATGTAAAACGTTTATCGTTTGAAGTTATGGAATACGAACAAGATAAAGCTAAACGTGTAAAACGTGAAAAGGAATTAATACAAGAACATTTTATTGCTTTTGGTGAATATCCTAAGTATAATACAGATGGCACAAATAAAAAACGTAAACAAAGGAAGGAATAGTATCGAGGTTTCGATTGACTATTCCCTTCCTAAAGAAAAAATAAATAAAATTATATACAATAAAATACAATTGAATCAATGGACTAATTCGTGTTGTATGAGTATAAATATATTATGATAAAGAAATGTAATAAATGTAAGAGAGAAAAATCACTAAAGGAGTTTTCTAATGATAAAACTGCACCAGATGGTAAACACTATAAATGTAAATGTTGTAAAAAAGAATATAATAAGCAA
>Ga0210003_1002674_pt1 | contig 14857 bp, 30 predicted proteins | sample LantaG_FD_182804 | JGI IMG/M metagenome (GOLD analysis project Ga0210003, IMG submission 182804) | Deep subsurface microbial communities from Baltic Sea to uncover new lineages of life (NeLLi) - Landsort_02402 metaG (SPAdes) (version 2) | ecosystem: Environmental > Aquatic > Marine > Oceanic >... | reverse complement strand
CATCTATTTTTATTAGAACTAATGATGTTTTATCTAACTTGTCTGTAGCTACCTTTACTTCTGCTACTGTCTTACAAACGTTGCTTATTATATCCATTTATCTTCACCTGTTATATTTTATATATTAACTTAATAATATATAATATATAATCACTATATAAAACTTGTGATTCTATTTCTCCAAACTTTTTAAAAACGCATTCACATCATCATCTGTTGTTTCATCTTGCGTTGTTTGTTGTTGTGGCCTTCTACGTTCTTCTTCTTTTGGTTCCTTGAAAAGCCAGATACCTATTAAAATAATAATACCAATAAATAATAATAAACCGCCACCAATAACTACAACCAATAAAATCATATTACCTGTTGTCATTTGTATTGGGTCACGTGGTTTAGGGCCTACTCTAATATTATTATGATTAACTACTCTTTTATAGTTGCTATTTTCTATTTCATTAGCAGTTGGTAAGCTATCATTCCTAGGCACAACTGGTAACAATGGTTGAGTATAATACTGAACAACAAAATCAAACTCATCGTTTACCTCAGAACTGGTATGTAATATAAAACTTTTAGCAGACCCATTACATTCACATTCCCATAATATATTATCATCTGTTGTACAACCATCCAAACTATATTGTGATAGTGTTTGGTTGTGTATGGTATTCACTTTTATTTGTGCGGTGTTATAACACGTCGTTATATTAAAAATCTCACTTGTTTCACCGCTATAAAACGCTGTACAACACAGACTATTTAGTAATAATATAGCGGTTAATATTAGTATATTTCTATGGATATTCATTAAAACTTCCACCTCTTTGTTTGATATAAAGAATGTTTATCATGAACTAACTTTCTTATCTTAATCTCTTTTTTAAATTGTTTTAACATATGATCTGCAAACTCATACATATCAATAACTTTATTATTATCTATATAATTACTCAAATAATTAATCATTCTTTCTCGTTGTGTTAGTCCTTCCATTATCGTTCCTTACTTATTGAGTTATTTTTTGTTCCTATATTACGAACTCCCCACAAAGCTAACATCACAGCATCAGTTTTACCATCGTGTATCTTTTTGCTTTTCTCTGTTGCTGTGAAATCTTCATTAGGATACTTCCTCAAACAATATTTAATACTTCCTTTTTTATCTGTTTTATCTGAACCAACAAGCAGTTCCTTCATCCATTGATTTGGTGCTACAATAATATAACTGATACCTAATGCTCCCAATATACCTTGCATAGCACCATAACAAAGTCCTGTGCTAAAACAAGCCCTCTTACCAGATATCGGTCTAACGTGTGCCTGTTCTAATATAGCTATAACATCTTCATCAATAGATTGTATTAATTTTATTTGTCTTATTATTCCATTAATATCATATTCAGTTTTTTTTCCTTTTATGACTGGCATAACCTCTGCACCAATAAGATGTTCTTTATCATCTACAAAAGCTATCCCACCTGAAAGTCCGTTATCTATACCTATAAATATCATCCTGAACTTGATACCCCTTCACAACTTATTTTTGTTATATCACATTCATTCTTATAACAATTATTATCATCTATTTGACACATCGCACATTCACGTTTGACACAATCACTATATGCTATCTTTGTATCATTAAGCACAATGCTTCCTATAACAATTATTATTAATGTTGCTAACAAAATAGTTATAATCATAATCCAATTCATTTTCTTATTCATTTTAATCAAACACTCCTGCCATCCATAATACAAAAAATACAATACAAAAAAGCAATCCTAATCCCCCAACAGTTAGTATAGCATAAAACATTTATATCAACTCAAATACACATCTACAATATACCAGGCTAAAAAGCCCAAAGCAATAAATACCCCAATGAATATTATTGTATTCATATCCAAAAAGTTTGCTATATCTATTACTTCCATTTTAAAAATCAAATATATTTTTAGTCACTGATTGGCGTATAAAATAGTTGAGTTCTCTCCAAACGTTATCTAAATCAATATTATCTAATCGCATATTATGTTCTTTAAATTCTTCCATGGTACAAAGCTTCTTTCCTTTGCCTGCTCCTATGCCTCTATTATTAGGAATTAAAAAATGTATTCCAGCACCATAACGTTTTGATATTTGTGCCGGCATACTGTTAGGAGATGTATGTTCGTAATCACTAAACTCACCGACACTTTTTCTCATAGCAGCTAAACTTAAATCCTTTTCTAATAATTGTTGTATAAGGTTTTTAATCATTGTTCTACTAAACTTTATCTTTCCTGTTTTTATTTCTGGAACTAAATGCTCCCAAAATATCTTACGAGATAATTGTGAGTTGCTCTTCTTTTTAATACCTAAGTTTTTAATAACTACTCTACTATCTTTTGTTACATAAATATAATTTTTTTTCATATAGCCTAATGGTTTATTAATAAAGTCATCCTCATCCATCTCTTTGTCTGATTCCTTATCATCAATATGTTTACCTTTAAAAAAGAACATATATTTAATCTCATCATCTATTCCCATATCAAATGTATCTTTAGGAAATGGAACATCTGATTTAATATCATTTACTATCTTATCTCTGATTTCTAATAGTTTTACTTTATCATCAAATGTATCAATAACATATACCGAATCTGTATCTGTATATACGACTTTGTATCCTGCTTCTTTATATACTTTTCTTGCATAGCGTGTCCATTGCCGTCCTAGTCTAGTACAATCCCCACCTGCTACTTTATCATACACTCTTTCGTAGTGTGCATTATTTAATATACCATAGATAGCATTAATAATAATCTTAATAGTATATTCACGTCTATCTTTTTCCTTCTTTAATACTAATCTATCTTGATACCATTTATGTAACAACTGTCCTACACCACTCAACTTATCACTATAATACTTTCCTTCTGTACTCCATTTATTATTTTTATGTGTTGGCCTGTTATCAATTACCTTTTGTCGTCCATATAGATTGGCTTGAATCATGATATGTGGATAAAGTGAATTATGTGTTAATATTCTATTAGCAAAAAAATATGGTGAAGAAGAATTTTTAATAGATAAATCATATACATAACCTTTATATTGTTCTTTTTTTATGCTTCTGATTTTAACCATTGTACACCCTCATCTTTTATTTTATTTAAATCATTTAATAATATTAACTCATGATGTTCCATAAACTTTTGTATTTTTTCTCTACTATGATCATACATAAAACCTTTAACTTCAACATATTTATCATAATCAGGAAGATAAAAATCAGGAAGATAAAATATTTTTTCATCTAATTTAAAAACTCTTGGTTCATATTTCCATTTAATATTATTCTTATCCATATTTTTAGCAAGTATAACTTCCCAATTACTTCTAAAATTTATATTATTATATCTAAATTTACCTTCTTTAACATTACACATTTTTGATTGAGCAACTTTTAGTCTCCACTCAATCGTATTCATAAACGACATATCTCTATTTTTATTTATAGTTGACATATCAACATTTTTCATAGCTGCTTTTGTAGCTATACTTATATTCTTTTTTATTTCTTTTGATCTTTTTTTACCTTTTCTATTTAACGACATCTTCATTAAATGTGGTGTATCATATTTTGTTTTACCTAAATTAGATTTACTACAATTTATACTTCTTTGTACATTAGCACATTCAGTACAACAAGTAGTTATAAAATCTTGAGAAGGATATATAAAATATTCAGTTCCACATACACAACATATTTTTGGAATTTGCCCTTGCTTAAATCCTGGATTATTTTTTCCTCTTTTAGTATATGTTGTAATCATATCGTCTGTTTCTTTTATATTACAGGCTTCTACTACAAGTTCTTTTCCATTTCTATATATTGGAAATTTATGATCGGGTGTACATCTAACTTTCCTTCCATTTTCTAATTCAAACGATATTAACTCTCCTTCATACCATTCTTTATTTACTGCTCCAACTATTTGTTGACCATCTTGATTAAATATTTTATCTCCTGGTTTTATATTCTCTATATTTTTATCATAGTAATGACTATTTACTCCATGTTTTGTACACATTCTTATTTTTGTTCCTGTTGGAAAACAATTAAAGTCTAAACAATAAATATCTCCCTCAAACTTTTCACCAGCAGGATAAGCTACATAGCCACCACTAATACGTTCTGAGAAATCATCACCACCTGTGCCATATGTCTCGTGCCAATTCATCGCTTTGCATATTGCCTTATAAGCAAACTTTGCTATAGTGCAAGTTAAGTGTACTTTCTTTTTAACATCATCTTTAGATATAAATGGTTTAAAACTCTCAAAATAATCTTCTACAAATTCATATAGTTTTTTAGTTACTTCAATATCTCTTCTAGTATATTCATCTATTTCCTTTCTCTCTTCTGGTGTCCATAAAGCTTTCTTAAATATATTATAATCTATTTTTAATTTAGCCTGACTATCATCTACAAGATGTAATAACCTTGTTATGAAATCCAAACTATAAGACATAATTAAATCACCAAGCATGCCTTCTTTAATCTTCATCTGACTTGCACGTTTTTTAAATATCTCTCGCAAATCAATTATTATCTTATATTCAAACTTAACACCAAATCGTTCTATAATAGGATTATCATATGCTTTATTATTAAACCCAACAACAAACTTATGAGCCTTAATAATATTCTGAATATCTTCTTTTTTAGTTAGCATATAATATTTGTTTGTTTTATAACTATAACATCCAAACAATCTAAGTTCATCTTTAGTAGCATCAGGTTTACCAAATGTTTTAGTCTCGATATCATATATGAGCACATCAGTTCCTATTTTATTTTGTTCCATTTTGTAAAAGGCCAACCTTTAATAATTTTTATGTTATTTTTTTTACGCCACATATACTGTTTTATTTCGAATACTATAAAGTTTACGGATTCATATATAACAGCAACAACAATAATAATAGATAAAAAGGAAGCTGTTCTGAATACAACAACACTAAGTGAAGATATTGTTTCTTTAATTGCAGGAGTTTGTTCAGGAGAATTAAGAAGCATATACATAGTGAATACTAAACCTTGTAAAGAACCAAATAATATTATAACCCAAGTTGTAATACCTTTTACATTAAATGTTGGCTGACGTTCTTTAAAATTAAATATATATTCTTCTTTTTGATCATCAGTTAGTGTCTTGTATGTTTCCCAATTCATTCTTATCTCTCTCATCTGCTAACTTTTCTAATTCATCTCATTTAAATATTCAGTTATAATATGAGGGTGTGAAATTTTAACCCATCTTAAAAAAGATCTTAAAGCTGTTACCGATTGTTCATCTTCATTCATTTTTGTTTACCTTTACTTTTATATAATTTATATTCCATAGCGTCCCAATTAAGTTTTTTGTTTTTGTATTCTCTGCACTCTTTGTAATCTTTACAAGTAACACAGATTGCACTTGTTAAACTAAACTCCTTTGTGCCAAAACATTTCCTCTTAGCTATGCCTTCGTCCATTTCATCAACATTAAATTATCATTTCTATCTGGTATTGGTTTATCACTTATTTCTCCAGTATATAAAATATATTTTATATCAAAGTCTGGAAAATCCTTTTCAACTAAATTATGTAGTACGTGATGTTCTCCCCAAAATCCTTTTGGTTCATTATAAGGAACTGTAATCATTAAACATTTACAATATTTTTTCAGTGATTGTGCTAATTCTTTTCCATATGAAATATGTTCTAATATCTCAAAAGCTATGATTGTATCGTATCCTCTAAAATCAATATTCTTTAAATCACTAACAATAAATGTTCCTTTATCATCGTAATGTTGTCTAGCAAACTCAATGATTTTATCTTCATTGTCAACACCTATATAATCAATATCATCAGGTAACAATCGCAAACCATATCCACATCCACAACCAAGTTCTAATATCTTTTTACCTATCAGATTATCACAGGCCCAAACATATCGTGAAGTTTCTTTTGGTGGTATTTTTTCTTCTTTTCCGATAACAACTCTTTCCCAGTTGTTACCATAATCATTTTGATTTAAACTCATTCCTTCTTCCATTTATTCCACCTACATAAAAATTGTCTTCTGTCTACTTATTGATTTCTGTCTTTGCATATCATTCTTAAATTTATCAAAAGCATATTCATGTCCTTTATCAGCAGCAATATCAATTAACTCAAATGCTGTTAATATTTTTTTAGATAAACTTTCCTCAAAATTAAACTTAACAAACTCTTTTAGTTTATCTTGTTTGTGAATAATACTCTTTACATAATTAGTCCATTTAATATTCATCATTAAATTATGTAGACTTATTAAACTACCAAGCATTGGATTATTAGTCCTAATCATCTCTCCTAGTTTATCACCCATTGAACGACAAGCAATACAATCACAAATATCTGTAGCATTTTCTATATGTACAACATCACATTCATTACATATCTCTTTAGAGTGTTCAGTTAAATTATGATTGCTAACAAACCTTAATTTCCTATTCATCATAAATGGTAACAAATAACTTCTATATTGTGTGCCAACATCATAACTACTACTGTCAAATGTTATAGTTTGTTTAAGATGTTTGTTTGCATAATATAATACTATTGAACGACTTAAGTTGCCTATACCTAAAAAGTGTAATGGTTTATTTATGTTGTTCATTGCAAATATACAAGTTTCTGCTAATGTAATTGGATTATTATTTGGTGCTTTACAACAGTAACCATCTAAATAAGAATTATCTTTTATTATATTATACCATCTTAAATATGTTTCATAATTAATTCCCTGTATAATACCAAAGAACTTAAACTTACTATCTGGATCTTTATGTGGTTTAGTAACATCAATATTAGCTTTAGATTGTTTAGCATATTTATCAAAGTTTGCACTATCAAAATGCCAACCACTAAAACTACCTGGCCTGTTTGTCCCATCTTTAGGAGTTATGTATGGAATACTATCAACACTAAATCCTATATTAGTATGCTTTTGTTGCCACTTAAATACATCAACAGGATCAGACTTTAATTTGTTTAAAGTTATCTCTTGTAGTCCTCCACTATCAGCTAACACCGTAGCATTCTTTGGTATTAATCCTTTTGCTCTTATATTCTCAAATAGCTTATCATGATGAAATGGATTTATTAAAAATGTAGGATGGCTAAACAAACCATCAGTAGTATAAAACGTAGCACGTTTACCATTAATAAAGTGATCATCTCTTAAAGCACAATTCAATACACTTCCATTCAGTACTGGAACGAAGTTGATTTTATCTAACGTCATTTGTTTCTCCCCTATTTCTCTTTTTATAAATCAATACCAGATGATTTCATAATTGATAATACTGCACCAATTAATATTAATGCTATACCAACAACATTTATCCATCCTGGAATGTTCATGTGAATCACTGGTCCAAAAAACGGAATAATAAACACAGCAATACCAATTATTAATACTGGATTAACATTTCCAAATACTCCTGTTTGTCCATCTTGTGGCATCATTTGTCCTTTTTTATTCATTTTAACATTACCCCTACCATCTTCTTAATACTCTCTAAAGATTCAGTTCTAATTCTATTCACATTCTTTAGTAGCATTGTTTGCACTCTCTTTTCATTGTAATTTTCTATATAGTATTCAATCTTTTTAAACATATCCTTTTCTGTTTTATATCTAAACATTAAATAATACATCTCTATATATGTAAGTCTATTTGGTACAACTGGTATTGCTCCTAACATCATAGCCTCAACAGTTCCTATACCAAATGTTTCCTGTAAGTTAGCACTAAATATAATCTTAGCTTTCCTTATCAGTTCATAATACTCTTGTTTATTTTTTGTAACCTTTAAAGTTTTAACAAAGTTATATTTAGGAAATCTTTTCTTAAGTTTATCAAATACTTCTGGTTGTTTCTCTTTATCTAGTCTATGTGGAAACACTATTAAATCTTCCTTTTGTACCATTGCAGACATATCAATCTTAGTTGCTATTTCATTTTCCCAATCCATAGGAAATCCAACAACTTGTATTTTCTTATATGCTATATGTCCATTAAATGTTTCTATTAATAATTGTTTATGAAAATTTGTTGCTACAAAGCTACAGTCTAATGCCCTTAACCAACCAAGCTCATTATATATCGCCCATTTGTTTAATCCTTTTTGTGCAACAAAATCATTTGGATCATATGAACCCGCATGAAAATAACCATATAATTTAGTTTTAATATCATTTAACTGTGACATATATTTAACAGCAGTTATTCCATAATGCCAAGCATCAGCAAAAAAGAATCTATCACCATCTTTAATCTTTCCTGTATTAAATAATTTAGATACTTTCTCTATTTGTTGTGACTTCCAAATATTTGTTTTATTAATATCTAAAAACTTTCCCTTCTTAATTTTATCAGATGTTTTTTCACCATCTATATATATGACTTTAAAATATTTACCAAATTCTGTCTTAAAATAAGAATACCATTGTTTAGTGTATCGTTGCTCCAAGGGCTCTAACGTGAATATATATAATTTTTTCATTGTGTCTCCTCCACTTAATCAAAAATAAAAATAAAAAAAATACTTACTCTTTTTCAGTAAGTAGAAAATTTTCTTTATCCCAGGAATACTTAACCCATCTAGGAGCAACTTGCTTTTTAACCAAATAGATAATAGACGTCATTTGTTTCTTAATCTTAATTTTGTCTCTTCCCGGTTTGATCTCATCAACTTTATCAACAGCCTCAATCATATTCTTAATTCCTTTCATTTTAAGAACTTTAAGTATGATTGATGTGTAACTATCCTTTTGTGGTTTCTTTCCTTTCTTTTCTGATGCAACAACTGGTGCTGCTTCTGGCGCAACTGGTGCCGATACTGGCGCAACTGGTGCTGCTTCTGGCACTACTGGTGCCGATACTGGTTCTGCTACTATAATTTTTTCTTCTTCCATTTCTTGTTCACCTGTTTCTTTTAGAATCTCATTTTCCTTTAATAGGTCACGTGTTAGTTTATCTATTTCACTTTCTATTTTTTCCACTTCCTCGTGTATTTGTTTTGGACTACCCACACCACTGTCTTTCTCTCGAATCTTCTCTTGCTGTCGTCTTCTTAATGTATTTATTAAATTATTTATTAGAGCCATTTTTTATTTAAATATCGTAAAGTACAATAAGTATATAAACTTTATGTTTTTAACATTCTTTTATTAATATCACAATACCTACAATAACTATTAGTAGTAGTACAATAGATAATGGTATCCATAATGGAGATAATACCCACCACCAACTCCACTTAATATGTCCTGTTAATTTTAACCCTATAAATAATATAGTGAGCATTCCACAAAATCCTATTCCACCTCTACTTGACTTACTATCCCCCATTTTTATTACGATTCATTTTATATAGCTCTTTTTGTTTATCTCTAACTTCTTGTAAACATCCTGGTGACATTCTTATTTCATTATATTGATACCAACACCAATGCATGTGTGCTCCAACGTTTTCATATTGAAGTACACCTAAACATTCATCATCTTTATTAAATGCAAACCATTCTCTTGATGAAGTTGTTTTCCAATTAATTCTTTTTTCCATTTTCTTTTATTGAAGAGTTATTAATTATCTTAGTTTCATTAATATATGTACATTTATTTTCCAACATTTTATAATCATTATATGATACTATACCATAAGTTGTATCTTTTGAATAAACTCTATTACAACTTAAACATAAATCCTGAATAGTTCCTAATGATTCTCTTCCATTATGATAACCTAAACTGTATGCAGTTCCACAAATAAATATTATAAATATAATACCTATTATTAATCCCCATATATTATTTGATTCCATTCTAATCATGTACCACATAATTCTTTTTGACAATAGCTTTATGCCATAATTTATATTGTTCTACTAAATCCATTGATTTAATAAAATCCCAATACATAGCAGACTCACTTTTTAATCCATCATCAGTTTCATATACTATTGACATTCTTAATCACATCCTTTATATCTGTATCATTAAAAAAATGACCTTCTTTTTGTTCTTGTTCTGTGGCATCTGGTTTATATGTGCCCCACAGTTTTCCTCTTGATTTTAAATATACATACAATTTATCAGTTAACTCTTTTCCATACCTTTTAACTACTTCTTTATATGATAAATTAGCTTCATTAAATCTTTTAAAATCTTTTGGATTATTTTTTTCCCAATTTTTAATGGAATTAATATCTCCCCAATTTATTTCTTTCATAGTGTTAGGTAATTTTTTTAATTCAATATATGAATCTACAACCTTATTAGGTTTATCTCTTATCATTTTTTCTTTTCTATATATAAATCTTGTTCTCGTTTAACAGTATATGGATTATCTCCTTTTACATTAATTTCACACGTGCATGGCACATTAAAACACTTAGGACAATCAATACCACAATGTTGTATTCCACCTGCTCGTGTTTCAAAATCAAATAATAATTGAATATCTTTTGACTGCTCATATTCTTTTTCACCAGACCTTTTATTTATTATATACTCATCTCCTTGTTTGTTTGTTTTAGGTATCTGAAATAAAGCACAGCCCCATAAATCAAATGCTTCTGTAAACCCACATATTTGAATTGCATTCTTTGTATTTTCTCCACTTCCAGATGGTGTAAAAATATGTCCAACCTTATGTTTATCTTTTCCTTTCACTGCATAAATATCAATCTGTTTTTTGTTTATTGTCTTGAATTCTAGTTCCATCTTTATTCCTCATTCTTTTATATTTTTTACATTAATACTATGGACTCAACATTCTTTTCATTTTTAGATAAATCACTAAGGTCTTTTAAATGAAATTTTATCTCTGGAGGTATTAACATACCATGTTTTGTGTATATAAAAACTTCTTTATTTTGTAATTCGTTCTTTAAATTTAATAATTGTTTTGCTAATTGATTAACAGTTACCATTTTTATTCAACTCCGGTATATAATAATATCCTTCCTCATCTCTTCTGTAAAAATTTCTTTTACGTGGTATTGGTGTATTTGATAATAATTCATAATATTTCATTTTACCATTTTCTATCATTCTAACAACAATAGTCATTGAATATTTACCATGACCACAACACGAACTAACTGTAGCAAAATTACCATTCAACATCCATTTAATTAATGGCCTCATACATTTATCTATCCTTGGATTAGGTGTTTTATATTTTGTTTTTGTGCACATTTTAAATTGTTTCAACACTAACTGCTCCATATTTTTTAAATTCTTTTTGTTGCTCGTTTGTCCAACCGTCTATATCAATACGCAATTTACAACTATTGCATACATATATAAACGATGTTTTATTTATAGCTTCATCAATCAACAACAACTTTCCTCTACATTGTGGACAACGATTATTAAATTCATTTGGTTTTATTTGTTTCATTTTGTATCATTAATAATTCTCTAATATCAAGTAACACTTCACAAATTAATCTATCGTCGTTTGTTATCTCAGCTTTAGTAAACTCTGTTTCAATTTCTTCTCTTGTTCTCATTTTAATTATACCTCCAAAAATCATCTGGATGCACTATCTGTCCATTTGTTGCTTCTATAATTAAATTACTACATTCAACCCATTGATGTTTTGTACTATCAGTTCCATTCTTATAATAGCCTACTCTTGTTTTACATCTGTATCCAGCATTGTTTAATCTCTTTTTTAATTCAGTACTCATCTCATCACAGTTCCAAGACATATGGTCATATTCATAATCCCTTTCAAAAGCCACTGTTGATATAACCTTTTGAAAATGTGAACCATAATCATTTGTTACATACTGACAAGTGCCACAATCACCACACTTACAATCAGGACAAACTGGTATCTCAATAGTAGGACATTCTAAACTAACATCTGCTTTAGGACATTCTAAACTAACAATAGGTTCAGGACATTTTAGTTCTACTTGCTCTTCAACAGATGGTGTTATATAATCAGCAATTAAAAAACTACCAACTATAACTGTCTCTAATAAAAACCCTAAAGCCATTAATTCAATCAGTTTAGTCATATTCCATTAACACTCCGTTTTCACCATCTTCACTAACTTCTATTTTTATTTTACGGCCTGGATAATCAAGTTTAATTTGTTGAGCAATTGTTCCTGCTAACATTTCACAACTTGCATTATCAATATCTGAAGCAACAAAATCAAGTGTTGATTCCAACCATCTTTTAAATTTGATAAACTCTATGTCACGATCAGCATGCTTTATGGCTAAATATATTTTAAAATGAAACATATGGCGATGTGGATTTCTTAAAAATTCAACGTCTTTAGGAGCATCAGGATAATGATGTATCAATTCCTTTTGTGTTGTAACCCAAATATAATTAGTCATTTTTTAACACCTTTACTTTAGCTTTTAAATCATCAATATCTTTTCGTTGTTCTTTAATCAATCTATATAATTCCCCAAACTGTAAACTTAATCCATGTAAAGCTCCATCTGTATTCATTATCCAATTATCTGTTTTTTGATCTTCATTCACATTTATCACCTTTTGTTTACACTATTAAAAAATTCAGCTCTAGCAGAAGGGTTAGTTTTAAACACACCTTTTAATTTAGTACATCTCATTGTACCTTTCTTTTTTGCACCACGCATTTCTTTGCAAAGATGTGAACCATCCATAACTAAACCCATAGCAAGAGGTTCAATAATTTCTTCTCCTTCTTTTGTTATTGAAAGTTCTTCCCAAAGATATTCTACAATTTCATGCACTAATCTTTCTTGTATTTGTAATTTAGCAGAAAAATAATCTACAACTCTTGCAACTTTACTTAATCCTAATAATTTACCTTTTGGATTTGGTAAATAAGCAAAATAATATTTTCCAAAAAATGGAACCATATGATGTTCACAATGTGAATAAAAAGCGCCTTCATCATTTATCATTTCATCATATACTACACCATCTGAACCATTATTAAATGTTGTTACTTTTGGTTTTTGTTTAGGATCATATCCTCTAAATATCTCCTTCCACATTCTAACAACTCTTTTAGGAGTATCTATTAATCCTTCTCGTTCTCTATCTTCACCAATCATCTCTAGCATGATTTGGATTGCCTCTTCTTTATTCTCTTGTGTATATTTCATCTTTTTCTACCTCTAAGCTTTTTAATATAATATCATATATATTAAATACAAAATTATATCCTTTCTTTTTTGCATTAACTAATATTATTTTCATTACATCAAGTTCTGTTTCTGCCTCTACAATTTCTTCTGACGGCATTAAAAAAACTTGATATTTAGAAATGCCATGATTATGTACTAACATTTCAGATTCATCTATATCATCTTGATTCTTTATTTTAAATATAAAATTGGCACTCATAGTATTAAACCAACTGATGACTTCATCTTTAATTCTTTCTTTATAATCCTTTCCACTATTCTTTAATTGTAATTCAACATTATATATAACATTATCATAATTGCCTATTGATACTGGCCTAATAAAAGCCTGAGTATGAATATCAATTATTATATTAGGATTATGTTTAATTACTTTCCTAATAAACTTTGCTATATCTTCACGTTGTTCAAATGGTTCAAAACCTTTGATAGTAATCCTAGGAAAATGTATTGCTTGTTTGACAAGTTCATCTATATCTATCTCAGCACCTCGTGCATCAATGTTTATAATAAAACTAAATCTTCCAGGATTAATACCATCAGTATAATCACCACGTGAATCAAGTATCTTCATTTGGTCTTCCTCTTTTTTAAAATACAATCTCTATTATCAGTATAATATTTTAACATATCTTCTTTTGTTAAAACTGCAACAGATGTGTTTGTTTCTTTAAGAATAATTTTATTTAATCCCTTTACAAACCCTTCTTTTTCTAATTTCTCCCAAATAAATAATAACATATTTTCAGCAGTTGTATTACAATCCATAAAATTATTAGCAAAATTATGATCAAAAACATCAATGATATATTTTTTAATAATTTTTTTCATATTTTTATAATCAATTGCCATTCCTGTATCTCTATTTATAGGGGCTTTAATTTGTACTTCTAAAAAATAACTATGACCATGTAAATTTTCACAAGCACCAACATAATTTAAAAGTCTATGACAGCTTTCAAACATAAATTGTTTTCCCAAAATCACCATAGGACCTTTATATCTTTTAAAATGAAAAAATTGATGACAAACATTACAAACTGGCAACAAATTTGATAGTAACCAGTTTTCTCTATTCTCATCTAAATGATGTATATCTATTTTTCTTTCTTTATCTGAACAACCACAATAATAACATTCTAATTTTTGATATTTTTTAACATATTCCCTATAATGATTTGCTGGTTTAAAACCAGGATGATCCCAATCAAATTTATATAACATACCATTTATCCTATCTTTATAAACTTCGTTGTCCCATAAATCTTTAACAGTTTTAGAAATTTTTTCTCTAACTTCTTTTCTCTTCGCTGGATTATTACAACCTTTATTAAAATAACTAGACCCTAAAGGTTTTAATCCATATTTTTTTACATTTTTCATAATCGTCCATACAGAACAACCTTCTTTATCTGCAATTTGTTGTAATGAATGATCTTTTAAATATTCTTCAAGTTTTTCTTTTTTTATATAAATTTTATTTGGCATTTTATTCAACCTCCCAATGAAATTTTGTCCAAACTTCATCTCCTATGGTATATCCATATATTAATCTTTCTGTTTTAGCGATGCCTTTATCTTTTGCTACTAATACAACT
>Ga0210003_1002671_pt1 | contig 14868 bp, 17 predicted proteins | sample LantaG_FD_182804 | JGI IMG/M metagenome (GOLD analysis project Ga0210003, IMG submission 182804) | Deep subsurface microbial communities from Baltic Sea to uncover new lineages of life (NeLLi) - Landsort_02402 metaG (SPAdes) (version 2) | ecosystem: Environmental > Aquatic > Marine > Oceanic >... | reverse complement strand
CCGAGAGGTCGCCAAGAGGGTCGCGGTGGCCGTAATGCTCCAGGCGAGAGACGAAGGGAAGCTGAAGGGGGCGGCGCTGGCGGCGCTGGAGAGAGGGGGGCAGGAGGAGCTTCTGGCTCACGTAGAGAGGAGGATGTACGTGCCGGCGTACCACTCGCTGATCAGGCTGCCCGTCGGGGTGGGGGAGTGAAAGTGAAAAAAAAAAACTTGCAAAAAAAAAGAAGTCGAGAGAAAAAAATCATTTTTTCGCATTCGCTAGCTCCAAACTCTCATCATCGTCGTCGTCGCTCTCACCTCTCCCGCGTCTCATTCTTCCACCCTCTCTTTGCATCTTCGCACGCAGAGGCACGCATTCTTGCTCGCGACGGACACAGAGAAAGCAGAGAGAGAAGCAGCGGCAGAAACGCACGCAGAAAGAGAAAGCATCATCATCTTAGAACGTCTGATAGGCCTTTTCGTTTTTCTCTCGACCTCTTCGACCTCTTCAACCTCGACCTCCACCCCAAAAACACGAAAAAAAAATGGCCCCCAAGAAGAAACCGGCCACCACCGTCGCCATGCGCTCCGTCAAGGGGGGCATCCTCCAGTCTCAGAACAAGGGGAAAGGGAAGGCAGCTGCTGCTGCCGCGCAGCCTCGTCCTCCGCCGAGGGGACTCGGGCAGGCAAGCGGCGGCAAGGCCGCCGCCGCCGCCCCTCCTTCCGCCGCTGCTCCTTCCGCCGCTCCTCCTCAAATCGACCCCGCTGTCGCCGCTGCAGCAGAGAACACGCTCCGCGCCTTCGACCTCAACGGCAAGTTCGGGCCCTGCGTCAACCCCACGAGGCTGGAGCGCTGGGAGCGCGCGGAGCGGCTGGGGCTGGAGCCGCCGCAAGAGGTGAAGGAGCTGCTGGAGAAGTTTGCCGCCGTCGCAGCAGCAGCGGGCCCCGGGAAGAAGGTCGGCGTCTCTGACAAGTCGCTGTGGAACGGGAGGGTGTAGTTTTTGTGTGTAAAAATGCAATTGTAGATTTAGTTTCCTTTGCTGAAGAGAGGAGGAGCTGGAGACGGCGAGGCCGGAGGGGGAGCAAAGGAAGAAGAGGAGGAGCAAGCCACCTTCACAACTCGCGTCGGCGTCGCTCGTTCGGCGTCGTTCGGCGACCTGCCTATCGCTCTCTCTCTCGCGCGCGCGCTCTCTCTCTCTCTCTCGCTCTCTCTCTCTCTCTCTCTAAACCCCCCGGAGCCATGCCACCGGAGCCTCGTGAAGGCGCCGCTGGCGCGGCGGCTCCGGACCCATCGAGCGAGGCGGCGGCGGCGGCGGCGAACGGCAAAGCGATGGGCGACGACGACGACAACCATCGTCGTCGAAAGTCTACAGGTGCCCTTTTGCCGGCGCCTCCTGCCGCGGACGGAGCTCCGATCCGGAATTCCGCATCACCAGTGCGTCGACGGCGACATAAAGATGAACCCCCCAAAGTGAGTGGGAGAGCGATCGCGACAGGAGAGCAAGCGAGAGAGGCGAAGGTTTGATTGGAAGGGGGGCATTGAAAGAACATCGTTCGCCGTTCCGTTTTCCGACCTCCTCGTCGTCGTCGTCGTCGTCGTCGTCGTCGTCGAAACTTTCTTTCCCCTCTTTCCTTTCTTTCGCGGTGCTCTCTCGGCCTCCGCCGCCCCACCCCCGCCACCCCGCTAACGGCGAGACTCTCTCGAACCTTTTACATAAAAAGCAAAAAACAAAAAAAACAAAAAAAAAACAATTCCGCAACAGGACAAGCGCGCCCTCGTCCAGGCCCTTTCGAAGCACAAGGCCGGCCTCTTCTCCAAGGCTGCGGAGCTCTCGAGGCTGAGCAGCGACGCGCGCGTTTTTCTATTCGTGGCCTCGGCGACGCGGGGGATCAGCTGCGCGTACGCCAGCAGGGGCAGGTTCTCTCGCAAGGTGTTCGGGAGGAAGAGGAAAGAACGGGAGGAGAAAGAGAACGGAGGCGGAGAGACGACGACGGCGACGACGGCGACAAAGACAAAGACAAAGACAAAGACAAAGACAAAGACGAGCTCTGCTTCTTTTCCTCACAGTCCTCCGTGGAAGAAACAGTCGAAGATTTATTACTCGGACGACAAGAGGTCGACGACGAGCGCGGTACTGCGGCTGCTGCGGTCCGCGGCCAGCGCTGCGGACGGAGGGAGGGAGTACGCGCCGGAGACCGCCCTGGTCGAAGAGGATGGCGACGACGAAGTAGAGGAAAGCGAGAGTGGAGAGGAGAGGGAAGAGGTGGAGGAAGAAGAGCAAGCGGCGGCGAAAGCGGAGAAAGCCTCGAGTTCTTCTTCTTCTTCCGACTCCGACTCTGGCTCCAGCAGCAGCAGCAGTAGCAGCAGCAGCAGTGATGACGATGACAGCAGCAGCAGCAGTAGCAGTGACGACGAGGACGAGGACGACGACGACGACTCGAGCGAACCTTCTTCTTCGTCGTCGTCCGACGACGAAGACGAAGACGAAGAAGACAAACAACAGCCCGACTCTCTGCCTCCTCCTGCTCCTCCTGCTCCTCTCGCTCCTTCTTCGAAGCCTCGACGTCAACCTCTGGCCTCCGCCAAAGAGGACCATTTCACGCTGGAGGAAGGGGAGGAGCTGGTCCCCTTGCCCTTCGAGGCAGCCCTGGCTCCCGCTCCTCCTTTCCCGCCGGCGGCGTCCCTGGCGCTGCTGGGTGACGACGCCGAGAGGACGGCGGCGACGCGGGGTAGAGGGAGTCTGAGGCGTCGAGAGAGAGAAGAGAGAGTGTTGTAGAAAAAAAAAAAAGAGAGAAAAACGAAAGAGAGAAAGAAAAAGAGAGAGTCTTTTTTCTTTTCGGGTTTTCTTTCTAATTTTACAAAGAATCGGGGGCGCGAAACGCCATTCACCTCTCCTGTCTCAAGCAGGCATCGGCAGCTGCACCCTTCTACCTCCCTGCTGCTGCAAGGGCGACGGGCGCACGCTCTGCTGCCTCGATCCGCCGCCGCCCTGCGAGCCGAGCGGCGGCAGCGACGCCGCCGCGACGGCCAGCGCGCGCTCCCTGGCCCTTCCTTTCAGCCCCGCCGAGAACCTCGCGACCGACCTGGCGTAGGCGTCCGAGGGCGGCGCGCCGACGTAAGACGGCAAGAGCGCCAGCGCGCCAAGCAGCGCGTGCCCGTCGCCGTTGTGGCCGCGGGCGAGGCCCCCGGCGGCCGCGGCGATGCCGGCGCCGCCGTCGCTGCTGTTGTTGTTGCTTTCTCCGCTCTTGCTAGTGCTCGCCGCCGCCGCCGCCGCCGCCACTCCGGCTCCTCCGATCCGCGCCGGGTAGCTCGCCCTCTTGTTGGAGAAGCGCCACTCGAGCCAGTTGCCGTCGTCGTCGAGCCTGAAGAAGGGGGGAGGAATTTGTTGAAGAGAGACAGAAAAAAGAGAAAGAAGTGAGTTTTATTTTCCAGTTTTTTCGACCTCGACCTCTAAGGAAGAAAAACGACAATCCAAAAAAACTCTCACCTCCGAGGCAGCCCGTCGCGCGCCGCCTCGGCGTCCGCCCGCAGGGACCGCAGCAGCCCCCCACCGCGACCCGTGGTACGGATGCGCGGGCCGTAGAGCGAGGGGCCTGCAGCAGCAGCAGCAGTGGTTGTCGTTGCTCCTCGTTCTCCTCGCTCGCCGCGCTCGCTTCCGCGCTCGCCGCCGCCGCTCGCGTCGCGGAAGTAGCGCCCGACGCCGCCGCCGACCACGCCGGCGCCGCCGCCGGCCTCGTCGCCGCTGCCGTCCCCACCCTGCTTGAGCGCGAAGAGGTTGCCCGTTTTGCCTCGCAGGTCCGTGACGCCTAGAGAAGGGGTTTTGCGAGTTTCGAATTTTGTTTTTTTTTAAGTGTGAGTTTTTTTCTTTTCTTTTCTTCATCTTTTCTCTCGACCTCGACGACAAAAAAGGAAAAAAGAAAAAAACGACGCACCCGCCCTCGACAGCTGCATCATCCTCGCCGCCGCCAGCTGAAAACTGTCCGCGTAGAGACCCCACGGCGAGTCAGGCCCGTTGTAGGCGCGACAGTTGTCCAGCATCTGGTCCAAATCGCCGCACAGCCCGTCCCAGCCGCTCTCCCGGTAGCCTCCCTCGAGTGCCCTCGCCCGGATCGTCGAGAAGGCGATGGGCCGCAGGATGAGCTTGGAGTAGCCCGGGGCGACGTCGTCGGTGGGTATGTCCTGTTGTTGTTGGGTTGGGAGGGAAAAGGTGAAGATGGAGGAGAAGAAGAAAAGAGGAAGAGTGAGTGCGTTTTCCGTTCACCGCTTTTTTTTGTAACTTTTCTCTCTCCCTCGAAAAAAAAACAAAAAACTTTCACGCTCTTACCCTAAACACCCCCTCCTTGTCCCTCTTCGCGACCTTCTCGACTAGCGCGATCGCCTGGTTGCGCTCCAGGGGGACGTCGGGAACGGAGACGTCGACAGCGTCGGAGATGCGGATGACGGCCTCCCGCGTCGCCGAGCGGGTCGGGTGCAGCTTCGGCAGATGAAGCAGCTGCGCTCCTTCGTCGCCGTCGACGTCGCCGTCTTCGACTTCTCCTCCGTTGTTTGTTCCTGCGTTGGTCGCGGCCTTGCTGCTCTTCTTGCCGCAGCCGCCTCCTGCCACCGCCGCCGCCGCCGCCAATGAAGAGGGCCCCGGGGACGCCTCTGCCCGCGACGCGCGGCGCTCCTCTTCCTCCGCCGCCGCCGCCGCGTCACGCTGCTGCTGCTGCGGATGATGCGCCGGGACGAAGGCGGGGACACCAGCCGCGCTCGGGGGCCTCTTATTCTTCTTCTTCATCTTCGGCGCCGCCGTCGTCGCAGCCGAAGGAGGAGCAACGGAGGGAGCAGCGACCTCCGCCTCGTCCGCCCAGGGCACCGCAGCGTCCGAGTCGCCCCCGGCATCGTAGAGAGGAGGAGGAGCGGGCGACGGGGGCTTGGCGGAGCGCACGCGCTTCGTCGGCTTGCTCCCGCCGCCAGAAGGGCTCCCAGCGGCGGCGGTTGCAGCGGGAGAGGTCGCCACGGATCCAGGGGACAGCGGCGCCGGGCCCCGGGGCGTTGTCGTCGTTGTCGCCGTACCTCCTCCTGCTGCTGCTGCGCTGTTGTTGCCGCCGCCGCCGAGCTTGAAGCCCCTGTTTGGTGGAAAAGTGGCGGGGGTTTCGGAAGGAAAGGAAGAGAGGTGAGCGTCACCGTTTTTTTTTCTCCTCGTTCTCGACCTCCGATCGAAGCAAAAAAAAAAAAACAGATCGCCTTCTCTCCCCTCTTTCTATCTTCTCCCTCCCTCTCCCGTCAATCTCTCAACTCCAACTCCTCGTCTACGCTTACTTGAGAGTGATCTTTAGCTTCTGCGGTGGGGCTCCAGCTCCCGAGGCGTCCAGAGGCGGGCCCTCGGCGGGGCGCTTCATCGTCGCCGTTGTCGGCATCGACGATGGCAACGTCGTCCCTCCTCCGCCTGCGCCGTCTCCGGACGGCAGCCGCGGCGGAAGCTTTACCTTGATCTTGAAGCCCCCTGGAGCGCGCTGCTGCTGCTGAAGAAAAGGGGGAACGGTGGCGGCGGAGGGTGCAGCAGGAGCTGGAGCAGCGGGAGCGTGAGCAGGAGCGGCGGCAACGCCGTTGCCGCCGTTGCGAGCAGCAGCAGCATCGTCGCCGGCTCCTCCTTCTCCTCCTCCTCGGCTCTCCTCTTCTCCAGGCGCCATCGCCCCCGCTCGCCGAGCTAACAACGGGAGCCGGTGCTCAGCAGCCCCTCTCTCTGGCTCCTCTCTCTCCTGCGGCTCACGCGGGCGGCACGGGTATAACGCTTGCGCGTTTTGAAAACAGTGAAAAGAGAAAGAAGAAGAAGAGAAGAGAAGAAGCGAGAGCAGAGAGCGAGAGCGTTTCTTCGTCGAAAACGGAAGAATGAAAAACACTGCTCAATTTTTTTTCTTTACACCTCGCTCTTCTCTCACTTCGCAGCCTTCACCCCCAGCCCCTCCAGCGCCGCCTCGACCAGCTTCACCTTGTCCGGGGCCTCCTCCCTGTACTTCTTCAGCAGAGCCGCTGCTGCCAGAGGGGCCGCGTTTTCGGCGCCTTCGCCCCCGTTCGCCTGCTGCTTGTCCTTCCCTCCTCCCTTTGACGATGAAGAGGAAGATGAAGGGCTTGCGGCCTCGCACGCCACCAGCCCCCACAGCGCCCTCGCGCACCCGCCGCCGCCAGAGAGCGCGATGGCGGCGCCGTAGTGCTTCCTCGCAGCTTCTAAAGAGGAAGCTTTACTCGAAGAAGAGCTCGAGAAGGAGGAGCCCGTCGCGTCGGCGGCAGTGAAGAAGGCGTCGCCGGCCCGCGCGTGCGCCGCGGCGCTCGTCGGTGCGTGCAGCAGCGCCTCCTCGTAGCAGAAGGCCGCCCGGGAGGCGGCGTCGGCGCCAGCAGCACCAGCAGCCAAATGCCAGTCCCCTGCCTGCGCCCACGCCTCGCCGTCGGACTGATACGTGTCGAGGTGCTCCGCGATCAACCGTAAACCTTCGGCCTCCCTCCCGCGGCCCCACGCCAGTGCCGCGCGCCGGGCCGAGAGCAGCCCTGCCTCGGCAGGGACCTCCTCGATCGCGGCCTCGCAGACCTCCTCGGCGTCGTCGAAACGCTTGGTAGATTCCAAAAACAGCGCGGCGAGCGCGTCGGCCCTGCGCGAGTCAGGGAAGCGCTCTCGGACGGCGGCGACAGCCGGCGCGGCCGAGAGCGGGGCGCCGGAGTCGATCGCCGCCGCGGCGGCCTGCTCCGCGACGGCCCAGGCCTCGGGTTCCGGTAAGGAAGAGCGGTGCTTGCGAATGAGTAAAGATCCGGCGAGGGCGACCGTGCGGGACTCGCGGGCGCGGAGGTCGCGGACCTAGTGTGGGGTTGGGAGATGCGAGGTTGAGATCGGGAAGAGGCTGAGATCGATTGTGCTTTTGAAGTGCTTTCTCCCGTTTCAAGCCTCTTCTCTCTCTTTCTCTTCTTCTCCCTTACCAGCCGCAGGTAGTTGCGCAGTTGATCGGCCGTGGCCTCCTCGCCGGCGAGCTTGACCTCGGCGCGGGCCGCGTCGAGCGCCTCGAGCGAGGTTTGGGTGACCATGACTTCTTGAGTTTTTCGACGGGGTCGATCGATCGATCGCCAAAGAGAGGGAGGAAAAAACTTTCTCGCGCTCGCTTTTTTGGACGCCTTGATTGGCTTTGTTTTTCTATGTCTTGACTGGCAGAGGATTAAGCAGTTATGCTGTTTCTGCGAGCGAGAAGAACGCGATCGGGAGATTAAACCTGGAGAGAGAGAGAGAGAGCGCTGCAGAGAGCAGAGTCGAAGAAAGAAAAGTGAGGTGGAACGATGCTTGCTCGCTCACAAAATCGAAAAAGGGAAGATCTGGTCGTTCCCCCTTTCCCTCCCTCTTCGTTCGCTCCATCCGCGCTCTCTTTCGATCCCCCTTTGCTCTTCACAGGCTCAAGACAAACGCGCGCAAGAGCTGCCGCAAGAGTTGGAGCTCGGAAAGAGACGAAATCGAGCCAACGTTAACGCAAAAAAAAAAACAATCAAAAGATCGAAATGGCTCCGAGCAGACGGAGACCCGCGACGGCCGGCGGCACCAAGGACAAGGGCGGCGTGCTCTCCCCCAACGCGGACAGCGGCAGCCCAGGCTCTCCCGCCCTCGTCCTCTCCCCGCGCGGAGCAGGCGGAGGCGGTGGAGGCGGAAACACTTCTCATCACCACCACCACCACAAGAGCGGCAACAACCCGAACAACAACGCGCAGAGCCTGACCTCGCTCGACCTCGACGCCCTCGACGACGAGGCCGCGGCGGCGCGCTTCGACTCGATGTCGGAGAGCGTCGTCAAGATCTTCTGCATCCACAGCGAGCCCAACTTCAACCAGCCCTGGTGAGATGGAGATGAGGTGGTTCTGGGGAAGGAAGTGGAAATGAAAGAGAGAGGGAGGAGGAGAAAAAAACGCTCACCTTTCCTCTCTCTCTCAAAAAAAAAAAAACAGGACCAAGAGGAGGCAAACTTCGTCGACCTCCTCAGGCTTCGCGATCCCGGGGCGGAGGATCCTGACGAACGCGCACTCCGTCGACCACCACGTCTCAGTGAAATGCCGCCGCCGCGGCTCCGACGCCAAGGTCGTCGCGCGCGTGCTCGCGATCGGCGTGGAGTGCGACCTCGCGCTGCTCGCCGTCGACGGCGACGACGCTGATGAATTCTGGCGCGGGCTTCAGGGCGTCACTCTGTGCAGGTCGCTGCCTCGCCTGCAAGAATCCGTCAGCGTATGCGGCTTCCCGCTCGGGGGTGACACGCTATCGGTGAGCTGTTTTTTGTTTGTCGCCTTTGGCTTCCTTCAGCTCAATCTTTACCCGGTTTTCTTTCTCTTGCTCTCACCTCTTCCTTAAAAAAAAAAAAAAAAAAAGGTGACGAGCGGCGTCGTGTCTCGCTGCGAGACCACTAACTACGTGCACGGGGGTGTCATGGGCTCGGAGTTACTGGGAATACAGATTGACGCTGCAATTAATTCGGGGAACAGCGGCGGGCCCGTCTTCAACTCGCGCGGGGAATGTGTCGGCGTCGCTTTCCAGTCGATGTCCGGGTCCGGCGAGGCAGAGGGGATCGGCTGGATCATCCCCGTCCTCGTGCTCGAGCACTTCCTCGAAGATTTCCGCCGCAACGGCCGCTTCCTCGGCTTCCCGTGCCTGGGCGTCGAGTGGCAGAAGATGGAGAGCCCGTCGCTGCGCGCGGCGCTGAAGATGAACAGCAGCAGCGGTGGTGGTGGCGGTTGTGATCGAGGAGGTGGTGGTGGCGGAAGCGGCCGCGGCCGCGGCGGCGTCGCTCCTTCGTCCTCCTCCTCCTCGCTCCTCCTCAAGGGTGTCTACTGCCGCAAGGTCGAGCCCACCGCCCCCGTCGCCGCCGTCGTGAAGGCCGGAGACGTTCTCCTCGCCTTTGACGACGTCGAGATCGGCGTAGACGGCACGGTCCCCTTCCGCTCGGGCGAGCGCATCTCATACTCGTTTTTAGTCTCGAGGAAATTCATCGGCGACAGGGCCAACCTGCGGCTGCTGCGGGACGGGGAGGTGATGGAGGTGGAGACGGAGCTGGCCGCCCCTTACAGGCTGGTCCCGGCGCACCTGTCGGGCAAGCCTCCGTCCTACTTCGTCTTCGGGGGGCTCGTCTTCACGGCGCTGTCCGCTCCCTACCTGAGGGCGACGTGAGTTTTTTTCTTTCACTGTTTTTGTTTTGTTCTTCAAAAAAAAAGTCTTTCGAATTTTTTTAACCTCTCACCTCCCTCTCTCTCTCTCTCCCGCTCCCTTCTTCTTTCATCAAGCTACGGCAAGGACTTCGACTACGACTCCCCGCTGCCCCTGCTGACAAACTACATGCTCAAGTCGGCCACGCACCGGGAGCAGCAGGCGGTGATCCTGAGCCAGGTGCTGGCGTCGAACGTGACGCTCGGGGCAGAGGACATCGTCGATTGTGCGTTTTCTTTTTTTTCTTTTTTTCTCTCTTTTTTTCTTTTTTTTCCAAACTTTTTTCTCACTTCCTTTTCTCTTTCTCTTTACTCATCTCTCACTCTCTCACTCGCTCTTTCTCCCTCGCAGGCCAAGTCCACCGCGTCAACGGGCAGCCGATCGACTCCCTGCGCTCGCTCGTGAGGCTCCTGGACGGGCTGAAGGTGGAGGAAGAAGACGAGAAAGCAGGAGGTCGGAGGAAGGGCAAGGCGCCGGCGGCAGCGGCAGCGAAAAAGGCCTGCGCCGGCAAAAACAAACCCGAACCTCAAGGCACGATCGCAGCGGCAGCGGCAGCCTCCGGCAGCAGTCGATACGCCTTCTTCGAGCTCGACTACGACCAGCTGGTGGTCCTGGACGTCGCCGCGGCGCGGGCAGCCAACGCGTCGATCCTCGAGCAGCACTCGATAGCCGTTGACAGGTCCCCCGACCTGCGGGCAGAGGCCGCGACTGCTGCCGGAACCGCTGTCGGCGCTGCTCCCGCTCCCGCTGCCGCTGCTCCTGCCGCCGCTGCTCCCGCTGCCGCCGCTGCCGCCGATGACGGCGAGAAAGAGGAAGACGAGGAAAGGGCTGCTGCTGCTGCTGCCGCCGGCAGCAAGAAGCGCAGGGCCGCTGCAACAACGACAGCAGCGAAGCAGCCTCCGGCGAAGCAGAAGAAGAAGGCTGCTGCTGCGGCAACGAAAGCAGCAGGAGGCAACAAGAAGCGTTAGAAAGAATTTCCTCAGTTTTTTTTCCTTGTTAATTTTTTTACAGCTTGTTTTTTTATCATTGCATCCGTTCTTTTTTTCATGTCCCCCCTCCTCTATTCTTCCCGAGCCACTCCCCGAGCCGCGGAGAAAACACCTCGTAGATCACCGTCAGCGGTTTTCCCTCGCTCCAGAACAGGTAGTGCCTTCCCCACAGCTGCTCCCCGGGTTGAGCTCCCAGATCTTTTTCCAAAGCGGGGCAGCCACCGAGGTAGACGCTCCGGATCTCTCGGAAGAGCTCGGTGCGGGAGCTGGCGAGCGAGGTCCAGATCGGCTGCTCCCGCTGCGACGGAGAAGAGTTTGAGTTTGCCTTCGAGCTCGAGCTCGAAACGCCGTCGAGCGCCGCCGCCGCGTCCCCGGCGTTCCACCAGCTCGCAGCGTAAACCAGTGCCTCACCTTTCCCCTCATCTGCCCTCAACAGGACGCGGCGCTGGACCAGGGGGCCCTTCAGCAGCTCGGCGCCGGAGGGCAAGCCAGAGGAGTTGTCGTTTCGGTTCTCTTCGGAGTCACTTCCTTCACTTCCACTTCCTTCTCCTTCTCCTCCTATCCTCCCCATCTCCAGCAAGTCCACCGCCACCGGCCTCCCCGTGAGGATCTGCAGGTGCCTCGTCACGGAACCGTCGGACAGCAGCAGCACCTTCCACGAGGGCGGTAAGGCGGCGAAGGCCGCCGGGGAGGTTGATGGATCGAGGGCGTCGGCCTCGGAGCCGGACCAGGTCGCAGGCGTCGAGAGCGGGTGCCAGTTGGGGCAAGAGGGGCCTCCGTCTTTTCCCTTCGAAGAAGAGGTCGATGATGATCTCATCATCATCGCCTGCGACCTCGATTGCCCACCTTTGTCGAGCGCTGGCGCCGTGAGAAAGAGGCCATTCATTCTCCGCTGCTGCGAGTATGATCCAAACGATACTCGGTTCATGCTCCCATAGCGGCGGGATCCAGCAAGTCCTCCGCGAGGAGGGACGGCGGGGCGCGGCATTCGAATGCTGAGCAGAATTTGAAAGACTTGTGACGCTCGATCTCACAATTTTCTCTCGTATCTCTTTCTCTCGCTCTCTCTTCCTCCGACCGCACGCTCAAAAAAAGCAAGCCCCTCGCGATGCCGACCCTCAACATCATCACGAACGGTGAGCTTAATCGTATACCAGATCGGAATTAGAGCGGTCGAGTTTTGATTGATGGGAAAAACCAGATCGAATCAAGCCAAACAAACAAACGACGATGCCACTCTCTCTCGACCTCCTCTAAAAAAAAACAACCTTCAAAAAACCAAAACCAAAACCCAACCCCCCTCAGTCCCGACAAACGGCCTCGACAGCTCCGACGCCCTAAAGGCCCTCTCGGCCGCGGTCGCCTCCGCCACGGGCAAGCCCGAGTCCTACGTGCTGGTCTCGCTCCGCGCCGACGTTGCGCTCTGTTTCGGCGGCACCGAGGCCCCGGCCGCGTACGGAGAACTTCTCTCTATTGGAGCCGTCGGCGGAGCCAAGAACAAGGACATCAGCAAAGCCGTCTCGGACGTCGTGACCGCGAAGCTCGGGGTGCCCTCGGGCCGGTTCTACCTTTCGATCACGGACAAGCAGGGGTCGGACTTTGGGTGGAACGGGGGCACTTTCTGAAATTTTGATTGTGTTGTAAGAAGGGTCGTCGTTTTTTCTTTTTCTTAACAAGGAGGTTTGAGAAAATTAAAAGTTTTTTTTCTTTTAGAACGACGCCCAGCCCGCAGCAGGCGCCTCGTCCTCGTTCGCTTTTCCTTCTTCCTCTTCCATCGCGACGGGAGCGGAAGAGGAAGTTTCTTTCTCGACAGCAGGGACGGCTGCGGCCTCGGTCGTCGCTTGGCTCCCGTCTTCGTCGTCGTCTTCGGCGTCTTCGGCGTCGCCCTCGGCTGCCGTCGCTCCTGCTTTCGTTTCTTCCTCTTCTTCCACCTCAACTTTTTCCTCGTCTTCTTCTCCCTCTTCTCCATCTTCGTCCTCGCTCTGCACGGGTGGCAGCGCGTCGACGACGTCGTACCCCTCGTCCTTCCACTCGTCCCAGTCGGCGGCGTCGGCGGCGGCGAGCGCGTCGAACTCGAGCGGCGAAGACGAAGGATTCGAAGCCGAAGAACTTTTCGAAAGGGTCACGCCGGCCGCGGCCGCGGCGGCGGCAAGCGCCGCCGCAGCAGCGTTCACCGCCTCCGCATCCACCTTTTCGTCTCCTCCTTCCTCTCCGCCTTTTTTCGCCACTTTCTCAGCCTCAGCCACGGCCTCGCGCAGCTTCTGCGCCCTCTCGGCCTGCAGCTTGCACGCCTTCAGCCTCTTCTCCTCCCTCTGCGCGAGCCGCGCTCTCTGCGCCTCGGCCGCGGCGATCTCGCCAAGCAGCCGCCTCGTCTCGGCTGCCTCCACCGCCGCCGCGTCCGGGGAGATCGTCGCCAGCCTCTCGATGTCCCTTTTGAGTTCATCTAATTTCGTAGAAGCCTCGAGCTTGCGCGCTTTCTCTCTGGTCAGAGAGTCCAAGGCCTCCCTGGCGCGCGCGTGCTCAGTGCTCGCCGACGCCCACGCTTCTTCATAGCGCTTCTCGGCCTCGTCGGCTTCGACTTTGTCTGCCTCGGCGCGCTGTTGTGCCTGCAAGGTGGCGGCCGACACGCGCGCCTGGAAGATCTTGAGCTCGGAAAGGGCCTGGGTGAAGGCTTTCTCGCGGGAGGCCGCGAGCGCCGCGGCGGCCTCGGCGGCGGCGAGCGTCGCGTCTGCGGCGGCGGCGGCCTCTCGCTCTGCCCGCAGGCGGGACAGCTCCCCCTGTTCGTCGGCACCTGTTCCGTCACCGATGATGGGGGGCAAAGGAGGCAGGGCGGAAGGGCGCGGAACAACGGAAGAAAAAGAGGCGTCTTCCCCTCCGCGCTCCTTGGCAGGGAGCGGCGGCAGCTGCGGCGCCGAGTCCGAAAACGCCTCCCACGCTCCTGCTGTTGTCGCCCCTCCATTCGCTCCTCCTCCCTCTTCTTCTTCTTCCTCCTCGGGAGGGAACTTCCCCGGGGGGAGCGCACTCGGGGGCGCCCTCCCTCCGGTAGCGGCGAGGCCCGCCAGATAGCGCGCCGCGACGAACTGCGAAACAGTTAATTCGCCTGCATCGCCGGCGACGCAGGCCCAGACCGCCCGCAGCGCGTCCCTCGCCGCGCCGCTCGACGCCAGAGCCGGGGCCGCCTCGGAGCCGGAGACGAGGCCGTCGCCGTTGGCGTCGAGCCTCGCGAACTCGGCGCGGATCGCTGCCGCGGAGGCGCGCGGGAGCGGGGGCCAAGTGTTGGAAGAGGAGTTCGGTTGAGCAGCAGAGGCGGCGGCATTCGCAGCCGTCGTCGTCGCAGGCGGCGGCGGCGGCGGCGCCCTCTGCGGCGCGTTGCCCGGGTACGACGGCCTCCACGTGTCTCTCGACGCCGCCGGCGCCCCGATCAGCGCCTCAAGCCCGCTCATGGCGGGGGCCGGCAGCGGAGGGCCCAGACCCATGAGCGCCCTCTGCGCGTCGGCCTCGGGTAAGGCTCCACCTTTCTTCTGGGCGAGGGCGATCAGGCGCAGCGAGGAGTAGAACTGGGCACGGGAGAGCGTGGGGGCGTCGCCCGCGACGGCCTGCCAGATCTGGGGGTGGTGTTGAGGTGCGAGAGGAGGAGATAGAGGAGGTTGGGGTCGAGAAAGAGAAACGGAAGAGCATCGACCCGAAGCGATGGCCATCGAAGAAAAGGAAAAGAAAAAACTCGCAAAACGCCCCTCTTCCGTTCTCGTTTCTACTCTTGTCTTGTTCCAGAGGCCGCGACGCGACCATGCCCGATCGGAATCGCATCGAGAAGAAGCAAACAGAGGTAAGGAACACTCTCCACGAGAGAGAGAAAGACAGAGAACGAAAGCATCATCATCATCGCCCATCGATCGATTCACCTTGAAGAGCGTCTCCTGCGGGAGGCCCGACCGCGAGAAGAACGCGACCGCGTCCGCGCCGCCGACGACGCCATCGCGGTCCGCGTCGGCGAAGCGGAACCACGCGTCGAAGAGGTCCTGGTCGGCGGAGGACATGCTGGTTGGCGAGGGAGGAGAAGAGAAGAGAAGAGGAAAAGAAAGGAAAGTGAGAGAGAAAAGTGAGAGAGAGAAAGGGGCAGTTTTTTTTTTTTTCCTCGACCTCGACCTCGACCTCGACCTCGACCTCGACCTCTTTCAGAAAAAAAAACTTCTTCGACGAAGAAGAAGAAGAAGAAGAGGAGGAAGGGAAAAGGAGAAACTCGTCTGTTCGCCTCTCTCTTTCCTCTCTCTCGTCTCTCCGACGCCCGGCGTTTTAATTCAAGCATGCTCTCCCGCCTCGCCCTCGCCACCAGCAGGCAGGGGCAGGGCAGGGCGGCCGTAGAAGCGTTGGCGCGAGGAGGAGGCCTTGCAGCTTCATCAAAACAATCAGCCGTCGTCGACGTCGTCGCCGCCGCTTCGTCGACGACGACATCTCCGCCTTCCTTCTCCACCTCGGCCCCTTGCCCCTCGCCGGATCCGATCGGCGGGCCCGTGCCGGTTCTCAAGGAGCGGGGCCAGGCGGCGGTGGAGGCCAGGCTCAAGCACGAGCGCGAGATGAAAGGTGAGATTGAAAGAGTTCTCTTTTCTTTTCGAGTGTTTTTTTTTTCGATCGACTGCTAGATCGGGGGGAGAGAGAGAGAGAGAGAGAGAGAGAGAGAGAGAGAGAGAGAGAGAGAGAGA
>Ga0210003_1002670_pt1 | contig 14873 bp, 11 predicted proteins | sample LantaG_FD_182804 | JGI IMG/M metagenome (GOLD analysis project Ga0210003, IMG submission 182804) | Deep subsurface microbial communities from Baltic Sea to uncover new lineages of life (NeLLi) - Landsort_02402 metaG (SPAdes) (version 2) | ecosystem: Environmental > Aquatic > Marine > Oceanic >... | reverse complement strand
GTCCCGGCTGGCCCGAGTTTCACGGCCCCGGACGGACCAACATATCGCCGGATCGAAATCTCCTGAAAGAATGGCCCGAGGGAGGACCGCGAAAGCTCTGGACGTATTCGCAATGCGGCAAAGGCTTTTCAGGCGTATCAATAGCAGACGGGATGATCTTCACCGCTGGTGACTTCGGCTCCGACGAAATGGTCATAGCGCTCGATATGGACGGCAGGCTGCTTTGGAAATCGCCAAACGGCGACGCATGGCGCCGGTCGAGCCCCGGCTCGCGCGCGACACCGACCTACAACGACGGTGCCGTCTATCATATGAATCCACTCGGCAGAATCGCGGCATACGAGGCTCGCTCGGGCAGGGAAATCTGGGCTGTAGACCTCAAGGCCCGCTTCGACGCAAGGTACGGCATCTGGGCCCTCGCCGAGAATGTGATTGTCGACGGTGACAAAGTTCTGTGCATGCCCGGCGGGCCCAAAGGCCGCGTGGTCGCTCTCGATAAACGCACGGGCAAGACCCTCTGGGCCAATACTCAAATCAAAGACTCGGCGGCCTACTGCTCCGGCGTCGTTGTAAATCATGCCGGCGTGCGACAGCTTATCAGCATGACGCAAAGATCGGTCGTCGGCGTTAATGTCGAGAACGGCGATCTCGTCTGGTCGGCACCTTTCGTTCCCATGTCACCTCAGAACGCCCTGACGCCCGTTTTCCGGGACGGCTACGTATTCGTCGCCTGCGGGCACTCTTCCGGCGGCACCCTGCTGAAAATCGAGCCGTCCTCACGCACGGCCTCGATCGTATGGCATCGCATCGACCTGGACGACTGTCACAGCGGCACCGTCCTCGTGGGCGACAGACTCTACGGCTCGGCTTGCCGGATGGGCGGAAAGGGCTTCTTCTGCGTCGACTTTCTCACAGGCAAAACAGTCAAAATCGATAAGACGATGGGCAAGGTGGACATCACCTGCGCCGACGGAATGATTTACGCCCTTAACCACGAGGGCACGATGTACCTGCTGGCCGTCACCACCGGCGGATTCGACATTGTCAGCCGGTTCCAGCTCAAAAAAATGCCGACCAACTCCTACCTCGCGCATCCGGTCGTCTTCGGCGGCAGACTATACATCCGCTGCGGCCAGGATATGTACGCATTCAACGTCCGCGCAAATTGAGAATAAAGATTGTGACTAAATCGAAGGCATAACCGGCAGGTTCGCCTCAAAAACGCTTGAAGAAATCCTGCCGTGATATCCAATAGCGGTTATCAAATCAACAGAGGTAATTCTCAAACAGTTCTGCGTTTCCGAAGCCGCCAGTTCGCAGACATCAGTCCGAGGGCAAGGGTAGTGAGAAGAGCAGCGCCGGGTGCCGGGATGGCCGGGACAACCGAAAGGTCCGTGACCTCGAAGTCCAGGTTATATGTTGGTAAATCGTAACTCGGTACCGCTATTAAACTCAAGCCGCTACCGTCATCAGGAAGCAATGACAGGACCGACTCCGGATCGGGCAGGGAAATGCTGTCCCACGCGACGCCGGTGGGATCATTTCGGTAGAGTCGAGCACCAAAGAGTACGTCGAGCCCCGCGAATGCCCCCGTCAGGATGTTAGGGCTGGGATCATCATAGAGCTGAAAATTCACGCTGTATTCGTCAACCGTACCGATTCCACCGCTGTTGTTGTTGACCCAGATCTCCGCTTCATTAGTGCTGATGGTCGAACCATCCACGAAACTGAGACTGAACGTGGCGGGATGGTACCACCCATGGGAGTCGTTCGGGTACGAATTCGGTATCGCGTCATCGTAGCTATAGAAGCCGGTAACGGGCGAAGCGACACCGATCGTGACAAAGTTTGAGCCCGTCACGCGACCGGTGACCTGAACGGTAACGGGCCCCGCTTCTGCCAGAGGAACCCACAGAATCAGTAAGGACACTACCGCCGCTAAACAGAACAAAAGATATCTCATAATACCATCCTCCTCGATAACAGAAAAAGCCACTTTTCACGGGTACTTTTTACAAATACCCATATTTTACGCCTTAGATCTGGTTATTATAAGGCCCTCAAGGTTACAAGTCAAGAAAATATTTTTTTGTCCCTGGATCAGTGACAAAGAATATTGATCGAATTTGAATGATCTGCCATTTGACATTTTCGGCCGGCTTGACTATTCTTAAAGCCTGAGAGTTTGACTTTCGATTGAGATTATATTTTTTAAACGATCTTTCGGAGGCTAAAGATGTCAGGCGACCTTGCCATTGCTTATCACAATCTTTCAAATATGCTCGATGCAGGCGTGCCGGTTCAGCGGTCGCTAAATACCATCATCCCGGGCCTGAAGCCACGGCTAAGTAAAGCCTTTCTCGCCCTGGTCGAAGGTGTCGCACAGGGCAATCCCATGTCCGAAGCGATGGTTCTGCACCCGAAGGTTTTCGACCCGGTGGATATAATGCTCGTCGAGGTCGGCGAAAAGTCCGGCAATCTTCCGGATTTAATCGCCCTTTTATCCAAGTGGCACGAAATATCCGCCCGAATGCTCAAAAGATTAATCTCAGGGCTGCTCTTGCCCGTTCTGGTTCTAACTATCGCTGCATTCGTTTTCCCCCTTCCCGCTTTTATCCTGGGCGATTTGGACGTAAAGTCTTATCTGTTAAAAGTAGCGGGAACCCTTATGCTGTTCTGGATTCCGGCGGGAATTATTATTTTCATCATCCGCACCACACCCAAGACTGGCCCCGCCCGCAGAGTGCTGGACATCATCGCGCTGAGAATCCCCGTCCTGGGCTCCGCCGTCCATAGGCTGGCGATCAGCCGTTTTTGCTGGGCCTTTCACATGCTCTGCAAGGCGGGCGTGCCGTACAGTGAATCGGTCGAGATGGCTGTTTCGGTAACAGGCAACCTCGTCGTGGCCGACCAGTTCCGCCCGGCCGTGAAAAGCGTCAGGGCAGGCGAGTTGATGTCCGAGGGATTTTCAAAGAAGCTGCCGTTCGACGTGGTGGAAATTTGGAAAACCGGCGAAGAGACCGGCCGGCTCGACGATATGTCAAAGCGGCTCGCGGACAATTATTCGGAACAGGCGGAATTATGGTTTGCCGAGTTCTCCCGCTGGTTTCCCCGCTTCGTATATTTCTTGATTTGCATCATGCTGATCTTCATGATCCTCCAACTCGCCGGAAATATAAGGGCAAACTACTGAGCTAATCACGTAAGGCGGATTTAAGATATGAGAGTTATCTGTAAATAAGCTGTAAAAGATGCGACCCCCTTCACACCATCCGGTCCCATCTATATACTAAGCACTGCCGAAGCAATCCGAACTGTGGTGCTATTTGGATTGCTACAAAGTCTACGGGTCATCTACCCGGCCCTCGATTATGGCTTTTATAGGCTCTTGCTCCTTCTCAAGGACCGCCAGTTGTAGCTCTTTGCGTATTTTCGTCAGAAGCTCATCTCCGTCAAAAGGTTTGGCAATATACACGTTCGCGCCGGCTTCATAGCCTTCGATCCGCTCTGAAGTCATTGCCTTGGCAGAGATCATGATAATCCTTGTATGCCGAAGGTCAGGATTCGCTCGGATTTGATGGCATACCTCGTACCCGTCCATACCGGGCAACATAATATCTAACAGAATGATGTCCGGCCGAAAATCAACTGCAACCTCCAGAGCTTTCTCGCCTGTTCCGGCTATCTTGAGATTATAATCGCCATCCAATAATTCCTTAATAATCTCTATATTGAGCTCATTGTCATCGACTGCCAACACTCTCTTTTTTGCTTGCATGATTTTGCTCCTGATTTACATATCAGAACACATTACTATCACAGTATCCGGGGCTTCCAAACGCATATTGCCCCTTATAAATATATAGCAAAAACAAATTCTCGTTATACTTATCACTTAACATGCACTTCCAACCAATACCACTTCCTGTCTATGAGCTTCTAAAGACAACGGAATCTCAAACGATAAGTTTGCACCTGTATCAGGATTGTTTTCAGCCCAGATGCGGCCTTTGTGAGCGTCTAAAATTTCTCGGCAAATTGATAATCCTAATCCAGTACCACCAGCACTGGCCTTGTTTTTGCCTGACTGAATAAACTTGTCGAAAATATTCTCCAATTCGTTCTCCGGAATACCTGCGCCCTGGTCTCGAACCGTAACTACTATCGAAGCAGCTTTCTTAAACGAGATAACATCGATTGTTCCACCTTCCGGCGAAAATTTAATAGCATTGTTCAATAAGTTGCGGAGTACCTGCCTTATTTTATCGGTATCAAGTATAATTCTCTCGCTGGATTCGAGATGTTCGCAGTGAATAGTCAGATTCTGTTGTAATGCCAGCGCGCTGTACTCTTCGCTCACTACGTCAATCAGTGAATTGAGGTTTGCCGGCTTAAACTTAAATGTGATCTTCCCGGATTCCAGCTTGGCCAAATCAAGCAGGTCATTCAGTAACATCAGCAGTGTCTCTCCGCTCTGCCGAATCTTCTGGAAATAGTCGAGTATCTTATCTGGATTGGCGGTAGCGTGTTTCTTTATACCGAAAGAGGCAAAACTGAGGATACCATGCATCGGAGTACGCAGTTCATGCGATACATTGCTTAAAAAAGTGCTCTTTGAATTGTTGGCGGCTTCAGCTATCTTTTTAGCTTCCTGCAACTCAATTGTACGTTCTTTCAACCTGCCCTGAGCGTAAAATGTTATGGCTAACGCAACAATTACAGGCACAGTGATAAATTTATCGATCGGCCAGGCTTCTTGCTTGGCCATTGTAGTAAGTGTCTTTCCTAATTCTAAAACTTGCACCAAAACAATGGCCTGGAAGGCAATAATGCCAACTGCAACAAAGTCTTTAAATGCATTGGTTTTCATCCAGTCTTTATATGTAGAAATTGTTTTACTGTTCATCTTTTGTACCTTCCTTCTGACTAAGCACAACAACACATCTAATCGATTTCAGCTATGCTGTCGATACCAGCATAGCTGTGCCCGAATTTGCCCATCATTGGATAGGTGCGGGTTATCCATTTTGGGAAACACAGTTATACGGATGTGTAATATCGGCATAACTTAAAAGGTACTTTTCAACTAAAACTGGTAATCCCATTTTTCTTTTAATAACCATTCACGGCTATTCTGGTTAACTGGCGATATTCGTCAATTGTGGTGACTACGTATTTTTTGAAAAAAATCCCTATTTTTTCAGGAAGAGGTAGAAGTACGCAGGGGCATGAGGGGACTGCAAGCCTCCAAAATCACAGTTTTCGTATAGTCCGATACTATGCATGTTCCGGCGAATGATTAAGCTTAGCCGATATTCATAACCGTTCCTGTGATGGTTCCAGGCATGGATTTATCGGTATAAATCCGATTATTAAATGAAAAGTTGTAGAAATTGGCGGCAATAACCATTAAAATTTGCAATTGGTACTTGATTGAAGATTTTTTGTTGTTTGTTCTTGACGAACAGGCTTTTACTTGATAATTGGTTATTGATTATTAGAATTGGATTCGTGAATAAGTTCGAAAGGAGGCCATTATGGCGAGAATAGTATGTACCGGGATAATTATAGTATTGTTAAACATGTTGGTTGGTTGTCAGAATAATGATAGGGGCAAAAGCCAGCTCCTGCCAAGCAACACAAGACAAACACTCGGGCCCGCCAGCGTTATTAATATTGCCGATACGAGTGAGGTCGATGTAGTAGAGCAGATGGCTGTCAATCGGCATGCCTATCGGCAGGGGCTTGAATTGCTGGTAGGATATTACACTCGGACCGGCAACAATATGAAGCTTGAGTGGGCTAAGAAGGAGTTAGCTGCACTGAATACCAGTCCAAAATATAACTACATTATTGAGGCGAACGTGGCCCCGCCCAATTTGAAAGTTACCGCTTCAATCCCCAATGCGGATGATCTTTATTACGATGCCCAACAGCTTGACAAGGACGCCGGAACACTACCCATTCTTAAGAATGAAAACCAGTTACGTCTGGCTCTGGAGAAATACAACGAGTTAATAAGGAGATATCCTTCCAGCGACAAGATCGATGATTCGGCATACGGTGCGGGTGTAATCCAGGAATATTTCAAGGACTACTCGATAGCACTTTTATATTTCCAAAGAGCCTATCAGTGGGATCCTGAAACGATTCATCCTGCCAGGTTCAGGGCGGCACGCGTTTTGGATAAGAATCTGCACCGAAACTCCGAAGCACTGCTGCTTTATCAAGAGGCCGTCAGAACAGAAGGTCAGTTTGAAAAGTACAGGGAATGGAAAGATTTTGCAGAAAGACGGATTAGGGAGTTGCAGGGGATTGACGAGGGCGGAAACTAACGTTGGTAGAAGTTTTGTAAGAGAGTTTTTCCGTATTGGAATATCGGGCCTGGTTAATTATCAGGCCCGTTTTTTATGCCAAAGAAATGTCGCTCGAATTCGAGAAAAAACTGGCCGATTTTATAAGGGCTAACGAGCTTATTGGCTCAGCGGATAAAGTCCTGCTTGCTGTTTCCGGCGGGGCTGATTCGATAGCTCTTATGTACGCGATGCACGCGCTGAAGACCGAGAACTTTTTCAATGCCGAGCTGCTTTGTGCTCACATCAATCATCAGCTAAGAGCGGCTGAGGCGGACCGGGACGAAGAGTTCGTAATCGCGCAGGCAGCGAAATTGAATGTGGCTGTAACTACGAGGCGATCGGACGTGCGCGGGTTTGCCCGTCTCCATAAGTTGTCGATCGAAACGGCTGCCCGCCGATTGCGGATGGAGGCTCTGATTGATATCGCCAATGCAAACGATTGCAGCCGAATCGCCACGGCACATCAAAAAAACGATAATGCCGAGACGATTATCCAGCGGCTTAGTCGCGGCACGGGCTTTCGCGGGCTCGGCGGCATCTGGCCGGAGCGCATCTTCGCCGATCAAATCAAATTTATCAGGCCGCTGCTGTGTTTCACACGCGATGAAGTTGTAAGGTATCTCAAGCAGCGCAATCTGAATTGGTGCCGGGACCATACGAATGACGATTGTACGTACAGGCGGAATTTCATCCGGCACCGTCTGATGCCGGCATTGCAAGAAGAATGTTCCGGTTCAATCGTGGAACAGTTCTCGCAATTGGCTCGGTCGGCACGCAGGTACTACAGTATGGTTTGCAGCCGGGCGGATGAGCTCTGGCGTTCCCTGTCTGATAGCGGTGCGGAGAAAACCGTGCTGGACTTGAAGCTTTTTCTGACCGAGCCGCAACCGGTAAAAGTCGAGCTGATTCGGCGAAGTCTGGCCAATATCGGCTGTGGTGAGAGAGATTTGACGCAGGGACATTATGAAGGCATAGTGCAACTGGCGGAGCAGAATGTCACTGGCAGAAAAATGGAATTGCCCGATGGATTTGTGGCCCGGCGGGAATATGGAAATTTGATTTTTACCCGGCCTCAAAGAAAAGCCCGTTTGGAGCCTGGTAGGATGGGCAACTCGTTTGCCCATGCTGCATTGGAAACCGCATGGGCAGGGGAACCTGCCCATCCTACTGTTGAAATTCCTGGACAGACAACGTTTGAAAAATTTTTAATACAGGCGATTGTTCTCGAAAGGAATGAAGTTGATTTTGAAAAATTCAAGGCCGCCAAAACCGATTCGATTGAATGGTTCGATTTGGAAAAAATAAAACCGCCGCTGGCCCTTCGCCGGCGCCGGACCGGTGACAGGTTTGTTCCCCTGGGCCAAAGCGAAGAAAAGAAGCTCGGCAAATTCCTGACCGCCCAGCGAGTCCCGCACCAAGTGCGCAGAGATGTGATTGTTGTCGCCGATGGAGAAAAGATAATCTGGGTCTGGCCCGTTCGTATCAGTGAGCAGGTAAGAATCACCGGCGAGACTCGAAAAATCCTTCAACTGCAGGTAACCGGTCTCGATCCTTAGCAGCGAATTGCGTTGCCCTTAACAGAATTCCGTTGATAGTATAGGGGCGGATCAATAGAATGCGGCATGGGCTATACCTGAATGAAAAACTAACAGGAATGGAGAAAAAATGATGATGGGCACTACTGATTGTACGCGACGGAATTTCCTGAAGGTCATTGGTGCCGGGATGGCGTCGATGGCGATACCGAGAGTTTTGAGGGCCGGTCAGAAGGCCGGAAGCAAACCTAATTTCGTTATAATTTTCACCGATGACCAGGGTTACCAGGACGTCGGCTGTTTCGGATCGCCTTCGATCCGGACGCCGAACCTGGACAGAATGGCTGCCGAGGGGATGCGGTTCACGGACTTTTATTCGGCGGCTTCGGTCTGTTCGCCCTCGCGGGCGGCGCTGCTGACCGGCTGTTATCCGCCGCGAGTCGGCATTACCAGGGTATTGTTTCCGAGTGACAATATAGGCCTGAATCCGGAAGAACAAACAATCGCCGACATACTCAAGGGCCGGGGCTACGCCACCGCCTGTATCGGCAAGTGGCACTTGGGGCATCTGCCGGAATTCCTGCCGACGAGCAACGGCTTTGACTCCTACTTCGGCATTCCATACTCTAATGATATGGATGGTGTTAAAGGCAAGGACAAGAATCTCGACCGGGCGTGGCTGCAGAAGGATTTCTCGCCGTGGAATGTGCCGCTGATGCGCAATGAAGAAATTATCGAGCGCCCGGCGAACCAGACAACGTTAATCGAACGGTACACCGACGAAGCCGTCGAGTTTATTCGCGGCAATAAGGACAGGCCTTTCTTCCTCTATCTACCGCACACGATGCCGCACGTTCCGCTGTTCGTCAAGAACGAGTTTTACGTCGAGAACGTTCAGAAAGCGTACAAGGCAACAATCGAGCAGCTCGACTCGGGGATCGGCCGGGTCCTCGGGGCGATTAAAGACGCCGGGGTGGATCAAAATACGCTTGTGGTCTTTACCAGTGACAACGGCCCGTGGCTGGGCAAGAAACATCACGCCGGCTGCGCTCTGCCGCTGCGGGACGGCAAATTTTCAACCTACGAAGGCGGCATGCGCGAACCGTGCATCATGCGCTGGCCGGCTAAAATCCCCGCCGGAAAAGTGAACGGCGAAGTCTGCGGCACGATTGACCTGCTGCCGACGTTCGCGCGATTGGCCGGCGCTGAAATGCCCGCCGACCGTGTGATTGACGGCAGGGACATCCGGCCCTTAATGGAAGGCCGCCCGGGCGCCGCCTCGCCGCACGAAGCATATTTTTATTACAGGGGTAATAACCTCGAAGCGGTACGCAGCGGCAAATGGAAGCTCCGCCGCGTCAAAAAGAAGACCGAGCTGTACGACCTTGAATCTGACATCAGCGAGAAGAAAAACCTTGCCGACGAGTATCCTGAAATCGTCAAACGCCTGGCGGGTATGATGGAAGAATTTGATCGCGAGCTAAAGGCAAACGCTCGCCCGGCGGGCAAAAGCGTAAGCAGTAACAAGCTATGAACTAAAGAGGCAGGAGTACAAATATGAGCAGTCTATATAAATCACGTCGCGATTTTCTAAAGGCAATGGGATTAGGCGCTGTGTCGTTGATGGCGCCGAAGCTGGTCTCAGCAGGAGAGCCAGATACGAAAAAGCCCAATATTCTTTTTTGTCTGGCTGACGACTGGTCCTGGCCGCACGCGAGCATCGCCGGCGACAAGGTCGTCAAGACTCCGACGTTCGACCGGGTCGCGCGTCAGGGTGTGCTGTTCGAGAATGCGTTTGTTTCGTCGCCGTCGTGCACACCCTCGCGCGGGGCAATTCTGACCGGGCAGTGGCACTGGCGTCTGGAAGAGGGTGGCAATCTTCATGGCACGCTTCCGGCGAAGTTTGCAGTTTATCCCGACCTGCTTGAAGAGGCCGGGTATCACGTTGGTTACACCCGCAAGGGATGGGCTCCCGGTCGTGATGCGCCGGGCGGACGGAAGCGGAACCCTGCCGGACCGCAGTATAAGAGCTTCGAAGAGTTTATGAAGGCCCGCCCCGAGGGTAAGCCCTTCTGCTTCTGGTTCGGCAGTCAGGATCCGCATCGAGGGTACAAATGGCAGTCCGGCGTTAAAAGCGGGATGAAGCTCGAAGATGTTGAAGTGCCGGCGTGTTTTCCGGACAGCGAAGAAGTCCGCACCGATATCTGCGACTACTACTGGGAGGTCCAGCGATTCGATACTGAAGTCGGCGAGCTGCTGAAAATGCTCGAAGACAGCGGCCAGCTTGACAATACGCTGGTGGTCATCTCCGGCGATAACGGGCTGCCGTTCCCACGCTGCAAGAGCAACCTGTACGATACGGGGACAAACGTCCCGCTGGCGGTTCGCTGGCCGAGGCTCGTCAAGGGCGGCCGAGTAATCGAGGATTTCATCAGTATGTCAGATTTGGCTCCGACGTTTCTTGAGGCGGCCGGTTTGAAGCCGCCGGCGGAGATGACCGCTCGCAGTTTCATGAATATCCTAACTTCAGACAAGTCCGGCCGGGTTGACCCGAAGCGCGACCACGTCCTGACCGGCAAGGAACGTCACGTGCCTGGCCAGGAAAACGATATGGGCGGTTATCCGATGCGAGCTATCCGGACTCACGATTTTCTGTACATTCATAATTTCAAGCCCGAACGCTGGCCGTCTGGCTACCCGGCGGGCTACTCCCAACCGGTTGATATCGTTGTCTCCAAGCCTCGCGGCACGAAATTTGGCTATGCCGATACCGACGCCTCGCCGACCAAGTCGTACATGCTCAAGCACCGTGACGAGGCAAAGGTTCGCAGGCTTTTCGAACTGGCCTTCGCAAAGCGTCCCGCCGAGGAGCTGTATGATCTGCAAAAGGACCCTGGGCAATTGAGTAATGTCGCCGGCGAGCCTCAGTACGCTAATGTTAAGAAAGAGCTTGCCGCCGCGTTGATGGCCGAGCTGAAGGTCACGAAGGATCCGCGCGTACTGGGCAAGGGCGACGCTTTCGATCAGTATCCCTACTACGGCGGAGGTGTGCCGGACAAATCCCCCGCCGCACCGGGCAGGGCAAAGCGTTGATTCGAAGCCGGATGAGATATGCACATTTAAAATAAAAAAGCCCGGGTGGTAAAGCCCGGCCTTTATTGCTTAACGCTTCCATGTGTCATTCTGAACGAAGTAAAGAATCTCAACGTACCGTGCTAGCGTTGAGATTCTTCGTTTCGCTTTGCTCCACTCAGAATGACAAATGTGGAACCGCATAGGATTTCAGGATGCCGCGGAAATTTATTTCGGCAAATCTTCCGGTGCTGCGTCTTCGACGCTCAAGTCACTGTAAATGACACGGTACGTCACCGAGCCTTCCGGCTGATACCAGAAGATAGCTGTCCGGGCGCCGCCGGACTTCACATCTTCGCCGGCATAGCGCCAGTTGCTCTCGGCCGGCAATCGCGTCACGAACATTATTCCGCGAGCCATTTTCATCGCATGCTGGAGGCGCTCTTGATCGGTGGTCTGGTCATCGCCGAAGCGGCCCTGCTCTTTCATTTCCATCGCGGCCTTCTGCAGCTCTATCGGGTTGAAGGTCGGCGGGAACGTGCCGTCTTTGGTCCAGCTCGACCAGAGCCGCAGGTACTCGATAAGGTCCTGCTCCGAAACTTCCGCCGTATCGACCTGGACATCCAGGCGTGTATAGCCTTCAGGTGGAGTCAGACTGAAAAGCGAGTCGTCCAGTTCGACATCGAATTGAAAATCGGTCATGGTCCCACTCATCCCCGGGGCGTTCACGAATTCCATCTCCACGATAACAAGCTCCCGGGTCTGCGGATCGATCCAGACTGTGTTAATCACACCATCTTCGTTCACGCGGAATCCATGCAGCACGCGGCCGTCTATTTCCTCTTCGCCGAGGTCCTCGTCGGCCCGTTCGGGAAGCGTTCGCAATTTCTCAATCACGTCGAATTGTCCTTGAGCGGGATCATTTTTCAAATTGGACATTTCCATTTCGACGTATTGTTTTCTCGGCGGAATGATACTTATGCCTTTTCCGCTGGTCCAGTCCATCACAGTGACATAGCCGCCCGCCATTGTCGTTCGCATGAAGCCGGGCTCTTTGAAGGAGATTTCGATTTGCATCGAGGGGATACCTTCGGCCGGTGATGTTGTTGTGGTAGTGTAAATCAGCGTGCGGGCTTTCTGCAGCCTCTCGACGACTTCGGCGTAGACGGTGCCTGTCACGCCGACCGGCCCGGCAATGTAATGCAGGCCAATGATTGCCGCTATAATGATCGCGGCGGCAAGGGCGAATTTTCGTATTCTGTTGTTCATGATTGTTCTCCATAGATCAGGCTTAGTGACGCCTGCTTTCTGTTTTTCTTTTTCGTCCAGCGCCTGCAGGACATTGCCAAGAACTCTGTCGTGCGTTTCGGGGCTGGTTTTGTAACGCAGTTTCTCGATTAACTTTTCAATATTTTCCGACGGTCTCATTTTTTCACCTCACCGTTCAGGGTTGACCGCAATTTATCCAGTCCGTAGCGGTACCGGCTTTGAACTGTTTTGGTCGAAACATTCTGCAATTCGGCTATCTGTCGAAATCCCAGTTTGCCGTGGATGCGAAGGGCGATAGCCTCTCGCTGCTCGTACGGAAGCTCGGTCATTGCATCACTCAATTTCCGCAATTGCTCGCTGCATATCGCCATCTGAACCGTGCTTTTAGTCTCGGCCGGCGTTTTTTCCGCCCGCTTTGCCGTGGCGTTTCGCTGACGAATTCTGCTGCGGATGCAGTCACGAGAACGATTTGCGACACATGTTGCCAAATAGCTTTTCAGACTCCCCGTCAGGCGGAACGTTCCAACAGACTCGACGAGCTTGATAAAGACATCCTGAACAATGTCTTCGGCGCCGACTTTGTCGTCCAACAGGTTGCCTGCCAACGTCAGCATATCCCCGGCGTACTTTTCGTAGATCGCTCGAAACGCATCTCTGCTGCCGCGTTTGAATTTCCACAAGAGTAATCTGTCTTCAAGCATCCGGGATTCACCTTTCCAGTCCGGCAACTCCTTAGCCAACAATGCAGGCCTGACGGATCTGATATCAGAACAATCGATTGTCGCTAATATAACGCCGGAGGGCTATGTTTTGCTCTAAATAAAATAATATCTTTTCTGTGGATTTAAAAAATAAACAAGGCCAGACTGTTAGGCCCGGCCTTGTTTTCGAAAGCATTGTATTTACTTGAAACTCTACTTCGGCAGATTTTCCTCTGCTACGTCCTTGACGCTCAGGTCGCCGTAGATGACTCGGTAGGTGGCTGAATCCTGCGGCTGATACCAGAATATCGCCGTATCAGCGTCGCCGAGTTTTACGCCGGCTCCGGCGTAGTTCCACGCGCCCTGGCTCTCCAGAGTCTGATGGAACAGCATCCCTTTTGCGAAGCTCATCCCGATTTCCGTCCCTTTTTCCTCAGAGACCTGCATTGCAGCGACCTTCTGGATCAGTACAGGCATCTGTGCCATTGCACTTTGGGTGCCGATGGACTCCGGGAACGTGCCGTCACCGATGATTTCGGCCCAGATCCTCAGGCTCTCGACAAAATTTTCTTCGGTGGTATTGCCCAGATCAATGTTCGTCTCTTGCAACGTATATCCGTCCGGTACGTCCATACTCATCAGCGATTCGTCCACCGCCGCATTGAACTCGAAGTTTTTCATAATGAAGGAAAGCTCTTGCCCAATCTCAGCCTCGATCCGTATCGGAAGGGCGGTTTCAGGGTCGGCCCAGATCCTCACTTCTTCGTTTTGACCTCTGCCTACGAACGCTATTGCTTTTTGTCCGTCGATTACCTGTTCGCCGAGTTCTTCGACCTGGCCGTCCAGCAACTGCCCGATGATCTGGCGAACGAACTTGATATAGCTTTGGTGTCTATCCCCAAGTTCTCCCGCTATATCAGCATAGACGGCTGTTTTTGCATCGGTGTCAAGCGCGAGTAAATTTGCATTGTCTATGTCGATAATCATAGTCATATTCGGCATGTTCGACATGACCCTTCTCATTCGTGAACCAACGACGATCTCGTGCGAGACCATACCTGTATCATCGGTGCCTAAAATCATATCGAAGACTACGGTCTTCGCATTTAGAATCGGTTCGATAACCCGGGCCCACGTTACGGACGGCGCCATGATATAATTGATGCCAAGTGCCGCTACGATGATCACCGCGGCTACTGCCGCTATTCTTGTAATTGGACTTCTCATGATTGTTCTCCTTATTTTTAGAGCTTCTGTCGCTCTTTTGGTTGCTTTGAGCCTTACGTTCTGTTCTCGTATTACCTGGTTCATAACGTCTTTTTCAAGGTTGCTTTGGGCCAGAGCTTTGCCGTTAGTAACGAGGCGGTCGTGAAGGCCTTTCAGCTCTTGTAATTCGGCCTGACAAGCCGAGCAGTCCTTCAGGTGTTCTTCGACTGCCTGTTGTTCGGAGTCCTCAAGGAGTCCTTCAAAGTATGCGACCAATAGTTCTTTTGATTCTTCGCAATTCATTGTTACACCTCATAAACTTCTGCTTGCTTTTACTGCTGCAGCGATTCGCGCAGCATGGCATAGGCCCGTGATAATGTTTTTGTTACTGTGCCCAGCGGCATATCGAGCTGTTCTGCGATCTTATTGCAGTTGTGCCCGCCGTAATATCGAAGCAGTATGACTTTCCTGTATGCCTCGGGCAGTTCGGCGATTGCCGATTCGAGAGCGTAATCCTGAGACAGTTCGGTGCCGGCAGATTCTTCTGAGAATGAGCGGACGATTTCGCGCTGGCGTTGGATTTGTTCTTTTCTCTGGTGCTCTTTCGCCACGTTGTCGGCGATGCCGAGCAGCCAGGAAAAGAAGGAATCCGGTTTTCTTAGCTTGCCCATATTGAAATAGGCTCTTATGAGTGCCTCCTGTGCGGCTTCTTCAGCACGGTCTCTGCTTCCCAA
>Ga0210003_1002669_pt1 | contig 14875 bp, 17 predicted proteins | sample LantaG_FD_182804 | JGI IMG/M metagenome (GOLD analysis project Ga0210003, IMG submission 182804) | Deep subsurface microbial communities from Baltic Sea to uncover new lineages of life (NeLLi) - Landsort_02402 metaG (SPAdes) (version 2) | ecosystem: Environmental > Aquatic > Marine > Oceanic >... | reverse complement strand
CCTTGAACCATTTTCAAGAATATCTTGAATTGAGTATTGTTAACGAATGTCTCATTTAATAATACTCCGAAAGTTTCGTGTTGAATCTTTATGTTGTGTGATGCCATGTTCATATCCTTTTATTTATATTACAAAGATAATACTTAATTCGGTATTTTCAAATTAATTATCAAATTATTTTAATATTTGTTTAATCTCTCTTTGACTCTCTCGGTCTTTAATTGTCTCCCGTTTGTCGTGTTGTTTTTTACCACGAGCAAGCATAATCTCAACTTTCAATAGGTTTTTCTTACTGTAAATTCTATAAGGAATAATTGTTAATCCCTTATCTAAACTTTTTAATAGTTTATTTAATTCTTGTTTCCTAAGTAATAACTTTCGGTCTTGTTTAATATTATCATTACCAATACCTGATATTGATACATTCTTTAAAAACAATTCCCCACCCTGAAAGATACAATAAGAATCGGCAAACGATAACCTACCATCCCTAATGAATTTAACTTCAACACCCTTCAAGACAATACCCGCCTGATAAGAGTCCATAAACTCATATTCAAACTTTGCTCTTCGATTTACTATGTTGACATTTTCTTTCATAAGGACAAAGATAATATAAAATTTGATATAAAACAAAAAACCCCGAACAATTTCTTGTCGGGGTTCTTGGCTTCAGGTTGAGAATATACCTTATTGTAAGAGACTTTACAGGAGCTTATTTTTTACTCCGATTTCCACTTCTTTTTGGGAAGTACCTCTCAGTCACGGTCAATTAGATTAACCAATCCTTAAGTCGTAATCTACTCTGTTTTTACTCGTTGCTCTTCAAGGTTGCTACCCTGATTATGTCTTGCGGACTTAGAGAACTTTCACAACAATCGTATTGGGTTTGGGACCCGTTACGGCCATGAACAACTCATGACTATGTAGTGACCTGTTAATCACGACTGGCGAACACTTTTCCTTGTTTGTTTTTAGTTGTTATACTTCAATGTAACAAAGTTGTTTTGGTAGTGGATGATGAAAGTAGCGGTTCGCCGACCAAGCCATGCCGTCTTTTGAACAACACGATACTTAACTACTCCCTAAGATGTCCCCATCTTCATATTTCAAGTTTGTTTCATCTAAACTCTCTTGGTAGAGAAGTTAAGAAGGAGACAACAGCACCACCTGTACGAACTCTTACCTTTCGGTTTTAAACCTACTTTTATAATGAATCACGTAATAGTATAGTCGGATAACCATATATCTCACAATAATTCTACGAGTTATTCTTATTGGTGTTCCCACCTCAACCAAACGACCCACATCGCTCGGTCATTAAACCACTTTTCCTACAGTGTCACCCTCGGTACTTAAGGTTCAACGATATCTCGCTTGTCTACTCGAGCTCAAATAATCTTTCGATTATTCAAACCGCAAATCACTTAACCAAATGACTCACTTTATACTACTTTCATAGTTTATTTTATGGACTATAGACCGCCCAATATCTTTATTAGTTTGTTATTCAAAATCAACCCAAGGGTCTCATTGTCAAACATCCTAAACGGATAATATTTTTATTTCAAAGAACGTTTTCTTAATTGTTCTACAAATATAAGTCAAGTTTTTCAATTTGTCAAACATTTGTAGATTTTTTTTTTGTTGCGAGAGAGGGAATCGAACCCCCGACCTCAAGGTTATGAGCCTTGCGAGCTACCTCTGCTACCATCTCGCGATATATCATTTTAAAGAACTTTAATATTAATGTCCCACAAATATATTACTATTTTTTCAAATAATCAAATGTCGGTGGAACATTTTTTTGAGACTCTCATCTCAAATGTTTCACAAAGATAAACAAAATTCTCACTCTGTCAAATTTTTTATGAAACTTTTTTTGGGGATGTCCATTATTTCTAATAGAAACTATAAATATGCCCTAATATCTCAAAAGTAACATACAATAAAACAAAAGTCAAATTTTTTAACTAAAATAACCATTTTAACACCTTTAATAATGTATCTTCCTATCTTTATGGTATTTATAGTCATGAAGGTTAAAATCGGACAAAATATTTTCAAAGTTAAAACACTTATAGATGACGAATCAAAATCTATTGGTATGATGGGAAAAAAGTTTGATAAAACTTTTAATGGGTTACTATTTTTAATGGGTGGAGACAAACAAAGTTTTTGGATGAAAAACTGTATCATCCCATTGGATATCATTATCATTAAGAATAACGTAATTGTAAATATACACCATGACTGTCCTCCATGTAAAGGAGAATATTGTGGTAGTTATGGTGGAAATGGTAATATAGTATTAGAAATTAAAGGCGGTGCCTGTGAAAGGTTAGGTATTGAATCTGGTGATACTGTTGAATACTTATTTTGATTCTGCAATCTTTTCTTTAAGTTTTCTTTCAAACTCATTTGCAATCATCTTCGTAAACTTAACTGAAGGTGAATCTTCTTTCTCAGAATCATACCTGTATTTTCCTTGGGGTGGTCTTTTACCTCTACCAACATAACTTAATCCCGAAATATTTGTAATACATTTGTGTCCACCCGAATTTGATTGGATTAAATCCCAAGCATTAATTCCGATTTTGTCTAACATAGCTTTATGTTCTTCAGGTATATCATTAAATGGTGTTTCCATCATTTCACGAATATGGTCTAAAGCTTTCTCCCCACCATCAATAGTTGTGAACTTATCACCATAAAGAGCTTCAAAGTCTTTAAATGTAAATCCAACACTTTCAGGACCAACTGAGGTTTCACTAACCCATTTAATTGTGGATAGTGGAATTGTTCTTTGTTTTAACTGGTCTTCCCATTTAGCAATAACTTCTTGAGCAATCTCACCTAAATTAACCCCTTTTAATTCTCTATCTTTTTTGAACGGGTTACAAGATGCCTGAACTAACCCCATCGGCCAAGCCATAATAAGAAAATCCGCATCAGGATTATTCCTAAATGGTGTATACCTATCATAAGAACCAGGTTTAAACATACTACCACCACCATATTGAAAAATAATATTATCACTAACTCTTGGATAATCTTTCATTCTTTCTTTATAGTCTTCAGCATTTTTCTGTAGTTCTTCAGGTTTAGCAGAGTTTGTTCTTTTCATCCAGTCTTTAATGTTATTTAATATTGACATTAAAGATGGTTCCGAATCCATAACTAAAGATTCTAAAAACCCTGGTTTATTTTTAAAGGCTAACAATAACTTATTAATAACTAACCCTAACAACATTTTGTTCTTTTGGAGTGGTTTTTCTTTATCTAATCTGTAGATATAGTTAACCACCTCATCAGGTTTGATATCATACTTTGCATAGTCCGCAGAATCAACAGTATTAATCAATAAAATATCTGAAGAAGGAAATAAATCTTTCGGAGACACTACTTGAGATATGGTTTCAACATTTGAACGAGCACCTCTAAATTGTTTTGAAGTACCCTTTTCAACACCAACTTGTTTATCGTGGTGGTCCGTATGAATTACGAACATTGGCTTACCGTGAGCAAAATCCACAAGAACTGGCATAATGTCTCCTTGAGCATCATTCTTTTTTACCGAAAACTCTTTGTCTCCGTATTGAATTATGTGAGCATCTACAACATCAATACCATTATCTTCAAGGTATTTTTTCATTGCAATTGCAGTAGTCACTCCATCCAAATCTTGGTGGAAATATATTTCAGCTTTAGAATATCTTTTCTTTAAAGCTGAAATATCTCTTATCCCTGTTTCTTTGATTAGTTTTTTCATTAATCCCAATGTGCGTTTACTCTAATACCATTAGAACCCATATCAACACTAAACATAACACTATTATCTCCTTTAGGCGCAAATGTTAATTCACCATCTTCTTTAAGAAGTTGAATAAAATCTTTAGATTTAAATTGTTTACCTTTACTAGGATTTGAAACTCCTCCCACTTTTACATTATTAGCATTAATTATTTCCCAAATATATTCAGGGTTTTGTGTCCATTCATATCCTATTAATTTAGGTTTATTAGAAGCTCCTTTTTTTGCAATATCTATAAGAGAACCCTTGGTTGAACGTGACATGCTTTGTTCTTGTTCTTCAATAACCCTTTTAACAATTTTAGTCAAATCAGATTCCGTTAATTTTATAATTTTTCTTTTCATATTAAATTTACTTTTATATCGCCAACATTGCAGCGTCTTTTAATTTACCTCCAAATATATCAGAGAAGAATCCTTGAAATGGGTCTCCTGTTGATGGTGTTGACGAACCTGCTCTTGGAGTTGAACTTCCTCCATTACTATTACCACCAATATTACCAGGAAAATCAGACTCAGCATTTCTTTGAGCTTCGTCAGTTCGATTATATTGATTCATTTTTTTCATCAACTCATCTTTACCTAACTGGCCCTGAAGTTCTTTGGGTCCAACAAAATTCCCAATACCAATATAATCTAAAAACCCTAGCCACCATTTAGTTTTTCGCATTAAAATCCTCATCTCTCGATTACCAAATAATCTTGGTGCTCCACCTAAAAATATTTTAGACATTGGTCCTTTTTTTGTTAAACCTGTAAATATTTTTTCATTTTTTAACATATTTTGTAACGCCTTTATATTTTCCGCAGGTTTTGCAACTTTTGATAAGTTTTTGGCAAGTAATCCCGCATTTTTTTGGAATTTAACACTTTTAACTCCCGCATTTTCTAACAATTTTAGATAATCTAATATTGTAGTTTTAAATCCTTTTAACACACCACCTGGTAATTTTTCTACTTTTGAAGATACTTTTGGTGCCCATGTTTTAGCACTTTGTAAGAATTTACCAACAACACCAGGTTCTTTAGCCAATTTAGCTAAACTAGCGCTTGCCTCAGCCGTTTTACCTAATTCTGCGAGTTTTAAAGCTCCTTTTAATTGTTTAGTTGATGCACTCCCCATTTTTAATGCACCCATTACAGGTTTGGCTGCAACATCACCAGCATATGGTATGGCTGATATCAAACTCAATAAACCAAATAAATGGTCACCTTGGCTAAAATAAGAAATACCATTAACAATATCTACAACACCTGTAGGGTCTGCAATACCTAAAATATCACCAACCAAATTGTACCATTCAGCTTCTACAATGACCTGAGGATTTTGTGAACTTGACTCTTTAGTAATTAACTTTAGTTGTCTTTCCGTAATTATAATGTTAGACATTCGATTTTATTTATAAATATCTATAAAACAAAAAAAAGGGTTGTTAAACCCTTTTATTTAATCTCAATTTCCATTTGTTTATTTCGGTCAATAAAGTATTGGACTCTTTCTTTAGCAATTTTGGAATAATTTTCACTAAGTTCCACTCCTAACCACCTGCGACCCAAAATTTCCGCGGCGACTAAAGTAGTCCCGCTACCAGCGAATGGGTCTAAAATTACATCGTTCTTATAAGTTAAAATCTTAATCGCTTTCATTGGAATATCCATTGAGAAAGTTGCCTTAGTTTGTTGTCTTGTGTCTGCAAAGTATTCCCACTGACCATAAACTAAAGACATGAATTCTTTCTTGTCTTCATCTTGATAAACGGCTTTTGTCTTTACGGTACCATCTTCTTGCTCTAAGTCAACCATCTCAGCCTTCCATTGTGGCTCACCTTTAATTTTCTTAATTCTGTCTTTCTTATAAGCCAAGATAACACACTCCTTTGGATTATAGATATAAGGACTTGATGGACTCATCCATGAACCCCAAGCCGTGGTCTTACTTCTGTGTGGTGAATTCTCATCAAGGTCAACAAGTCCATAGAATTTAAACCCAACTTGCTTCATGATAGCCCAAAACTCTGACATGAACAATACTCGTCCACCTCTATCTTGTACGTTCACTTCGTATGGGATGTTTACGGCAATCCTACCGTCATCTTTCAATGTGTTGTAGGCTTCGGTCAACCATTTTCGTGAAAACTCCCAATAATCTTCCATACTCATCCTGTCATCATGACTATCATAGTCAATCCCAACATTGTATGGTGGTGATGTCACAACTAAATCAATACAACCTAATGGTAATGTTTTCATCACCTCAATACAATCACCTTGTAATATTTTTCCTGTTTCTAACATATTTTTTTATTTAATATAAGCAATTTTATTCTTAATAACAATCTCATTATCGGTTTCAAAAATAATTTGTCCCGAATAAGTTGTTATATTATCGTGATTCACGTAAGGTTTTATTGCAGTTCTAGTTGGTAATTGAATGTCAAATTTTCTAACATTAATCATCACCTCTTTATCTTCTGAAGTTATATAAAACCCGTTATTTCCTCCAGCCGCAACAACAATATAAATCATTATTCAACAATTACTTTATCATTTTCAATAATTATTCTTTGAGCTTCACAACCGATTTGAACTTTAACCCCAATTTCAGGTAAATCTTCAATGTGTCCTTGTACAGGACAATTAAAATTAACATCGTTAACCAATAGTACTGAACCGTCTATTGTTAACTTCCAAGGCTTTTCACCTGTTCTGTGTTTACTATTGTAACGTAACCTGACTTGCATTTTTAATATTTTCTATCCTTCTTTGAAGATACCATAAAGCTTTATTCAGGTCTTGTAATTCTTTGTCTATTTCTTTTTTACCTGCTCTTGAAATATACTTAACTGTATTTCCAAGATGAAAATCTAACTCCCAAGCCTCGATTACTTTAATAACCTCATAAGGATTTTTTTCCCCTCCGTAATGTTGTGGATGATTAACTTGTTCTGTCATCATTTAAACCCTTTTAATTAGAAAATAATCTTTAGCAAACATAGATTCTTCAATTACATTTTCTTCTATAAGTTGTTTGAGTGTGGTTCTTGTTTCTTCTTCTGAAACTCTCAAAATATATTGTGAAATATAACTGATGTGAATAGGTTGTCTCAATTTAGACAATAATGTTTTAGTTGTTTTAGTATTCATTTGTTTAATTAATTATTTTCAAAATTTCTTTATCAGTTTTACCCGAGGTATGCAATTCATAAACATCAAAACTTTTTGTGTCTTCAAAAAAAAGAGAGTTACTTTTACCATAATATTCGATTAACTTTTCATTCTGAAGTGCTATCAGACTTTTTTCAAAATTAATAAATCGTTTATTGAATCCCATAACACAAATATAATGTTTTATATTTTAGAATCAAAGTTTTTTGTTTTATTTATATTAACAATTTGAAAAATATATGACATCAGTTTTCGTTTCATTATTGGAACGATGGCTTCATCCATAGGAAAGTCTTGGTTACAAACCATTTCAAAAACGGGAAGACCTTTATAATAATCTGTTTTGTTAAATTTAGAATATTCCTCGATTATTGAAACTAATGTGGTACTATCAGGAATGTTTTCATACATCTTAGTTATATGTGTTTGATTCACATCTTTTTCCCCTCTTTTTTTCTTAATCTCATATTCCCAAACATAAATTTTATTATCTAACTTTCTATAATAAAAAATATAGCCTGAACCCAAAGCTAAATGTTCTTTGTTCTTTTTAATTGATAGTTCAACACTATCAAAGACAATATTCCAAACAGACTTTGCAAGATTAAATGCATCAAATAATTTATCATTAGAGTATTTGATTGTTTTCTCCAACTCATACCCCTCCTCATCAGATAAATCTCTTGGTTTTTTTGGATATAAATCCTTTAACATGATTTCATCATCGTAGGAACCAAATTTTTTGTTGGTTAATAAAAGGGTATTTTCTTTGTCTAAGGATTGTAAGTTCGCCAAATGTAAAGATATTTCAACAAAATCAGGATAAATCTCAAACTTATCCAATCGTTCTTCACATTTTTGAATATAATCCAACAAAGTATATTTGTTGTATTCAAAATCCAAAGGTTCTTTTAACATCCACTCAGGATTTAGCTTAAACGCTAATTTCTTTCTTCTCCCCATACAACAATTATAAATAGATTTATAATTTAGTCAATTCTCATTACATAAAACCATGTGTCACCAACTTTATATTCTTCAGCAGTACCATCATATCTATTTAATGTTGCCCCATAACCATCTTCCTCATAGACAGCTTTAATAAATTCTCTTCTGTCAATAAAATTGTTTTTTTCAAGACCCCATTCATCCATAAACCCAACAATATCATTTGTTACATCCTTAACTCTATCATAGATAGCATCTTCGATTAAATCGTCAGGAAAATCTCCCTCAGGGTCTTCATTGGTATCTTCAATTTCAGTTTCCATTTCTTCAATAAGTTCGTTCAACTCATCAACCCGTTCTAACAACTCATCATCATCATCTTCACCACTCATACTATCTTCATATTGAGAAATTAGGTTATTAAATTTTTCTATTTTATCCTGTAAAATTGAAATCTTTTCAGTTTGGTCGTCAGACAAATCTCTTTGTGAATCATCAAAATATGACTCAGGACTATCACTAACATCATGACGATAGAATTCCTCGGCATAATCCTTAACCGCATCCTCGTCAATATAATTCTCAACAAATGATGCTCTAAAACCCTCAAACCCAATATCATCAAGTAATTGGTCAACAGATTCATAAGAACTTGATTCCATTTCATCCTCATCACCAACGGCATATCTACGGTCTTCTAAATCAGAAACACCAATAACTTCAAATTCTGTTGTATCATAAAAAGAACCAGTTGGGACAATATAATAAACATCAATTTTATTTTCCAATTCAGTTAACTCATCTTCCAAATTACTTATCTCATCCAACAAATCACCCCTAACATCTTCGTCATTGTCATATTCAGTTTGAAGTCGGTCTATCTCACTTTGGATTCTTGCAATTTCATTTCGGTCTTGGTTGGTCATTTCTTCAACATCACCTGCATCAACCAAAAAATTCAATAATGCGTGAGCCTTCAAACCAACATCAGGACAATCATCATCTAATGTCCATTCTCCATCTAACCTTCTTTCTTGAGCATCAGCCAATCTTTGATTTAAAATTTGTTGGATTCTTATACTTTCAAGTCGTGCTTTTTCTTTTTTAGCTAATTCCTTGTCCTTATATATTTTAATTTGTTCAGGATATTCTAAATTAAGGTATTCATTAACTGAAGATAATATTTCATTTAATTTATTGGTGTTAAAAATCCATCCGCTTTTAACCGTGGCATCCAAAGCATCATAATAAGTTTTATCCCCATCGAATTTTTGAAGAAGAGCAACCTTGTAGAATTTATCGTCACTCGGAGCATTTCGGTCCAAGATATAAAATAACTTACCATCTTCATTGTATCGTTTAAAATGGTTGTCACTATCAGTAGTTGTACACCATTTGGTCCCCTTACCATAATAACAAGATGAATCATGAGTTAACGGATTAACAACAAAAAATCTACCATCATCATAAACAACATTACCCCCATCAACTTTTTTTACAATTCGTCTTTGTCTATTCTCATAGTCAGATAAAGCCGTCAATAATTGTCCCAAATTCTTATATTTAAATAAATCCGTAATTGGAAGATTAGTTGATATCTTCTCAAATTTACTTAAAGCGTTAGATAACTTTGAAAGGTTTTCCTCGAAATTAACCATGTCCAGGTTCTTACCAACCCATTCCAAATATTTTTGTGGTACAGAACCAACAATTTTATCTACATTGTCTTTACCAAACTTCTGAGAATACTTGGCTTTGAAGTCATCAACTCTTCCTTCTTGTATTAATTTTAAAAAATCCATTATACTTTTAATTGATAAATATTCTTTTAATCTTATATTTCAACAAAGATAGTATTTATTATCAGGAAACAAATAAACAATTTTATGAATTCAGGTATCTATAAAATAACCAACACTACAAATAATAAGGTTTATATTGGTAGTAGTGTTAATATTTCAAGTCGTGAATATAAACATTTTTGGATGCTGAATAAAGGTATTCACGATAATGAATATTTACAAAAATCATATAAAAAATACGGTAAAGATATTTTTATATTTGAAATTGTTGAATATTGCGAACCAAATAAATTAATTGAAAAAGAAAATATGTTTATCTCATTACATGAATCTAATAACCTTGACAAAGGTTATAATTTAGCATTAGTTAATGACTTTAGACGAAACACTTACAATGATGAAGTTAAAGTTAAATTATCTAAATATAATTTAAATAAAAACGGGAACATTAATAAATATTCATTATCAAATATTGAAACAAAAGAAATATTAACTTTTGATAATTTAGTTGATGGTGCCAATTACTTAATTGAAAATGGATTTGCAAATGGTAATCCAAGAAACGTTAGAATGAAAATATCAAATTCATTAAGAGGTAAATTAGTAAATAACGGTTATAAGGGTTCCATAAGAAAAACTTGTTATAAACATGAATTTAAAATAATAAACTAAAATTAAAAAATAAAAATTATGTCAGGATGCGGATGCAAAAATAACGGAAATCAATCACAACAGCCATCACCTCAACAGGTTCAACAGGCTGCTGCTCAGAGACAACAAACTAACGAAAGCGTTAAATCGGCTATTAAAAGAACAGTTGAGAAGTATTACAACGTAAATAAAACTAGTAGGTAATTTAACGTATTTCGAAAAATTAGACGGGAACAATGAAAATTGTCCCTTTTTTTGTATTTATAACATATGTATATCAATGATTTAATAGAAAAATTTAATAATGGGGAATTCGATGTTGTGAGTTATTTTAACGACTATGAAACCTTTTTTAAAATATTAAAGAAAAGAGGATTAATGGACGAGATTGACCCTGAAGCTGGTGATTCTGAAGAATGGCAAAATGAATATCTAATTTGGTTATATTCCAACAACAAAGAAAAATTTGATATGTACATTGAAAAACTATTGGATGATGTTGAAATTATTGATGGTGTCCCGAATTTAATAATATCAACTCAAGGTGAATTAGCACAATTGTTTTGTGATAATGGTAGAAATGAAATGTCCGTTAATACAATAGAATCAATTTTAGATGGTGAATATGATAACGATTATTATGATTATTATGATTTATCTGATGACATTTATGGTGCTGTTATTGAAGAATTAACAAAAGAAAATTTAAAAAGACTTAAGGAATATATTATTGAAACATTAAATGGTCAAAAAATAGTTGCCGAAACAGAAGTTCTTGAATTACTTGCTCAACAACAAGGTCAGGATTATGTAATTGTTAATGAGTCAAATATTGACGAGATTGTTGACGATAAAGAAACAATGGTTAATTTAATGAGTGGTGAATTAGAAGAACTTAAAAACGAATTAAGTTCAATATATCATAACTCAAATAATACTGCATATGAAGACGATTTATATGATTCAGTTTGGAATAAACTTGATGATTTTTTTGAAAGAAAGGGTGAATGGGTTAGTAGACCTCACACATATAAATCAAACACTGAAGTACAATATTTTAAAACACCTATCCACAATTTCTATCAAGAAATCTTAAACTATCTAAACGATAATAAAACCTACGGTAGTTCAGGGTTATTAGATTACTATGGTAGTTATGTTTCATTACTAAAAGAAAGTATGGATTGTCTAAGAGTTTATCCCCCGGATTATCCCGACTCAAGAAAAGTCGATAAGTTAATTAACGAATATTTTACAGATTACATTTAATAAAAAAAGGGATTAAATTAATCCCTTTTCTTTTGCTCTTTTTTCAAGTTTACTTAACTTTTCTTCTTTAACATCCAAAAGAACCGATTGTTCTTTAATTGCTTCAATACATAAAGCAATGATGTCAGCATATTTAACTTGGAATACAGTATCTTCACTACCAAAAACAACTTCAGGTAAAACGTGGTTAAGTTCTTGAGCAATAAATCCGATTTCTTCTCTATTCTTTCTATCTGAACTAACAAGTGCATTTTCTTTCCAAAAATATCTAACACCTCTTATTTTACTAATCTTTTGGATTGAGTCAGTAATAGGTGTAATATCTTTTTTAAGTCTTTCATCTGATGGACCTGGTGCTCCTGTTGCACCAGTTGCACCTTGAAAACCTGTGACACCTGTGGGACCTGGAGCACCTGTGGTTACACTTGCAGCTCCTTGAGCTCCTGTTGGACCTGTTGGACCACCTGGACCTGTTGGACCTGTAGCTCCAGCAGCACCTTGATTACCTTTGGGTCCAATTGCACCTGCTGGTGAACCACCTTGAGCACCTTGTCCTCCTGTTGGACCAGTTGAACCTCCAGCTCCAGTGAAACCAACCGCACCTTGAGCTCCTTGGGTACCCTGTCCTCCTGTAGGGCCTGTAGTTCCTTGACCTCCTTTTGGCCCTTGAGAGCCTGTAACTCCCGCGGCACCCTGAACACCTGTAAACCCTTTACCTCCTTGTACACCAACAGCACCTTGAGGACCTTGAGAACCCTGTCCTCCTGTTGGTCCTTGAGCACCATTTGCACCAACCGCTCCTTGAGCACCTGTACCACCTTGAGAACCTTGAGCTCCTGTGGAACCTTGTCCTCCTGTTGGTCCTTTTGGACCTTGAGCTCCTTGATTACCTTTAGCACCTTGAGCGCCCTGTCCTCCTGTTGGTCCTTTTGGCCCCGTAGCACCTTGTCCTCCTTTGGTTCCTTGAGCTCCTTGCCCTCCTGTTGGTCCTGTTGGTCCCGTAGCACCTTGTCCTCCTTTGGTTCCTTGAGCTCCTTGCCCTCCTGTTGGTCCTTGATTTCCTTTTGCTCCTTGAGCACCTTGACCTCCTTGAGAACCTTGACCTCCTTGAGCACCTTGTCCACCTGTCGGTCCTTGATTTCCTTTTGGACCTTGAGGTCCTTGTCCTCCTGTTGGTCCTTGATTTCCTTTGGCACCTGTAGCTCCCGCACCACCTTGAGAACCTTGTCCTCCTGTTGGTCCAATATTTCCTGTAGAACCATTACCTCCTTGAGAACCTTGAGAACCTTGTCCTCCTTGAGCACCTTGAGCTCCAGTAGAACCATTACCACCCTTAGCACCTTGAGAACCTTGTCCTCCTTGAGCACCTTGAGCTCCAGTAGAACCATTACCACCCTTAGCACCTTGAGAACCTTGTCCTCCTTGAGCACCTTGAGCTCCAGTAGAACCATTACCACCCTTAACACCTTGAGAACCTTGTCCTCCTTGAGCACCTTGATTTCCTTTAGTACCTTGAGCCCCTTGAGGTCCTTGTGCCCCTGTAGGTCCTGTAGCACCTTGATTACCCTTTGGACCTTGAGGTCCTTGAGCACCTGTCGCTCCTTGATTTCCTGTTGGTCCTTGATTTCCTTTAGTACCTTGAGCCCCTTGAGGTCCTTGTGCCCCTGTAGGTCCTGTAGCACCTTGATTACCCTTTGGACCTTGAGGTCCTTGAGCTCCCTGAGAACCTTGTCCTCCTGTTGGTCCTTGATTTCCTTTAGTACCTTGAGAACCTTGAGCTCCTTGATTTCCTGTAGGTCCTTGAGCACCTTGATTACCCTTTGGACCTTGAGGTCCTTGAGCTCCCTGAGAACCTTGTCCTCCTGTTGGTCCTTGGTTTCCTTTGGCTCCTTGAGAACCTTGAGCTCCTTGATTTCCTGTAGGTCCTTGCGCACCTTGATTACCCTTTGGACCTTGAGGTCCTTGAGCACCTGTCGCTCCTTGTCCTCCTGTTGGACCTTGGTTTCCTTTGGCTCCTTGAGAACCTTGAGCTCCTTGATTTCCTGTCGGTCCTTGAGCACCTTGATTACCCTTTGGACCTTGAGGTCCTTGAGCACCTGTCGCTCCTTGATTTCCTGTTGGTCCTTGATTTCCTTTAGTACCTTGAGCCCCTTGAGGTCCTTGTGCACCTGTCGGTCCTTGGGCACCTTGATTACCCTTTGGACCTTGAGGTCCTTGAGCTCCCTGAGAACCTTGTCCTCCTGTTGGTCCTTGATTTCCTTTAGTACCTTGAGCCCCTTGAGGTCCTTGTGCACCTGTCGGTCCTGTAGCACCTTGATTACCCTTTGGACCTTGAGGTCCTTGAGCTCCCTGAGAACCTTGTCCTCCTGTTGGTCCTGTTGGTCCTTTAGCACCTTGAGGACCTGTAACCCCTTGAGCACCTGTAGGACCTGTAGCTCCTTGAGAACCAACAGCTCCTTGAGAACCAACAGCTCCTTGAGAACCTTGTCCCCCTTGGGAACCTGTAACACCTTTGGCTCCTTGAGAACCTTGTCCTCCTTGGGAACCTTGTCCACCTTGAGAACCTACGGCACCTTGAGAACCTGTAACTCCTTGAGAACCTTGAGAACCTTGTCCTCCTTGAGAACCCGTATTACCAACAGAACCTTGAGAACCTTGTCCTCCTTGGGAACCTTGTCCTCCAGTTACACCTTGATTTCCTGTAGGACCTTTAGGTCCTTGAGCACCTTGGGCTCCTTGACCACCTGTAGGTCCTTTAGTACCTTGTGCACCCTGAGGTCCTTGAGCACCTGTTGCACCTTGTCCTCCAGTTGGTCCTTGATTTCCTTTAGCACCTTGTGAACCTTGAGCCCCTTGATTTCCTGTAGACCCTTGAGAACCAACAGCTCCTTGAGCTCCTTGTGCTCCCTTTGGCCCTTGTGGTCCTGTGGGTCCTGGTGATTGAGGATTACCTAACCACCCTTGGGAACCAATCACATTACCCGAATTATTTTTAACGAATTGTCCAATCTTTAAGTCTGAACTACTTACACGGTAGTTTGGATAAGTATTGTCCATGGATAGATAAGTGGTCGCACCTCTTTTAAATTTAAGAGTTCCACTTTCAATAACCCAATTGGTTTCATTCGTACTGGCATCAAAAAAATTAATTGTCGCCCCTGTAGGTATTATTATTATATCTTTAGCCACCTATACTTTCTTTTATTTTATTTATTCTATTAAAAATT